>CEVF01132280.1_pt1 | contig 24956 bp, 26 predicted proteins | sample 356441 | NCBI WGS metagenome assembly CEVF01 (sample SAMEA2622765, study PRJEB7988) | marine metagenome | biome: marine biome (ENVO:00000447); feature: surface water layer (ENVO:00002042); material: "saline water (ENVO:00002010), including plankton (ENVO:xxxxxxxx)" | depth 5 m | reverse complement strand
TGCTGATTACAAATCAGCTGCTCTAGCCAGCTGAGCTATATCGGCATTTCACCGCTTTTTATTCACTAAAAAAGCCCGCTATTTCTAACGGACTGCAAATGTATATATTTATTTTTTTAATCAAAACAAATTTTGAAAAATTTTCATCAAGCTTTCGCTCTAAGTTTTTCCTTCTTTTTGACCAACTGCCTTTCCAAGGAACTGCAGGCCGAATCCACGGCCTCCTCAAATGTTTTACATTGTTTTTTTACCATAATTTTATCCCCAGGAACAAAAACCATGATTTCCACTATCTTATTTTCTTTTGCACTCGTGTTCTCCACTTTTAAATATACATCGGATTCAATGACCCTGTCATAGAACAATTCCATCTTGTCCATTCGTTTTTGGACAAAGTCGATGAGTTTTCCATCAGCGGTAAAATTTACCGATTGTGCGTTTACTTTCATAAGACGTAGTTTTTAGTACTGTCTGCGACAGTGAAGTTAAACAATACAAGAATGTTATTTCTTGTTTCTGGGATGGGCCTTTTGATGCACTTTCTTCAGTTCAGCGATACTGTTGTGCGTGTACACTTGAGTGGAAGCCAAACTGGAATGACCCAATAATTCCTTTACGGAATTTAAATCTGCCCCCCGGTTAAGCAAGTGTGTTGCAAAGGTATGTCTGAGTATGTGCGGACTCTTTTTTACCTTGGGAGACACCAAACTAAAATACCTATTTATAGTTCGATAAACAAGCGTTTCGTAAATTTTAAGACCTTCTTTTGTTAAAAATAGATAAGGTAAATCCAATCCGTTCTCCAGTTCCGAACGCCTGTTCATATAGTTTCTGATTTGCTCTATGGTCGAGGGCAACAGGGGCAGGATGCGTTCTTTGTTCCTTTTACCGAGCACTTTTAGAACTTGACCTGTAAGATCGACATCCTCAATTTTTAGATTGACCAATTCAGCCCTTCGCATTCCCGTGGCGTACAATAGTTCAATGATCAGTTTATCCCGTACACCTTCAAAATCATCATTAAAAGGAATTTCGGACAAGATGGTTTCCATCTCGGATTCAGAAAATGGAACCTCAACCTTTTTGCGGGTCTTGAGTGCCCTGTGTTTCAACAAGGGTGACACCTTTATGTCTCCGATTTTCAATAAAAATTTATAATACGCCTGTAAAGAAGATATCTTCCTATTGATGGTCCTGTTGGAAATTCCTTGATCGGACAGGGCAACGATCCAATTTCGTATCAGTGGATAAGACACCTCCACAATGTTATGCGCCCCATGGCTTTCCTTGCAGAAGTCGGTAAAAGCCGCTATATCCCTCTCATACGCCTTTATGGTATGCTCGGAGTAGTTTTTTTCCAGCCTTAAATAAGATATAAAAGCAGATACGGACATATATCAAAGGTAGTTATTACTATCGGGCTATGGGCAAAACGAAAAATCCCGTTCCAATATTGGAACGGGATTGATATATTTTTATAAGAGCGATAGCCTTATACTTCCTCTCGGTCTCTTAAACCTTGAATGTATTGCGCTTTTTGAATTTGCGCTCTACGCTGCACAGAAGGCTTGGTAAACTGCTGTCTTGTTCTTAACTGACGCATGGTACCTGTTCTATCGAACTTACGTTTGAAACGCTTTAAAGCTCTATCGATGTTTTCTCCTTCTTTTACTGGTATGATCAACATAGGCTACAACCTCCTTTCTTTAAAATTTTGGTGTGCAAATATACAAATGATATTCAATGAGTAAAGAAATATTTTATTTTTTTGATAATTAACTATATCATAGGTTTCTTATACTCTTTTTTATCCACGATGATCTTCGCCAAAATTTCCTTCAAGATTTCTGAGGTACCCCCTCCAATCGGTCCCAATCTACTGTCCCGGCTCAATCTTGCCATGGGATAATCTTCCATATAGCCATAGCCACCCAAAAACTGAAGGCAATTATAGATGACTTCATCTGCCATTTTTGTGGATTTAAGTTTAGAGATCGTCGCTTCCTTAACCACATAAGCACCCTTATCCATTTGCGCTACGGTCGCATAATTAAATTGTTTGCACAACAACATATCCGAATAAAGGTCCACCAGCCTATGCCGCAAAGCTTGAAATTGGTCAATACTTTTGCCAAAGGCCTTTCGTTCCGACATATATTGCAATGCATAATCCAGAGCGTACTCCGCCCTTGCATGGGCATTTACCCCCATTACCAAACGTTCAAGGGAAAATGCCTCCATTATGTATCCAAAACCAGCATTTTCTTCACCCAATAAATTGGAAGCAGGAACTTCAACATTATCAAAGGCCAATTCTGCAGTATCGGAGGCACGCCAGCCCAATTTGTCCAACTTATTGGAGGAAACACCCTTGGCATTCCTGTCCATTATGAACATACTGATTCCTTTATAACCCGCATCAACATCCGTCTTTGCCGCCAATATGATATAGTCCCCATAAACCCCATTGGTGATAAATGTTTTGGAACCGTTCACAATATATACGTCACCTTTCTTTTCCGCCGTGGTCCGCATTGCGGCAACATCACTGCCACCAAAGGGTTCGGAAACCCCTAAACTTCCAATTTTGCTACCAAGAACACTAGGCTCTAAATAAGCCCGTTTCTGTTCATCATTGGCCAACCTATTTAAATAAGTCATGGCCAAGTATTGATGTGCCCACATGGCAGCGGCAAAACCTCCGGAATTGATCTTTTGCAATTCTTCCAGAAAAATAACGGTATAAAAAAGATCCAAATCCAATCCAGAATAAGCCTCTGGGGTCATTAGTCCAAAATACCCCATCTTACCGAACTTGTTCCAAATATCCCTGTCAATCTTACCTGAAGCCTCCCATTTTTCAATGTTGGGAACAACTTCTTTTTGCAAAAAATCCTTTAAACTCTCACGAAATAAATTATGCTCTTCCGTGAAGTACATATCAGTCATACCACCTATTTTATAAGGACAAATATAAGGCTATTCTATCTAGTTTTTCCGTAGGAAATCCGTCCACATGAATCAAATCTTGAATTGATTCGAACGAACCATTCCCCTCCCTGTACCCAACAATATTATAAGCCAGAGACTTACTGATGTACACTAGTTGGGACAGCTCATCAACACCTGCCTTGTTGATATTGATCTTTTTCACTGATGGAACATCTGAAACCTGAAACTTGAGCAATACCTTTTTCGCCACTTCAGGTTTTAATCCGTACACATCGTACAACTGTTCGTCCACCAAGAAACCTCCCAACCTGTCCCTAAATTTTATTATCCGATTGGACAAGGTTTTTCCTATCCCATAGATCTCCATCAAATCATCCGCAGTAGCAACATTCAAATCCCTGACCTCTATTTCCTTTTTAAAATTGGGTACCTTCTTTTTGGAATTGTTATTTCTTCCCACCCAGTCGGGAAACTTAAAGTAAGGCGAAAGATTGTGCAACAATGAATCCGATATTTGGGTGACGCTTTGGAACTCTCGGGCAGAGTTTACAAACTTTCCCCGATTCCGAAAAGCAAACAACCTATCCAACTCAACGGTGGACAGACCCAAAGTGTAGCCTTTGTAATCGGTGATATAGTTAGGATTAAAAGGATATATTTTGTTCGATGTTTTGGGCGGAAGGTTTTTAATACTATCTATCCTACTTTGTGCTATGGTGTTCAATACTAGGTTCGGTTCCCTTTCAACAGGATTGGCTTTCACATAATAATACCCGCCCTGCAAACAAACCATCAACAACAATAAAAAGAAAATCCCACTTCGTTCTTGTTTGTTGAACCTGAAGTGGGATTTAAAATTCATCTTGGATACGACTATTACATTTTATCCGCCATATCTTCGGCGCCATCTTCCAATGCAACTTCCTTTTTATTGATGGCGTCCATGTATTTATTCAATTCTTTTCGAACTACCGGAGTCAATAAGACAACACCAATTATATTGGGAACGACCATGGCAAAAATCATGGCATCCGAGAAATCAATTACGGAACCAAGACTGATGGAAGCTCCGACAACCACAAAGATCAAGAACAATACTTTATAGGCCAGATCACTTTTTTTGCTTTTACCGAAAAGAAACATCCAACCTTGCATTCCATAGTAAGACCAAGAAATCATAGTGGAGAAGGCAAACAATATTACGGCGATGGTCAATACCACCGAGAAGTGGGGAATAACCGTATCAAAAGCGGTTGCCGTAATCTCCACACCTTCGGTGATCTCAGTACCGTACTGCAAGAAACCAGCGTCGTAATTGGTAATAATGATGACCAAGGCGGTCATGGTACATATGACAACGGTGTCCACAAAAGGCTCCAAAAGGGCCACAATACCTTCACTGGCAGGATACTTGGTACGTACTGCAGAGTGAGCGATTGCCGCGGACCCTACACCTGCCTCGTTGGAGAAAGCTCCCCTACGGACACCTTGTATCATTACACCTATAAGCCCTCCCGCTATTCCGAGGCCTGAAAAAGCACCTTCAAATATCAATCCGAACGCATCGTCAATGGAAGAAAAATTGGCTCCCAAGATTATCAATGCGGCCAACACATAGATACCTGCCATAAAGGGTACAACCTTTTCGGTAACGGAAGCAATTCTTTTAATACCTCCAATGATTACGACAGCTACCAATATGGCCATCACGATACCAAAGTACAATCCGGCATTGGCATTTTCAAAACCGAACAATTCCACAAACTGGGCAGCTGCCTGGTTGGCTTGGAACATGTTTCCCCCACCAAAAGAACCACCGATCACAAAAATGGCAAACAGTACGGCAAGTACTTTTCCCAATCCTTTGGCGTTTTTCTCCTTAAGACCTTTGGTAAGATAGTACATGGGACCACCGTACACGGTTCCGTCCTCACCAACATCCCTATATTTAACACCCAAGGTACATTCCGCAAATTTTGAGGCCATACCTAGAATACCTGCCAAAATCATCCAAAAAGTGGCTCCAGGTCCGCCAATGGACAATGCAACGGCCACCCCTGCAATATTACCCAAACCAACTGTGGCAGAAAGCGCCGCCGTAAGTGCCTGAAAGTGTGACACCTCACCATGGGCCGATTCGTCCCTAATGGTATCGGGCAAATCATGTTCTTCCGGAATATCACCATATAAATGATCTACTCCATGTTTTTCAATATCCTCGTACTTTCCTTGAACAACTTTTATCGCAGTCCAGAAACCAGTGATATTGATGAGCTTAAAATAAATGGTAAAGTACAGTGCACCACCTATCAAGACTATTAAAACCCAAGGAATCTGAAATTTTTCCGAAAATGGAATCTCGTAGAATACGGCATCCACGAACCAACTGGTATATTTGGAAAATACCGCATCAATTTTTTCCGATGTACTCTCCTCCTGAGCAAAAGAAAGTGCTGGTAACATTAAACTTAAAAAGGAAAGAAGTCTATACTTCATCATAATGTATTGGTTATGTTAGTTTGTTGTAAAGCCCCCAATATCATAAAAAAAATGTTCGCAAAAAAATTATCGGGTGTTAAACTAGCCTATCCTAAACATTTGGTTAAGCTTCTTGATCTGCTCCGGTCTGCCCAAAACTATCACCTTGCTCTTTGGCTGTAACGTCATATCAGCTTCCGGATTTATGGTATATTTTCCATCCGGATCAATATAGCCTATTATCGTACAACCCGTTTTTTTTCTCAAATCCAGATCACGTAGGGAATGGCAATCCATCTGATTTGTAAAATCCTCTATCTCAACTTCTTCAAGATTCGTGGTATGCTCTCCTTCGATGGACAGTTGATCTAAAAAGGTGATCAAATCTGGCATTACAACCAATGATGCCATGTGATCCCCGCCTATTTTATCCGGCATAATAACTTTATTGGCTCCCGCAAATTCCAACTTTTTCACAGAAGTGATCTGCGATGCCCTACTGATAATAAATAGATTCTTGTTGAGCTGTCTTGCTGAAAGTACAATAAAAAGATTGGCCGCATCATCAGGGACTGCCGTAATCAAATATTGGGCACGATCGATACCAGCTTGCATCAATACCTCATCCTCATTGGCATCTCCCTCCACAAATAAAATATCATCCTCATGTCTATCAATAATTTCCCTATCCCTTTCAATAACAACAAAGGGCTTCTTGTAGGCAATCAATTTCTCTGCTGCCTGCATACCATTTCTACCAAAACCACAGACCACAACATGGTCGGAAAGATTATCTATTTGTCTTTTCACTTTTTTCTTCTTTAGTAGTTCCAGCGAATTTCTACCCAAAATATATTCGGATACCACCGAAATGGCAAAACCAAATATAAATACACTGAGGACGATTAAAAATACGGTAAAAATCTTTGCATCGGCATCCAGGGGCCTTACTTCCGAAAAACCCACGGTGGTCACCGTAATAATTGTCATATAAATGGCCTCGACCCATGTAAAATCTGATAGCAATTTATAGCCGACCACCCCAAACAATAGTACCACAACCATAAGGGAAATGGCCAATACTATTTTGGAGCGTATCAATCTAATCATGATCAGAGGTCAAATACTGTGGTTCTTTTTGTGTAAATCAAGTCTTTAATCCGAAGCCAGAATGCCATAAAAAGATAGAGGGCAAAACCAAAACCTAAAGTGACAAAAGTTAGGTAAATAAAACTTGTGCGCACCACACGGGCACGAATACCAAGCCTTTCGGCGATTCGCCCACAGACTTCAAAGCCTCTTTTTTGGAAATAATAAAGGGTATTATAAAATAAAGACATGGTTAAAATTATGTATTTCTATTCAATAAATGCGAACCTATTGCACATTGCATGCATTTATTTTTGGAACAGTAATTATTGTAAAGCTCCAACAATGCCTGACTTTCCATGGCGTTTTGCGTTTTTGAACCTATTTTTTCAAAGTTTTTTATGATGGAATTATCCTCTTTGTCCAATTGTGAAACCAATCCGATCAATTCTTCGTCCCAATCCTTGCCAACATATTTTGAATAGCAAAATTTAAGCGGCAAGATGGTATTGATGATGATAAGATCTATAAATTTTTTGGACAGTATCTTTGTCCGTTTTTTGGAGACCTTACCAAAAGTATAGCTGTTTTCCCAGTACGGTCCCGCAGCAACCGAAAAAGCCCGGTACATATCTTCCAAACTGTTCAATGCCATCAAATTTGAAAAAATATTGTGTCCATCAACATATAGCTTTACCAGCTGCGAAACCCTAATAGTGGGAAAATTTAATGGTCTCAATCCATAAAATGCCGGTTTTGATTCATTTTCGGCCAACTCAAATTTATGGACCAGATATTCATACTCTTTTTTGAGTTTTAAATAATACTCATCCGTACAATCTTGTACTTTTAAAAGTCCAAAATGACCGAAAAGCAATGCTTCCAACTGGTGAGGTTCGTTGCTTGTTTTTCTTACCAGGGAAAAATCCAACTGTTTCGCCCGATCCAAAAAGTATGGGCCATTTACCTTTGATCCAAAATTTTTGGCCAAAAGCACAAAAAGTACTGCTTCCCAATCGTTTTTGGATGTTTCCAACAACTCCAGGATCAATTTTGATTTATGCTCCAACCGTTCAATGTATAAACGATGGAGCCAATTTTCGACCAAAAAGGAATCGACCTCCTTTAAATCTTTTTCACAGTTGATAAAACTCGTATTGGAAGTTTCCATCAACCGATGATATCCATTCATAAGATCATTGGAAACATATTGTTTGACTTCCAAGGTCGGGATCTGGGAACCATCTTTCCTAAAAACGGCAATGTCATCCTCCCATACCACGTGGAGAATGACATTGTCATAATTTTTATCTGTTTCGTGATGATGGACGTACCAATCAGAGGACTTTATGTGCATCTCCACATTACCGGCCCACAATTGACCATCTATTTCAATTTTTGCATTGAAAAAGTCGGGGCCTTCCAATCTATTTTGGATTCCGGGCGCTTTAATACTGATAGTGTCTCCATTACCGGTGCACAGCAGTTTTGTTGGAAGTTTGTTTTGCTTCCAAATAAAATAAAGTAGGTCTTCTCGCATTGATTTGGGATAAATGAAAAGCTACTCTTCTATTTCGCCTTCCCAGTCCATAAAGCCTCCTATTAAGTTATATGCATTTTGAACCCCTATACTATTCAATATGGCACAGGCCTGTCCACTTCGGTTCCCCGATCTGCAGTAAACATAGAAGTTTTTGGATTTATCCAGTTTTTCCAGTTCGTCCAAAAATTCTTGGCCCATATAAATATCTATATTGATGGCTCCCGGGATATATCCCTCTTCCACTTCTTCTGGGGTCCGCACATCCAAAATAACGGCGTTGTCATCCTTTTTTAGTTGTTCCGCCCACTCTTCTTGTGATAAATCTGACATTTTTCTCTATTTAAATTGATACAAAAATAAAAATCCGAAGCATTACTCCGGATTTCCAGTCATTTATTTTAGGTGCTGCTTTATCTTATACCGCATCCTATCGCTTTTGTCGTTTCTGGATTGATTTCTTTACCTGCCAACATGGCATCCACAGCATTTTCAACATATTTTTCATCTACCTGCGAAGCGTCTTGGTAATTATCATCAATGGCCCCAATATATTTCACCACATTTCCTTTTGCTGTTTTTTGCAACAAGAAAACATGTGGGGTACGGGTAGCTCCATATTGTGGATATATTTTTTGTCCCTCATCAAACAAGTAAGGGAAAGTAAACCCTTTTTCTTTGGCCCTTTCTTTCATTTTGGCAAAACTATCTCCAGGCTTGGCACTGGGATTGTTCGGCATTATGGCCACAACGGGCACACCTTGTGGTTTGTACTTGGCATCCAAAGCAATTATCCTATCTTCATAAGCTTGGGCATAGGGACAGGTATTACAGGTAAAAATGACCAAAAAGCCCTTGGCATTATCAAAATCTGATAAGGAAACCATGGTACCATCTACGTTTTTTAAAGAAAAATCTGTGGCTACGTCACCAATTCCATAACCTTCTTCAATATCATTGTGCTCATCCGCTGCCTTGACCCCCATGGCAAAGGATGCCACAAAAAGTAACATTAGAGCGGTTCCGATAAAAATCTTTGTTTTTTTCATAGTGAGTTATTTTTTATGAATTTGTCCAATTCTTCAGTTAGTTCATCATACGTAAAGCTCCTTTCATAAAAAGATCGTTTGTCCTTATTATATACTAAGGTAGCCGGAATACCTCCGCCCCACTCTTCGGATACCTTCGGTATCCAATCGTTTTGTTTGGGGTCGTCCAATATAACAACGGTGGACTGGATTCCCTTTTTCTCCACATAGGGTTCCAATCGGGTCTTCCACATATTGGGCATATCCAGATTCACCAAGATCACCTCCACATTGTTGTCCTTTTGCTCAGCATACACTTTTTCAAAATAGGGCATCTCCTCAATGCATGGCTGGCACCAAGTCGCCCAAAAGTTTATGATATAAGTTTTGCCGTCTTCCTTGTGCAACATGGGCTCCAACCCATCAAAATCATAGACCGGGAACTTCACATCGGAATTTTCATCGGTTTCAAGGGCAACCTCTTCTTTTTCAGTGGTTTCCAAAACCTCCCCGTCTTTCTTCGCCTTTCCGGTACAACTAACAAAAAGGATAGTCAGGAGCCCCAAAACAAATAACTTATTCATTGTCTGCATTTTACACACATCTAAAATACATATTGAAACTCATTTTTTTATCATTTAACAAAAATTTATCGGTTGGAGGTTTGGTCTAAAATCAAAATCCATCATACATTTGTATATACAATTATTGTTGATACATGAATGTTGAAGAAACTATAAGATCCTCTAAGAAAATCCCATTGGGGCAAAGAACCTTGATCCATATGCAGCTGGTCCAGAATAAAATCGACGATATTACGGCCAATGCCCTAAAACCATTTGAAGTTTCCATGCAACAATTCAATGTTCTACGAATTTTAAGGGGACAAAAGGGGAATCCGGCCAATCTCTCCACCATCAACGAAAGAATGGTGACCAAAATGAGCAATACGACCCGATTGGTGGACAAACTTATAAAGAAAGGGTTTGTAAACCGTTGTGTATGCCCATCGAACAGGCGCAAGGTGGAAATAGTTATCACTGACTCAGGACTTGAGGCCCTATCCCAAATGGACAAGGCACTGGGCAAAGCACACGACATCATTTTAAAAAACTTCGACAAAAAAGACTTGGAACAATTAAATCAGTTACTAGACAAATTTTAAAATCAAAAATGAATACAGTTTTAGAACATAGAACCTGGCGCTATGCTACCAAAAAATTCGATGCCACCAAAAAAGTGTCGGACAAAGATTTGGAAACCCTTTTGGAAGCTACACGATTAAGTGCCTCTTCCTACGGATTACAGCCCTATCATATTTTTGTGATATCGGATCAAGAAACCAAGGAAAAACTAAAACCTGTTTCTTGGGGACAATCCCAAATAACCGATGCCTCACATATCATCGTATTTGCCAATGCCGCCGATTTTGGCGAAGAATTGGTCGACGATTTCGTGGAAAACGTTAGCAATACAAGAAATATTCCCTTGGATGGACTAAAAGGATACTCCGATTTTTTGAAATCAAAACTTATGGGCCTCCCAAAAGACACCAAGAGCAACTGGACGGCAAGACAGGCCTATATAGCTTTTGGAAACTTGATGCAAGCAGCGGCCGAACTAAAAATAGACACTTGCCCCATTGAAGGGTTTGAATCCGATAAGTACAATGAGATACTCGGACTATCGGACAAAAACTTGAGCGCTGTTGTTGTTTTGGCCGTCGGTTACCGTTCCGAAGAGGACGAAACCCAGCATTTGCCCAAAGTAAGAAAATCAAAAGAAGAATTATTTACCCTTATATAAATTTTAAATCTCAACATTAAGAAAACAGAAATCAACACGATTATGAAAAAGACAATTCTCAGTTTAGCATTGGTGGCCCTTGTTGGAGCTACCGCGGTTGCAAACCCGATCGTAAAAGAAACGAAAAAAGTAAAGACCTCAGAGAGCACTATCACCTGGAAAGGTTACAAAGTTGGAGGGTCACACACAGGTACCATTGAACTAAAATCCGGGACATTGGAATTTGATGGCGAAAAATTGATAGGGGGCGAGTTTGTTGTGGATATGACAACCATAACCGTTACCGATCTTGAGGGAGACTATAAAAACAAACTTGAGGGACACCTTAAATCCGATGATTTTTTTGGATCTGCATCCCACCCAACGGCCAAATTGGTTTTCACTAAAGTAAAATCAACCGGGAAAAACGCTTACGAAGTAACAGGCGACCTGACCATTAAGGGCATCACAAAACCCGTGACTTTCGATTTGTCCGTCTATGGTGATAAAGCAACGGCCTCGTTAAAAATTGACAGAACTGAATACGACGTAAAATATGGGTCGGGAATTATTGGCACGGCCAAGGATAAATTGATCTATGATGAATTTGATTTGGTAGTTGATCTACAGATGTAGTCAACTCCGGTTTAGTGTGTGAAAATCCCGCTCGAAAAAAATTTGGGCGGGATTTTTAATTTTAAACAAAACATTGTTGTCCTGTTAAAAATTCCTCCCTATATTTGAACCAATGATTAACAGAAGAGTAAATATCTGGTGGTGGAATAACTTACGTCAAACGTCGTGAGCTAGTCCCCATTATAACCATATAAAAGGCTTGTCATCACGACAGGCCTTTTTTAATTTATATAAGTACCAAAATGAGTTACACGCTAGATACGCATTACAAAAAAATCCTTGCGGACACCATTACCCCCGTGAGTGTTTACCTCAAAATCCGGGACAAGTTCCCAAACAGTATTCTTTTGGAAAGTAGCGACTACCATGCAAACGACAACAGTTTTTCATACATCTGCTGCAATCCGATAGCCTCTATCAAGGTAGAGAACGAAACCATTGAGCAACAGTTTCCCGATGGGACCAAGGAAGTAATCGATATTACTCCCGATATCGATGTAACCGAAGTGATACACAACTTCAGCAAACAATTTAAAACCACACAGAACGGTTTCAAATTTATATATAGCGGACTTTTTGGCTATATGGCCTACGATGCCGTTCGCTATTTTGAAGATGTGAAGGTTTCCAAGAAAGATGATTCCGTAAACATTCCGGACATTTATTATGCCGTTTACCAGAACATTATCGCCATCAACCATTTTAAAAATGAAGCCTATCTGTTCGCACATTGCTATAATTCCGAAAGCAACGTGGATGAGATAGAGCAGCTTTTTAATGTACGTACATTTTCTTCCTATAACTTTACTAAAGAAGGACAACCAGAATCCAACCTTAAGGACGAAGATTATAAAGAACAAGTAGAATTGGCCAAAAAGCATTGTCAACGAGGGGACGTGTTCCAGTTGGTGCTCTCCAGAAGGTTCAAACAAAAATTCAAGGGAGATGAATTCAATGTATATCGTGCACTGCGTTCCATCAACCCCTCCCCTTACCTCTTCTATTTTGATTACGGCAACTTTAAAATATTTGGCAGCTCCCCCGAAGCACAGCTGATCGTGAAAGATGGGAAAGCGGAAATCCATCCCATAGCTGGAACGTACAAACGTACTGGAAACGATGAAAAAGATGCCGAATTGGCCAAAAAATTGGCACAGGACAAAAAAGAGAACAGCGAACACGTGATGCTGGTGGACTTGGCACGAAACGACCTAAGTAGAAACGGAAACACGGTAAATGTGGACACGTATAGGGAAGTGCAATACTTTTCACACGTTATCCACTTGGTATCCAAAGTAACTGGGCAAAAGAAAGAAGATAGTACCACCATGAAAGTGGTCGCCGATACGTTCCCGGCCGGAACTCTGAGCGGAGCACCCAAGCACATGGCCATGCAACTGATAGAAAAGTATGAAAAAACAAGTAGATCGTTCTACGGAGGGGCAATTGGATTTATGGATTTTGAAGGCAACTTCAACCATGCCATTATGATCCGGACTTTCTTGAGCAAGGACCATGAACTATTTTACCAAGCTGGTGCTGGCCTAGTTGCCGCCTCCGACCCAAACGACGAACTCCAAGAAACATACAACAAATTGGGCGCACTCAACAAAGCGCTGGAAATTGCCGAAACAATCTAACCATGGGAAAGAAGATTTTAATGATAAACAACTATGATAGTTTCACCTATAACTTGGTTCACTATCTGGAAGATTTGGATTGCGAGGTAACCGTCAAACGGAACGACCAACTTACCTTGGACGACGTTGAACCCTTTGAATATATCGTTTTGTCCCCCGGGCCAGGAATCCCTGATGAGGCTGGACTTCTAAAAGACATTATCAAAACCTACGCTCCTACCAAACGAATTTTTGGGGTTTGTTTGGGATTGCAGGCCATAGGTGAAGTTTTTGGGGGCACTTTGATCAATCTCGACCAAGTATATCACGGGGTGGACACTACAATTACCGTTACCAAAGATGACCCAATTTATAAGGACATGCCTACAAAGCTTCAAGTAGGGCGATACCATTCATGGGTAGTGGATGAGGATTTACCCGATACATTGGAAACCACCGCAGTGGATGAAAACGGACAAGTCATGTCCCTCAGACATAAAGAATATGACGTGACCGCCGTACAGTTTCACCCAGAATCCGTGCTGACGCCCGAGGGTAAACAAATGTTGAAAAATTGGCTTAATAGAAAATAGAACAGACATATGAGAATTGAGAATTCTCTATAACCTAACATCTAATCTCTCACATCTAAGAAAAATGAAAGAGACATTAAATAAATTGATCAATCACGAAATCCTCCCTAAGGAAGAAGCCAAACAAATTTTGGTGAATATCGCCAAGGGAGATTATAACACTTCACAAATCGCTGCATTTTTAACAGTTTACATGATGCGAAGTGTAACCATTGAAGAACTGGAAGGCTTTAGGGATGCCCTATTGGAACTATGTTTGGCCATTGATCTTGCCGAATATAATCCTATTGACCTCTGCGGAACCGGAGGGGACGGAAAGGACACTTTCAATATCTCCACACTGGCCTCATTTGTAACTGCCGGGGCCGGAATCCATGTGACCAAACATGGAAATTATGGCGTTTCCTCCAAATGTGGCAGTAGCAATGTGATGGAGTTCTTGGGCATCAAATTTAGTAACGATGCCGATTTCCTAAAGAAAACCATTGAAGAAGCGGGAATCTGTGTGTTGCACGCCCCACTCTTTCACCCTGCTATGAAAAACGTGGCCCCCATTCGAAGGGAACTGGCCGTAAAAACTTTTTTCAATATGTTGGGACCTATGGTAAATCCAGCATTTCCAAAAAATCAAATGGTAGGGGTGTTCAATCTGGAATTGGCTAGAATGTATGGGTATCTTTATCAAAATACAGACAAAAATTTCACCATATTAAATGCTTTGGACGGGTATGATGAAATTTCGTTGACCGGAGATACAAAAACCATTTCCAACAATACCGAAGCTATGTTGACACCAAAGGATTTTGGAGTGGAAAAAGTTTCCCAACAAGAAATAGTAGGTGGTGAAGATGTGGCCGAATCCGCCCAAATATTCATGAGTATTTTGCAAGGAAAAGGTACCGAAGCGCAGAACAATGTAGTTTGTGCCAATGCAGGGGTCGCCATTGCCACAGTACAAGGCATCACACCCAAAGAAGGCTTTGAAAAGGCAAAAGAATCTTTATTTAGTGGCAAAGGTTTGCAAGCGTTACGAAAATTACAGGATTTGAGCAGAAACTAGTGTCTCCCCTGGTACAGAAAGATTCTTCACCATGTTCAGAATAACAAGAAAATGAATATACTAGACAAAATAGTCGCCGATAAACGCAAAGAGGTCGATTTAAAAAAATCACTGATTACCCTTCCCCAATTGGAATCCTCGGTAATGATGGAACGCACCTCGGTTTCTTTGGCAGAAATGCTGCGAAAGAGCAACTCGGGGGTCATTGCAGAGCATAAACGTCGTTCTCCTTCAAAATCGGTTATTAACCAAAATCTGAGTGTACAGGATGTTGCCAAAGGTTACGCCGATGCTGGTGCCTGTGGCATATCGGTGCTTACGGATGGCAAATTTTTCGGTGGCTCCTTGGATGATCTGGTCCTAGCACGAGCAGCTACGAATATTCCCATTTTGCGAAAAGAATTCATCATAGATGAATATCAAATCGTGGAAGCCAAAGCCTATGGCGCCGATGTAATTTTGTTGATTGCCGCCATTTTATCCAACAAAGAAATCAAAAGCCTGTCCGAATTGGCCAAAGGACTGGGATTGGATGTGCTGCTCGAAGTACACAACGAGGAGGAACTTGAAAAATCCCTAATGCCCAGTTTGGATATGTTGGGAGTGAACAACCGTAACCTAAAAACATTTGATGTTGATTTGAACACCAGCAAATCCCTTTCCGTGAAAATACCCGATGATTTTGTGAAAGTTTCCGAGAGCGGCATAAGTTCTGTGGAAGCTATAAGAGATTTGAAAGAATACGGCTATCAAGGTTTTTTGATCGGGGAAAATTTTATGAAAACGGACAATCCGGGAGTAAGTGCTTCCGGATTCATTAAAAAATTAGAAGCGTGAAACTAAAGGTCTGCGGCATGAACCATAATCCCACCGAGGTTGCTCAATTACAACCCGATTATTTGGGCTTTATATTCTGGGAACCGTCCTCTAGATATTTTTCTGGAGCAATGCCGGAATTACCCAACTCCATTAAAAAAGTGGGGGTTTTTGTGGATGCACCTTTGGATGAAGTATTGGCGAAAGTCGATTATTATCAATTAGATGCCGTACAACTCCATGGAAATGAAAGTGCTGAGTATTGTAAATCATTGCGTCACCCCGAACTGGTTTCGGGGTCGCACACGAGTGAGATGCTGAATCAGGTTCAGCATGACGAATTAGACATCATCAAAGTATTTTCCATCAAAGATGATTTTGATTTTGATGTTTTAAAAGATTATGAAGAAGTCTGTGATTATTTTCTGTTCGACACCAAAGGAAAACTTCCCGGTGGCAATGGCTATACGTTTGATTGGTCCGTTTTGGAAAAATATCCCTCCGACAAACCCTACTTTTTAAGTGGAGGAATCGGTCTGGACTCAAAAGAAGAATTAAAGACGTTTATTGAAAGTCCTACATCAAAACATTGCCATGCAATCGACGTGAACAGTAAATTTGAAATTGAACCTGGACTAAAAAATATTGAACATTTAAAAACATTGAAAGCGTTGCTCTAAGCAGCCCAAAATATTAAATCGAAAACCAATGAAGAGCTATCATGCAGATGAACGGGGGTATTATGGTGAGTTTGGAGGGGCTTTTATTCCCGAAATGCTCTACCCCAATTGTGAAGAGCTACGGCAGAACTATCTACGTATTATGCAGGAACCATCCTTTAAGGATGAGTTTCATCAATTGCTGAAGGATTATGTGGGAAGGCCAACTCCCCTTTATTTTGCCAAACGCCTATCCGAAAAATACAATACCAAAATTTATCTCAAAAGAGAAGACCTGTGCCATACCGGTGCCCATAAAGTGAACAACACCATCGGGCAAATTCTGATGGCCAAAAAGTTGGGCAAAAATCGAATTATCGCAGAAACAGGAGCGGGTCAACATGGAGTGGCCACCGCTACCGTTTGCGCCCTTATGGGGATTGAGTGCGTGGTTTATATGGGAGAAATAGATATTGCCCGCCAAGCACCAAACGTTGCCCGGATGAAAATGTTGGGTGCAGAGGTGAGACCGGCCACATCTGGCAGTAAAACCTTGAAAGATGCCACCAACGAAGCTATCCGTGATTGGATCAACAATCCTGTGGACACGCATTACATTATCGGTTCCGTGGTTGGTCCACATCCCTACCCGGATATGGTCGCTAGGTTCCAATCGGTGATTTCCGAGGAAATCAAAAACCAGCTTCAAGAAAAAGAAGGACGGGAAAATCCAGATTATGTGGTGGCCTGTGTTGGAGGAGGAAGTAATGCCGCCGGTGCTTTCTATCATTATTTGGATACTCCGGAAGTGGGGATTATTGCCGTGGAAGCGGCCGGAAAAGGTATTCATTCCGGTGAAAGTGCAGCTACCTCCGCTTTGGGAAAAATAGGCATTATCCATGGAAGCAAAACATTGTTGATGCAGACCCAAGATGGTCAGATTACGGAGCCCTACTCTATTTCGGCAGGTTTGGATTATCCCGGCGTTGGCCCCATGCATGCACATTTGTACGCATCGGGCAGAGGCGAATTTATTTCCATTACGGATGATGACGCCATGAATGCAGGTATGGAACTCTGTAAACTAGAAGGAATCATTCCTGCCATTGAATCCTCCCATGCCTTGGCCATTTTTGAGGACAGGAAATTCAATCCAGATGATGTGGTAGTGATCAACCTATCCGGACGTGGCGACAAGGATTTACAGAACTATATTGATTATTTTAAATTATAGATGTCAGCTATCAGATTTAAGACCCCAGTCTCTATTCTCATGTCTCACATCTCAAATCTTGTTTTATGAACAGAATCAAACAAAAACTACAGGAGGATAAAAAAATCCTTTCCATATACTTTACAGCCGGATATCCCCATTTGGATGACACAATAAAAATTATCCAGGATCTGGAAAAAAACGGTGTGGACCTTATAGAAATTGGCTTGCCATTCAGCGATCCATTGGCCGATGGCCCCACCATTCAGGCGAGTTCCACCGCAGCCCTAAAAAACGGGATGAACACGGCCTTGCTTTTTGAGCAATTAAAAGATATTCGAAAAACAGTTTCCATTCCATTGATTTTGATGGGATATTTTAACCCCGTGCTCCAATATGGCGTGGAGGAATTTTGTGCCAAATGTGAAGAAATAGGTATTGATGGCATCATTCTCCCGGATTTGCCCTTGGATGTTTATCAAGAAGAGTACGAAGTTATTTTCAAAAAACATGGGCTGATCAACGTCTTTTTGATCACTCCACAAACCAGTGATGAACGTATCAAAGATATTGACAGTGCTTCCGATGGATTTATCTACATGGTGAGTTCAGCAAGTACTACTGGGGCAAAACAAGGTTTTGGCAAGGAACAATCAGACTATTTTGACCGCATTGCCGATATGAACCTGAACAACCCACAAATAGTTGGTTTCGGCATTAGCAATGCAGAAACTTTTGGCCAAGCGACCCAAAAAGCCAAAGGTGCCATCATCGGTTCCGCCTTCATCAAACATTTAACAGAAAATGGAGTCAATGGTATTGGTGACTTTGTGAAGCAAATTCGTTAAATTTCAACTTTTAAAATCAATACTGATTTGTCCCATGAAAAAAATACCATCCTTAGTTTCCCTATTTCTGACTTTTTCTCTTTTTGCACAAGATGATGTGGCCGTTAAATCACAAGTGGCCGACGCCATTAACGAGATTCGGGAGTTTATTGCCATTCCCAACGATGCATTGGATGCCGCGGACATTGACCGTAACATCATGTGGTTAAAACGTAAATTTGGTGACAGAGGCTTCAACACTGCCGTTTTGGAAACAGAAGGTCTTCCCTTATTTTTTGCCGCTACCCCTGTCAGTAGTGAAAAACCTACGGTGCTTATTTATATGCATTTTGATGGACAATCCGTGGATCCATCCAAATGGGACCAACCCAACCCCTACCAAGTGGTTTTGAAAGCCCCCAAAGATGGTGGTTTTGAAACCGTTTCCTTTGATGAATTGGATGATGACATCAATTATGATTGGCGTTTGTTCGGTCGATCCACTTCGGATGATAAATCCCCCATTGTGATGCTTTTGAACACTATGGATCTATTAAAGAAAGATGGTAAAGAAATTCCGTTCAACGTTAAGGTCATTTTGGACAGTGAAGAAGAAAAAAGCAGCAAACCACTACCTGCGGCGGTCAAACAGTATCGTGAACTATTGGAAGCAGATTTTTTAATGATCGTTGATGGCCCTGTTCACGCTTCAGAAAATCCAACGGTGGTCTATGGGTGTCGGGGAATCACCACACTGACCCTTACCACTTACGGCCCCATCAAACCTCAACACAGTGGACATTATGGCAATTATGCGCCAAACCCCGGATTTCAATTGGCACAACTATTGGCCACTATGAAAGATGCAGAGGGCAGAGTGACCATTCCTGGCTATTACGATGGCATAACCATTGACAAAAACATCGATTCCATTTTAAAAAGTGTTCCTGATAGTGATGAGGACATTGCGGAGAAACTGCAATTTAAAACAGCTGAAAAGGTAGGTGGTTATTATCAAGAAGCTTTACAATACCCATCCTTGAATATTCGTGGATTGAGTTCAGGTTGGGTGGGTGACAAGGCACGGACCATTGTTCCGGAGAGTGCCACTGCCGAACTCGACCTCAGATTGGTAGTTGAAAGTGATGGAACCCGCCTTAAAAATCTGGTAAAAGATCATATCAGCAAGCAGGGATACAAAGTATTGGACCACGTACCTTCCAAAGAAGAGCGTATGCAGTTTGATAAAATTGTTACTGTTAAGGAAGGCAGTGTCACCGATGCTTTCCGTACCGAATTGGACAATCCTTATGGCGAGTTTATTGTGAACACTTTGAGCAAGAGTTTTGGTAAAGAGGTCATTCAGATACGCACCATGGGGGGCACCGTACCAATTTCACCCTTTATCAACGAGTTGAAGATTCCCGCATTTATTGTGCCCGTGGTAAACCCGGACAACAACCAGCACAGTCCCAATGAAAATATCAAAATTGGTCAGTTGGCCTATGGCATCAAAGCCTTTTATGGGATTCTTTCTTCGGAAATGAATTAAAAAAACTCCCGATACTGCATTACCCTGAAATCAAGTGTATTGAATTCAGGGTTTTTACTTTTTAAATCTTTGTAGGCTTGCAAACTGCCCACGGCGCGGTTGGCAGCTCCCGAAGGGGCGATCAATGATACGGTTCTAACGATTCTAGACTTCTCGATTCCGTCCGAAGTGACAGGCAATTTCAACTGATGGATTCTTGGCACTTCATTGGAAACCACTTCGAGTTTTAGGCCATGCTCTTTCAACTGCCTACGAAAAAAGTATTCTGGACCATTCTTACTATTGCCACCAGTGAACAAAAGTGTTTCAATATTGGGATATTTTTTCAGATAACCCACCAAATCCCGAAGAACCACATTTTGCATCCCTAAATCCGAGGCATCGATTTTTTCGCGCTCGGCACTTTGGACAATATCGCAGACCCCGATTTTCTTTTCAATCAAAAATCGCTTTCGTTGTTCCACTGCTTCGCTAGTGGTTTCGTATTTCAATCCTAAATCAAAGATTTGGTCCAAAATCGGCCAAAGCATACCATTGCAACTACCATAGCAGAAATCTACATCTTGCGGCTTTAGCTTTCCAGTGGTAAACCTAGGAGGTGGCAAAGTACCCACAATCAGCTTAGTGGCCCGGGACAACAAGAAAGGCTCGTACGGATGTATGTGCTTAAACAGTCTTGCCCCCAAACCTTTTTTTCTTACGCTGAGTTTCTACTCGCATTAATGTTTCCATACAAGGAGCGCGTCACGATTTTTTCGTACAGTTCCTTGTATTCGGAATTTTGGGTAATGTGGTACAGGGCGTTTTGTTGGATCACCAATAATGGCAATACAATCTTTTCCCTGATTTTCACCGACTCCCTGGAAACGGCTTCGTCCTCCATCAATATTTTAAGACCGGAAATCTGCAACAACATTTTTTTGGACAATTGGAATTCATCGTGCAAAATGCTCCAGAAATCTCCAAATTCCGGGTCTTCCTTCATGTAACTGGTCAAATCAAAATTGGTTTTGGCCAAGGACATCATACTGTTCAGCATCAACGCTTTAAAGAACGGGACTTCTTTGTAGAGCTTTTTCACCTCGTTGAACCTTCCTTCATCCTTTAATTGCTTAATGGCGGAACCCAGTCCAAAATACCCTGGAACGTTCTGCTTTAACTGACTCCATGACCCAACAAAGGAAATGGCACGAAGGTCGGACAATGTCAACTTTTTTTTGTCGCCCCGCTTTCCGGGCCTACTACCAATATTTGCTTTGGTATAGTATTTTAAAGTACTCCTGTTCTCGAGGTATGGGATAAACTTCTCGTGCCGTTTTAACGCATCGTATTTTTCAAAACTGAGTTCAGAGAGCTCCTCTATCAGTTTGCGTTGTGCGGCCGAAATGGTATGCTCCTTTCCAAATAAATTATTGCTGAGCCCCGCAGTGAGCAACTGCTCGGAATTATGGATAAACTGTTCCTTGGTTCCGTAGGTACTGGTAATGGTCTGCCCCTGAATAGTGAGCTGTATCTCATGGTTGGCCACATCCTTGGTTTGCGCGGCATAGAATTTATGGGTTTTCCCACCACCACGTGCTGGCGGTCCTCCCCTACCATCAAAGAAAATTGCACTAATACCATTTTTTTTGCAGACTTTGCTCAAGGTCTCCTTGGTTTTGAGAATGGACCAATTGGCCTTTAAATAACCACCGTCTTTGGTGCCATCGGAGAAACCGAGCATTATGGTCTGGATGTCCCTTCTTCGCTCCAAGTGCTCTCTATATTGTGGAATATCGAACAAGGTCTGCATAACTTCTGCAGAGGCATCCATGCCGTCCATGGTTTCAAAAAGTGGAATGATATCAAAAGTGATTTCCTTTTCGTCCCAACCACACCATCTGAACAATCCAAACACGAACAAGACGGAGAAAATATCCTCCGAATTGCTGATGATGTAACGATTGCAACCATCTTCTCCATTGGTAGCTTGAATTGCTTTTAGGTTTTGAATATTGGCGATAGTGTCCTTTACTATATCATCATCAAAGTCCTTCGGAGTTAATTTGAAATCTTCCTTGAGCAACAATTTCACCAAGTCTTTTTCCTTAAGTTCCTCTATACTTTCCTTGATGGCCCCCTGCTTTTTCAGCACGGTTTCCACCACCAATTTGTGCTTGCTGTGATCTTGACGGATGTCCAAAGTGGCAAAATGCGTTTTGAAGATATGTACCTTATCGATAAACCGATCCAATTCTTCCAAGTAGAGCCCGTAGTAATCGGCTACCAATCTTTCCCGTACGGCACTCAAGTGGGCAATGATCTCATCATAGGAAACAAGTGTCTTGGAATCGAACATCGCTTGATACAATTTATTGCTGAGCTTATTGAGGTCTTCCTCCATTCCTTTAAAAGTCAACTTTTTGCGAAGGTTCTTCAATTCGTTGTAATAACATTTCATCAAGGTCAACCTCAATTCATCCGCCACTTGTTTGGTGATGTCAGCTGTTACAAATGGGTTTCCATCCCTATCGCCACCGGGCCAAAATCCAAGTTTTATAAGATTGTAATTCTCAAACTTGTCGTCCCTGATATTGCTTTTAACGTATTGGTACAACTCACCAACAGCATCATAATAAGTATTTCTGAGGATGTAAATGATATTTTTTGCTTCATCCAAAGGGGTCGGTTTTTTGGCATTGACCAAAGAAGTCAATCCCAATTGCTGAAGGGTTACATCTATATCGTGGATTCTATCTTCATCAATAAGTGACCGTAGTTCCGCAATGATATCCAAAACAGCCGGAGTGTAAAACTGTGTAGGGTGGGCGGTCAACACAATACGCGCACTGAAGGTGGAAAGCTTTTTGGAGACCTTGTCCCAATTCTTGGTACGGTTTACCAATTCAAAATAATCCTTGATGGTCAACGAACTACTGTATTCCTGTAGTTTTGGAAAGGCCGAATCCTCCACACTATCGTACAGTACAACCTGACGTTCCACGTATTGCACGATTCTGAACATAAAGTCCAATCGTTCCCGTTCGTCCTGAATATCCACAAAGTTGGTAAAGAACACCTCCAAAATCTCTTGGGGTTCCTTGCCTGCCTTGAGCCCTTTCTCACACTGTTCCAGCAATAGCGGGATAAGAATCCCCACGTTTTCCACATTATTGTAGGGCAAACTGAGAAAAAGACTGTTATAGATATTAAACTTATTGGTTACCGATTTTTTAAACTCTTCCAACCGTTTGGTCTGCTGCATGGATTTCTTTTATGTTAGTGAAAAAAATAGTCAAACACTCAAAGGTCGTGAATAAAGTGTAACCTCTGGGTTAATTTTAAGCGTATCACAATTTAAGGCATGGGCTCTTTAATCGTAACAACATGCTTTATAGATATAACTTAAAGATTACTTTGGATTTTACCAAAGTTTTTATCGGATGAACACAGGTTCATTTTTCTTTACTGTGTGTTCCTCACTGTACAGATATCCGTCGTAGTCAAAATTCTTGATGTCGTCCAATGTTTCGGCGCCCGTATCCAAAATATAGCGGACCATCGATCCACGTGCTTTTTTGGCGTAAAAACTGATTATCTTCAACTTATCGTTTTTCCAATCCTTAAATATTGGGGCGACCACAGGCACCTTTAGATTTTTATCATCCACAGCGTTGAAGTATTCGTTACTGGCCAGGTTTACAAACAATTCGTCATCTTCCAGTTCGTTGTTCAAGGATTCCGTGATTTGGTCCTTCCAAAACTCGTAAAGGTTCTTTTTACGGCCCACTTTTAATTGCGTACCCATTTCCAATCGATACGGTTGAATCAGGTCCAAAGGTCTCAACACCCCGTAAAGACCGGATAGGATCCTTAATGTATCCTGCAATCGGTCCAACTTGTCTTCTGGTATCGTATAGGCGTCCAAACCTTGGTACACGTCCCCATTAAAGGCATATACGGCCGGCCGGGCATTGTCAGCTGTAAACGGAAGTTCAAAGTTTTGATTGCGCTCCCAGTTCAAATTGGCCAATTTATCGGAAATTGACATCAGTTCGGATAGTGCCTTGGGCTTCTTTTTTTTCAATACGGAGTTTAACTTTTCCGCTTGTTCCAAAAATTGGGGCTGGCTATATTTTGATGTGGGCAAAGCCGTTTCAAAATCGAGTGACTTGGCCGGAGAGATCACAATTTTCATATGGTTCTGTTTTTTAGTAAAAATAATGATGATTTTACTTATTTGGAAAAGTACGCCAATGGTGTTTTCGATTTTAAGATCGAAGAAAACTATGATTCGTGATGTTTGGCATAACCATGCCATTTTTCGATACAATTCGCCATATCTTCGGGCAGATCGGAATCAAAACGCATAAACTCACCGGTCACAGGATGTTCGAAGCCCAGCGTTTTGGCATGCAACGCTTGTCTGGGCAATATTTTAAAGGCATTTTCCACAAACTGTTTATACTTGGTGAACGTGGTCCCCTTTAGAATTTTATCGCCACCATAGCGTTCATCGTTGAACAAGGTATGGCCAATATATTTCATGTGGACCCGAATTTGGTGTGTCCTTCCTGTTTCCAACCTACAGGAAATAAGGGTAACATACCCAAAACGCTCCAATACTTTGTAATGGGTAACGGCTTCTTTGCCTTCGTCCCCTTCCGGGAAAACCATCATTTGCAGACGGTTTTTGGGATTCCTTGCAATATGCCCTTCCACGGTTCCCTCGTCTTCGTCCACATTGCCCCAAACCAAGGCCACATACTCCCGTTCGCTACTCTTATCAAAAAACTGTTGGGCCAAATGTGTCATGGCCGACTCTGTCTTGGCAATTACCAACAATCCAGATGTATCCTTATCGATACGGTGCACCAGTCCGGGTCTGTTGGAACTATTGTTGGGCAAGTTCTCAAAATGGTAGACCAATGCATTGATCAATGTCCCCGAGTAATTTCCATGTCCGGGGTGAACGACCATGCCGGCCGGTTTGTTTACCACCAAAAGCGCATCGTCCTCATAAACAATATCCAAGGGAATATTTTCCGGTGTCAACAAAAACTCGTAAGGTGGATGCTCGAACATTACCTTCACCTCATCCCCGGCCTTTACCTTGTAATTTTGTTTTAC
>CEVF01140984.1_pt1 | contig 25053 bp, 25 predicted proteins | sample 356441 | NCBI WGS metagenome assembly CEVF01 (sample SAMEA2622765, study PRJEB7988) | marine metagenome | biome: marine biome (ENVO:00000447); feature: surface water layer (ENVO:00002042); material: "saline water (ENVO:00002010), including plankton (ENVO:xxxxxxxx)" | depth 5 m | reverse complement strand
GGTGAAATTGCCCAAAATTATTTATCTGGAAAGGCCAAAAGGGCTTTGAACGATTTGTTGGATGGCCATAGTCTGGCCTTCGTTTCCACTTTTGCGGATGATATAAAGGCTGACCGTGCCTATTCAAAATATTCACCGTGGCATTATGTAAATTATCCACTGGGAATGAGTTATAGGGATTCCGAGAAGAGTGAGTATGGTGACATCATCACCGCCATTGAAGAATGTATCACCAAGGTAAAGGATAAAAACAATGGCCGGGAAGATCGAATTTTTCACCTAAAAATGTTGATTCATCTTGTTGGTGACCTGCACCAACCCATGCATGCGAGCAGGGCGGAGGACAAAGGCGGGAACGATATACAGGTGCAATGGTTCGGGGAAGGAAGCAATCTACACAGGGTGTGGGACAAAAACTTGATAGAATCCTACGGAATGACATATACGGAGCTTGCTTCGGAATTGAAAGTTGTGAGCCGAAAAAAGCGAAAAGAGATCCAAGCGGGAACCATTTATGACTGGGTTGATGAATCCCACGAAATTTGTGGGGATTTATACAAATCCGTGGAAATGGGCGAAAAACTGGGATACCGCTATTCCTATGACTATAATGAACTCTTGTTCCAACAGCTCCAAAAAGGGGGGCTTCGGTTGGCCAAGATATTGAACGAGGTATTCGGATAATTGTTTTATGACTGCAATACCGTCTTCAACTGGTTCCTATATTCCGATGGGTTTTGCCCGGTAAATGCCTTAAAGGATTTATTAAAGTGGGAGAAATTATTGAAACCACTGTCATAACAGACCTGGGTTATGCTCATGGGTTGCTCCGCCAATAGTTTGGAGGCATGAACCAAACGGTACTCATTTACAAATTGAGTAAATGTCTTATTGGTGATCTTTTTGAAGTACCTACAAAAGGAAGGTACCGTCATACTTACCATATCGGCAATTTGCTCAAGACTGATATCTTCTTTAAAATGTGTTTTTACATGGTTAAAAACAATATTGATACGATCATTGTCCTTAACTTCTGTTTCCAAGGAGAAGCCTTCTGCATTCAAAACTTTCATTTCCTTGGAGGTCGCCAATATGTTCAATATATTAAGGATGGACAATAATCGCTGAAAATCTGTTTGGTATTCCAGAATTTCCATTTTTTCCCCAACTTTCATTTTGGTCTTACCGGAAAAGGCAATGCCTCCCTTGGCAACTTCAAACAATTTTTGGATATTCCTCATTTCCGGAATGTTGAAGAAATCACTTCCCAAAAAGTCCGCTTTCATTTGTACCAAGGTCTCACTTTTGTTACCGGTTAGTTTATCGGTAAAACCACAATGTGGTAAATTGGATCCTATCAGTATAAGGTCCCCGTTCCTATAATAGGATACGTGGCTGCCGATCTGCCTTTTTCCAGACCCACCGTTTACATAGACCAACTCCAGTTCCGGGTGATAGTGCCAGCCATTGTTTTTGTTCTCATTGCTCTCATTGAATTTCTGAAAGGTAAATGAGTGGCCAAAACTTGGGGCAATTGCTTCAAATGCCGGTTTTTGAATCATTTCTAGCGTTTTTTTCTTATTTGTGATAAGGTTATAAATCTAATTACCAACCAAATATCTACAATGTTACCGCAAAGTTATGCTATTTTATCATTAATAGTATGTTAAAACATATACCATGTTAATATAGCATATAAACTGGAAAAAAGAGTGGTGTTCTTATGCGTTATTGCTGTCTACATTTGTACTGTAATCTTAAAAAAACGAAGTGTTATGAAAGTAGTAAAGAACCTAACAGTAGCAGCCGCCATTATGATCAGTGCGATTGGGATGGCTAATACAGAAGCAACCGACTTTGGTAAAAAAGGAGCAGCCAAGTACGAGGTTGAAAAGAATTTGGTAAAAGTTAACCTTGACCCTGTATTCGTAAAAAAAGGTAAAAAGATCATGATGAACCTTTTGAACGTTTCCCAAGGCAAGGTACTATTGAAAGTATACGATAGCGAAAACAGACTTGTTTTTGATGAAGCTATCGACGGTGACATCGTAGTTGAAAAAGCTTTCAACTTTGAAAAAGCCTTTAAAGATGAATATACCATAGTAGTAGTGGACAAATTTGGAACCTACAAAGAAACTGTGGAAGTAAGATAGTTTGTTTAGTTAATTTTTATGTGCATTGGGGGTCGGGAGGCCCCCTTTTTTTATGCCCATTTTTTGAGTTTTTCCCTTTTGCCCAAGGGAAGTGCGGGGTTGTTGATGGCTTGTTGTACCAAATCCCGGTCTTTTGTCGGGGAGAATAATAAATTGAAGAACTGTTGTACGGTCAAGGGACTCTTGGATTCTTCCACAAGTTCCATGGAATCGCCTACGGTGACTTTCCCAGGCTTCAAAACACGTACATAGGTGCCGGGGAAACCATGGTCGATAAACTGTTTCAATATCCCTTGGTCGCCAAACCTGATGCCCAATTTGTAACAAGGTTCCCTGGGTTGCGTGATTTGGACCAATACGGTGCCAAGTTTGTAGGTACTGCCAATTCTGATTTGAGATTCATCCAATCCCTCCAAGGTCAAATTTTCACCAAACATGCCCCAATCCCATTCCAAATGCGGATATTTTTCTTTCCAGTAAGGATAGTTGTCAGCGGAAAACAAATAACAGGCCTTATGAACACCGCCGTGGTACTTCCGATCTACAACAGTATCGCCCAGTACATCTTCAATATCCAAATAAATGGGTTTGTTGATGGGGGATTTATATATGCCCGTTGTGGTATTCTTACCGTTCCAGACTATTTTGGTGGATGTGCCGATGTTGGTGGAGATAACTTTCATGATGGCAAGTTATAAAAAACCACCGCTTGTGACGGTGGTTCATTATCTACGCTTGTGACGGTGGTTCATTATCTAAATGTAGAAGAGGAAAATCTTAATCTTCCTTTTCCAGTTTTCGGGTCATGTTAAAACCTACCAATAGCCCAACTCCAGCTAGTAGGAAAATGGTCCCGGGGTATGCCACATCCTCATCTACCCCTAAGCCATAAACCAATAGGGAAGCTACAAAAATGGCAGCTCCGATCCCTATGAGCAATAAGGATAGGTTAAGAATGATGATTTTCCAAAAAGGTGCGGCCCCGTCCCGTTTGCCCTTCACAAAAATACTGGCATCGGCGCCTTTTTCTATCAATGCCAACCGCTCCTTGTTTCTTGTTGAAAAATAGAGGTAGGCAATGGCAAAAATGACTCCAAAAATTATTGGTAAAATGATTACTTCAGATCCCATAACTGTTCGTTTAAATGATTATTCGTATTTTTTTGTTCATAACCTATGACGACAATTTTCCAAATTAGGTTACATAATTTCAGAAATATTGTTTTTTATGTAACCCAAACGACACTTTTGGCGTCCTATGAGCAATGCTGACCAACAAGGAAAAAGAATTGATTTCGGAAATACGCTCGGGAAACACCATGGCGTTCTCCGATTTTGTGGACAGGTATAAAGATTTGGTCTTTACGCTGTCCATTAGAATGTTGGGAAGTAGGGAAGAAGCTGAGGAGGTGTCGCAGGATATATTTATAAAAATATATAAGTCATTGCCAAAGTTTAAAGGGGATTCCAAAATTTCCACATGGATCTATAGGATTGCCTATAATAGTTGTTTGGACCGGATCAAAAAGATGAAAAAAACACGAATCCAAACCGATTTGGGCCATTTGGAACAAATTGCCTATGCGGAAATGGATACGGCCTTGGATAGGATGGTTAGGGAAGAGCGACAGGAATTGATAAGTAGGTGCTTGGCGATGTTATCCGCCGAGGATGCAGGAATCTTGACTTTGTTTTATTTTGAAGAAAAGAATCTGCAAGAATTGGAAGAATCGACCAATCTTTCTGTAAATACTTTAAAAGTGAGGTTGTTTCGGGCCAGAAAAAAATTGGCAAATATTATGGAAAAGCATTTGACAAAAGAAATATTATTGAATCATGAATAGACGGGAAGACAAAAAACTAGAAAATTTTGTGGATAGCATGATGGCTGAGGCTCCTTTGGATTCTCCTTCGTTTGATTTTACCGAAAATGTGCTGAAAAAAATAGAGGCCGAAACACGAAAAGAAGTGTTTCAGTACAAACCTATTCTATCAAAAACGGCCATGTTTACCGTATTTACTTCTTTTGTGGCATTGTTGGTTTTTGTTTGGCTCAAGTTTGGTTTGGATAGTGGCCAAGGATGGTTCAAAAACTTCCAGATCCAGGAATGGTTTCAAAATAGCTGGGGATGGAAGGAAAATTACACATCTGCCAAAACAATGATGTACGCTTTTCTATTTTTTGGGCTTATGTTTTTTGTCCAAGTCCCTTGGTTAAAAAAACAATTGAACAGGACTGTTTTTTAGAGTGTGGTATAGTAATACGCCCAGTACATCAAAAAGAATTGAAGGGGTATCCGAAGAATCAATATCCATTTTGGAATACCTGCGGACGCTTTTTCACTTGAGAGCATATAAAAATGTACGGTCAAAAAAATGGACAACATTAAAACAATACCCAAAATGCTCAATTTTCTGGTAGATTCAAAACAGAGACCAATTCCCAAAAGAATTTCGGCCACACCACTTAGATAAACCAAAAGCTTATGGTTTGGAAGATATAACGGCATAATACGGATATACATTTTAGGTTTAATAAAATGCATGATTCCGGCCAACATATACATTACGGCCATTGAATAAAGATGCCATGGAGCCATGTCTTTAATTTTTATAGTACCAAAACGGCAAGGCAATATCGGTAAGGGTCACCACCGTATCTTTCTCCTTTCTTCTGCGCCTAAGTCTTATCATATGCTTGCCCTCGGCCAAATCGGAAATTTTAAGAAAGGTCTCAAAACCAAGGATATTGTTTTTTTCAGTGGTCAGAATGAAATCTTGGTCCACTTCAATGGAGTCTATTTTAAAGGAGTGCATCTCATTGAAGGTTTTTAGGTACACACCGCGAACACTGTCTTTTTGGCTGATGCTGGTAATTTCGTCGTCCCAGCTTGTATTTACATTGATGCTGCTTCTCAGTCCCCTACGATCCTTTTTTGGTGACAATGATTTGTTGTAACTTAAAATGCGGTCTTCGATATTTTCAGAAAATGGGATAAAAACGGTCAAATAGGAATCTGTTATGACCTTGGACGGTAGGGCCATATGTCCGGGGAAATCACCATCCTCTGTGAGCATGTCCAAATAGTTCTCCTTGTTTGCAAAAATATTGGAAGACCTTTGTTCTTTATCCAAATAATTGGATTGTCTGTATTCCAAAGAGATGATCATTAGAATGGCAATATAAATAGGGGCGAGGAGCAAGATCAGTCGTTTTCCAAAACGGTTGTCCAGAAAATTGTACAACAACGGGCGATAGAGGAATGAAAGTGTAATGAAACTGAAAATCCAATATACGGGAAAATATAGTCGGGAAATCCATTTCTTCTTTTTTAACCAACCTTGGGTAATGAAATCGATGAAGGTGAGGAACATACCAAATATGAGGAACAAAATAAGTATGGGCCCCAATATGCCCCCAACCTCCTTGGGCAATAGATCGCCATCAATGATAAAGTTGGCCACAAACACAATCGATAGAATGATCATGGTCATGGCGAGCACATAGAAAATCAATAAAAATGAAACAGCAAAAAGAACACTACAGTAATTCTCCAAATTGGCGATATACCTATCAAAAGAAACTATTCGTTTTTTTAAGTACTTGGTAAAGCGTTCGGAATATCGGAGTTTTTCAAATTCAATATCACCGGAAACATACCGAAGCCCCAAAGCCCCGATCCAGAGTCCCCTTAAAATGACATGGAGCAAGAGGTTGAACAACAGAATGGAGCAGGCAATATTGAGAATAAAATATACAACAAAGCGATAAATTTGGGATTCGTTCTGCGCATTGATCATTTCAACCCGTAGCGGCTCGTACGCCGTAAAGAGTCCGAAAATGGCAAAACCAGAGATGATCAGTTCCAATTCCCAACTTTGTTGTTGAAGGGAATCCAAGAGCTTTTTAAAGGTAGGACTGTTGTAATCGTTATTGTTGCCCACGGTTTGGTCAGTTTGTTCAACCAAGATAACCATAAAAAGCAAAACCGCTCATTTAGAGCGGTTTTTGTCGTGTTGATTATAGAAAAATTCTAATTATTTGATCATTTCATAGCTTCGGGAAATAAACTTTGTAAGTTCTTCCCCTTTCAACAATCCTTTGGATAGACGAGCCAGATCCAAGGATTGGTTGATCAGTCTTTGACGTTTTTTAGCGGTCTTGGTATTCAGGATTTCGCTTACCAACTCATGGTTGGTGTTTACGATAAGATTGTACATGTCAGGCATATTGCCCATTCCGAACATTCCACCGCCCCCGGTCTGTTGCATTTCTTTCATTCGTCGCATAAACTCGGGTTCTGTAATAATAAAGGGTGATGCGTTGCTGTCCATGGCCTCCATCTGAACGGTGAACCCTTTGTCCTTGGTCACTTCCTCAATTTCAGTTTTTAATTTTTCTTTTTCCTCTTCGGACAATTTAGAAATGACGGTATCCTCTTTTTTGATGAGGTTGTCTATATGGTCGGCATCCACCCGAACAAAAGAAAGATTTTCTTTGGAGGTCTCGAGTTTTTGCATCAAATGGGGGACAATTGGCGAATCCAGTAGGAGCACTTCGTAACCTTTGCCCTTGGCAGCTTCGATATAGCTGTGCTGTGCCTCTTTGTCGGAAGCGTAGAGTACTACCAATTTATCGTCCTTGTCGGTCTGGTTGTCCTTGATTTTGGCTTCCAGCTCTTCAAAAGTGTAGTAGTCCCCATCAACAGTTGGGTATAGCGCAAACTTGTCCGCTTTTTCGAAGAACTTGTCCTCGGTAAGCATTCCGTACTCAATTACCACTTTGATATCGTTCCATTTCTTCTCAAAGTCCTCACGGTTGTTCTTGAAGAGGGAACTTAATTTGTCCGCAACTTTTCTGGTGATATAGGAAGAGATTTTCTTTACGGCACCATCAGCTTGCAGGTATGATCTTGATACGTTCAAAGGAATGTCGGGAGAATCGATCACACCCCTGAGCATGGTCAAAAACTCAGGAACAATACCTTCCACGTTGTCCGTTACAAAAACTTGGTTCTGGTACAGTTGAATTTTATCTTTTTGAATGCTAAGGTCGTTCGTCAACTTGGGGAAATATAAAATACCCGTTAGATTGAACGGATAATCCACATTGAGATGGATGTGGAACAAAGGTTCCTCAAACTGCATGGGATATAGTTCCCTGTAAAAGCTTTTATAGTCCTCGTCCTTTAAATCCGCAGGTTGTTTGGTCCAGGCCGGATTTGGATTGTTGATGATGTTGTCCACCTCTTTGGTGGGTGCTGGCTCATCATCCTTGGCACCTTCCGGTTTGGGAAGGGTTTCTGTTTTTGTTCCAAATTTTATTGGAATCGGCATGAACTTATTGTATTTGACCAATAGTTCACGGATTCTGGCGTTTTCCAAAAACTCAGTGGAGTCCTCGGCAATGTGGAGGATGATCTCGGTGCCCCTATCTTTCTTGTCACTGGGTTCAATGGTGAATTCAGGCGAACCGTCACAGCTCCAATGCACTGCAGGTTCATCTTTATGGCTTTTGGTGATGATTTCCACTTTTTCCGCAACCATAAAAGCGGAGTAGAAACCTAGACCAAAATGCCCGATAATGCCCGCATCTTTCCCAGCATCCTTGTATTTGTCCAAAAATTCCTCGGCACCTGAAAAAGCAACTTCGTTAATATACTTTTTCACCTCCTCTTCGGTCATACCAATACCTTGGTCTATAATATGGATGCGTTTGTTCTCCTTATCCACTTTGACCTCGATTATTGGGTTGCCATACTCTACCTTGGCCTCTCCGATCGAAGTGAGGTGTTTTAATTTTAAGGTTGCATCCGTAGCGTTGGAAATAAGTTCCCTCAAGAAAATTTCGTGGTCACTGTACAGAAATTTTTTGATCAAGGGAAAAATGTTCTCTACTGAAACATTGATTTTACCTGTAGCCATCGTTTATTATTTTTCTTTATAGTCTTTGTTCGGTCAAAAAAAATACCACAATGTCAAATATGACAAACTGGCATTTGGTCGGTCAATTTTGTTTGTCCAATCAATTTTAACAAAACTTTGTTTATTAAAATAATAAAAACATTAAACAAAACAGTACCTTTACTGTAGTTATGGGAATATTGCTATGAAATAGTACTACATAACAGGTTTATTTATTGGTTAGGTTGTGAAAATGCACTTTCGGACGAAAGTGCATTTTCTTTAAAAGTTCAGGTCCGATACCATCTCATGTTTTAACAAAACTTAAAAGAAATAAAATGGCAAAAAATGAAAAAACCAAAATCACCGAGGATAAAATTATAAGCCTGTACATGAGGTCTGTATTGGAAAAAGAAAAAGGGCCGAGCTCGGTATTCAAGTTCTGTGAGGAACATAAGATAAAGGAAGAAGAATTTTATGGTTTCTTTGGTTCGTTGGAAGCATTACAGCAAACCATTTGGAACAAATTTTTTGACAATAGTTATGCATTGATGGAAAAGAACAAGCAATATGCCTCAATGACCAATGAGGAAAAGATGCTTACCTTTTTCTTCACATTTTTTGAGAACCTTACATTGAACCGGAGTTATGTACTGTTCATAATGAAAGAACATAAATACTCCTTCGAAGGACTTATGCAGCTTAAAGGTCTACGAAAACGAATTAAGGATTTTGCTTCCACGCTCATAGAAGAACGCAATGATCGGAAAAACCTAAAAATCCTTAAATACAATGCTCCTTTGTTCTCCGAAGGTGCATGGTTGCAGTTTATGTTCATTTTAAAATTTTGGATGGAAGATGGCTCTCCCGGTTTTGAAAAAACGGACATTGCCATAGAGAAATCCGTAACTACTATTTTTCAAATATTTGAAAGTGCACCATTGGAGAAAATTGTGGACTTTGGAAAATTCCTCTACAAGGAAAAATTTGTATAAGGCTGATGAAAAGTTTGGATACCATTCCCACAGGGAAAATTGAAAGAGCGGGAAAGCTGGTGAAGACAGGGGTCAAAATTGGCGGCAACTACGTGAAATACTATGGAAAAAAACTGGTTGATTCCGGGACCTCAAAAGACACCCTGGACCAGAACAATGCCGAAGATATCTACGATGGGCTTAAAAGTTTGAAGGGAAGTGCCCTCAAAGTGGCACAAATGCTCAGTATGGAGAAAAACCTTTTGCCCCGGGCCTATGTGGAAAAATTTTCCCTGTCCCAATTCTCAGTTCCCCCACTATCGGCACCATTGGTACGTAAGACCTTCAATAAATATTTAGGAGAGTATCCTGAGGATGTTTTTGATGATTTTGAAAAAGAAGCTGTGAACGCTGCCAGTATAGGACAAGTGCACAGAGCCGAAAAGAACGGTAAAAAGCTGGCTGTGAAAATCCAGTACCCAGGAATAGCCGAGAGCATTAGCAGTGATTTGGCCTTGGTAAAACCGGTGGCCATAAAAATGTTCAATTTAAAAGGGAAGGATTCTGATAAATATTTCAAGGAAATAGAACATAAGTTGGTAGAGGAGACCAACTATATTTTGGAGTTGGAGCAAAGCCATGAAATTACAACGGAATGTTCCATAATACCGAACATAAAATTCCCAAGATACTATCGGGAACTCTCCAGTGAGCGTATCTTAACAATGGACTGGATGGAAGGAACCCATTTAGGGGAGTTCACCCAAACCGATTTTGATGAAAAATTGGCGCATAGTTTGGGACAGGCACTTTGGGATTTTTACATGTTTCAAATCCATAGATTGCGAAAAGTCCACGCCGACCCGCACCCAGGCAACTTTTTAGTGAGTCCCAGGGGAGAGTTGATTGCCATAGATTTTGGATGCATCAAAGAAATACCGGAAGAGTTTTATGTGCCCTATTTTGAATTGGCGAAAGAAGAGAACATCAACAATGATAAGGTATTTATGGAAAAGCTGTATGAATTGGAAATCCTAACGCATACAGATTCGGAAGAGGAGTTACAATTTTTTAAAGCATTGTTCAAAGAAATGCTCACCATTTTTACTTCTCCGTTCCATAAAGAAACATTCGATTTTGGGGATGCGGATTTTTGGTCCAACATCGCCAATCTTAGTGAAAGGTATTCCAAAGATGAACAGATACGGAAAATGAATGGAAATCGTGGGTCAAAACATTTTTTGTACATCAACCGTACGTTTTTCGGACTTTATAATCTCCTGCACGACCTGAAAGCCAAGGTTAAGGTAAATTCCTATGAATCGTTTTTAGATTGATTTCATGTCCAGAAAATAAAATCCCGTTCGCAGTAAAATCATGGAACGGGATTTTTTATGCTTAAAAAGCCTTAGATCATTTTTTTTGCTTTACATATTTTTCCAACCATTGGTCTTGTTCCCAAAGCATGTGCAAAATACTTTCCTTGGCTCGGTAGCCATGGCTCTCTTTTGGCAGCATGACCAGTCTAACGGTAGCCCCCAAACCTTTTAGGGCGTTAAAATAACGCTCACTTTGCATGGGGTATGTACCGGAATTATTGTCGGCTTCGCCGTGGATCAACAACAATGGAGTTTTCATTTTATCGGCGTGCATAAATGGGGACATGGCGTAGTACACCTCTGGTGCTTCCCAATAATTTCTTTCCTCACTTTGAAAACCAAATGGGGTCAAAGTTCTATTGTAGGCACCGCTTCGGGCAATTCCTGCGGCAAATAGATCGGAGTGGGAAAGGAGGTTGGCTACCATAAAGGCCCCATAACTGTGTCCGCCCACTGCAATACGGTTGCGATCAATGTAGCCCAATGCATCCACTGCATCAATGGCAGCTTTGGCGTTGGCCACTAATTGACTTCTAAAGCTATCGTTGGGCTGTTCGTCACCTTCTCCAATAATTGGGAAGGCGGCATCATCCAAGACCACATAGCCTTTGGTTACCCAGTAAATGGGCGACCCCCAATAGGGATACGTGAACTCATTGGGGTTTGAGGTGTTTTGCGATGCACTGTTCTTATCCTTGTATTCCCTTGGATATGCCCATAAGATCATTGGCATTTTTTCTTTCTTCTCCATGTCGTAGCCAACAGGAAGGTATAAGGTTGCTGAAAGTTCCAATCCGTCATCCCTCTTATAGGTTATTACCTCTTTGTGTACGTTTTGAATGCTCTTGTACGGATTTTCAAAATCTGTCAACTGTACCGGGCCTTTTCGTTTGACCAAACTCTTGTAATAGTAATTTGGGTACTCGTTTGCTGATTCAATCCGAACTAAAAGTTGGTCTTTCTTTGGGTCGTAATCAATCAAGTTTTCAAGTTTGCCTTCCAGCTTGGAAGTGTACAGCCTTGTTTTTTTAAGACTCTTCAGATTCATTTTTTCAACAAAAGGAAACTGCCCTTTTTCGGTATACCCATCCCCGATTAGGTAGGCATTGTTGTTTTTGTCCAAGGATAAGACCCAACTGCCATTTTTGTCCCTTTTGGTGACAAAACTTCCAGGGTCACTATACACATCCTGATAATTTCTGTCCACAATGATTTGAGCGCCTTTTTCTGGGTTGGAGGGATCAAAAACATAGGTTTTTGTGTTTCTGTTGTTCCACCAACGATCGTGGGCAATGGCCAGATTGTCGTTGCCCCATTGTATGTAACTAAACCTGTTTTTGGTTTTTAGAATAGATCTTCCCTCACCATCAAAAGGTGCTTCGAGTTCAAACACTTCATCTCGGAAAGGTACTTCGTTTTCTGGGTCACCGCCATCCAAAGCCTTTACATAAGTAATGGTCGCCGGTTTGTCGTTTCTCCATCCAATGTTTCGCATTCCGGTCCTGGTCGCCATAAACCCTTTGGGAAGGTCTTCTATAAGTGGAACCTTTAATAAGGTTTTGACCTTACTGCCATCATTCTTGTACACGGTGGTGGTGTTCGGGAATCTATAATAAGGGACCAAATAGGAGAAAGGCTTGTCCAAGGTTACCGTCATCACATATTCCCCGTCGGGTGAAAAACTGATGCTAGTGTAAAGGTTGGCATCTTTCCACTTGGTCTTGCTACCGTCGAGTCTTACACGATACAGTTCTGAACGGGCCAATTGTTCAAAATTGAACTCATCGTTAGGGTTCTTTAATAGATCCTGATAGGTTCTGTTCTGGGCCTTTTTGCCATCATTGGTGGAAATAGTTGGTCCTTCTGGAACGGCTTCGTCCACATTGATCAACGGTTTTCTGTCGGAAGGCAACATTTTTACCAAAATGGATTCTCCATCTTTAAACCAATTGATGATGTCCCTCATATTGGCATTGACATTGGTATCCGTAATTGATCTGGCCGAGGCCGATTTTAAATCCAACACCATAACCTCCACACCTTCTGGTGTAGTGTTGGTGAAGGCTATTTTGGATTGATCGGGAGACCAACTAAAGTTGGCCAATCGTGGATTTTCGGACAAACCTGTTACTTGAACACCATCTTTTTCACCAATTTCCTTTACTAAAATATTGTTGAAGTAATTGGTGCGGCTTCCGATGTTGGTTTTAGGATTGATTCGCAGACCGGCAAGTCTGAGTTCGGGTTCCGATAATTCGGCAATTGTTTTGTAATAGTCCCTGTAAAGCAATACCATATACTTACCATTGTCCGAGATGAGTACACTGGGTGCCAAAGGGGCGTTTACAAGTTCTAAAATTTCATCTGAGGGTTGCTGATAAGTAAGTTTTTCCTGGGCTTGAGTCAAACTTATGGTAAAAGCAGCCAAGAATAACCAAACGTATTTTTTCATTATCTTGTTTAAATTTAAAATGAGTGAATTTTTGAGGATTTTTAAAAGTACAATTTTTTAAAAAGTTTTATTTTGCCGATATGTTGAAAATTTGGCGTGTAAATTTGCTAATTTTCAAATTCTAACGATTTTTTATTTAAAATATAATACATGTACAATTCCAAGATTACTGGACTAGGTTTTTACGTCCCTGAAAATGTAGTTACTAACGATGACCTGTCCAAAGTAATGGACACCAATGATGAATGGATACAAGAACGCACCGGAATAAAGGAAAGGCGCCACGTGGTCAAAGGAACCGATACCACCACGTCAATGGGGGTAAAGGCAGCCCAAAAGGCAATAGAGCGTGCAGGTATAGATAAGGATGATATTGAGTTTATTGTATTTGCGACCCTAAGTCCTGATTACTATTTCCCTGGGCCCGGGGTGTTGGTCCAACGCGATTTAGGTCTAAAAACTGTGGGTGCACTGGATGTAAGAAACCAATGTTCCGGTTTTGTGTATGCAATTTCCGTTGCGGACCAATATATTAAGAGCGGTATGTACAAGAATGTGCTTGTAATCGGTTCTGAACTGCATTCACATGGTTTGGACATGACCACCAGGGGCAGGGGGGTTTCCGTGATTTTTGGTGATGGTGCAGGAGCAGCGGTACTTACGCGTGAAGAAGATACATCTAAAGGAATCCTTTCCACCCACCTACATTCCGAAGGTCAGTATGCCGAAGAACTTTCTTTGGTTGCTCCAGGTATGGGAAAACGTTGGGTCAATGATATTATCGCCGATAATGATCCGGAGGATACTTCTTATTATCCTTATATGAATGGACAATTCGTGTTTAAGAATGCAGTGGTCCGTTTTAGTGAGGTGATTATGGAAGGGTTGAATAAAAATAATTTGGCCCCAACAGATATTGATATGCTGATTCCCCATCAGGCCAATTTGAGGATATCCCAATTTATCCAAAAGAAATTTGGGTTGAAGGACGATCAGGTGTACAACAATATCATGAAATATGGAAATACCACGGCTGCATCAATTCCAATTGCCCTTACGGAGGCATGGGAGTCTGGAAAGATCAAAGAAGGTGATTTGGTTGTATTAGCTGCTTTTGGTAGTGGCTTTACCTGGGGCAGTGTGATTATTAGATGGTAAGCTTCCTATTGTAATAAGTAAAAAACAACAATAAAATAAAACCCCGATCCTTTAGGATCGGGGTTTTTGATTGATGCCCCCATAAGGTAACCAACACTCAAATATGTGGCATCAATATTTCTTAAAGGATACCACCGCCGCTTTGTTTGGTATTGTTGTCCCTTCTTTTACGTTGTTTGGCGCGGTTTTTTCCACTTCCAAATCGGTACGATAGACCAACGTAAACATTATTGCTCTCCCAATTGAAAGCACCTTCTTGTGCGTATGGGTAATCTCCTTCGAATGCAAAGCGCATGGTATTGAAAATATCGTTATAGTTAAAACTTAAAGTACCCTTGCCCTCAGCAAAACTGTATCGAGCTCCCAAATTCACAAAATACATGGGGTCTGCATCAAACTGAATGCTTTTGTTTCTTCCTCGGTAAAACCCAAAAGCTTGCAGGGTCAATTTTTTGGTTACGGTAAAGCTATTGTTCATTCTGAGGTTCCACGCCGTGTTATCTACCTTTACCCTTTCTTCTAAAATATCGTCCTCGCTTGGGTTGGGGTCTGTGGTGTTCAATATCTCTGTGAGCCCTCTTTGTGTCTGTGAAAAAAGGTCGAAACTACCATTAATGCTCCACCATTTTATAGGTTTGTAATTGGCGGATAGTTCAATTCCATACGCGGATGTGTCGTCAAAATTATCATAGGTCAAAATAGTTTTGTTCAAATCCAATCTATCCACATAGACCGCTCTATTGATTTCGTCGGAAATACTTCTGTAGAAAACACCTCCGGTAATGCTTCCATTTTTGATTCTTTTCGTGTAATTGGCCTCATAAGAACTCGTAAACTGAGGGACGAGGTTTGGGTTTCCAAAAGATGAGATCAGAGGTGTGGCAAATTCCCGAATAGGGTTTACCTGTTGTAGTCCTGGTCTATCCACACGTCTGCTATAGCTAATTTGTAGCTGGTCTTTTTCATTTGGTTTATAAGTAACGAATGCGGAGGGATATATTTCGGTATACTTGTCGGTAAAGGCACGTACGGCATTGGTGTCGGCCTTCACCTGTACATCTTCGATGCGAACACCCACTTGGTAGGACCATTTCTCATAGGATTGACCAAAAGTGGCATAAGCGGAATAAATATCCATATCGTAGATAAATTTTGTAGATGGTATGGAAACCAGTTCTCCGTTGGAGTTGTAGGATTGCCCAGTTGAGGCGTAATCCACATCGGTCTCAAAATTTCTTGATTCCAGTCCTATTTCCAGTTTGGAAATGCTGTCCAACGGGTTTACGTAATCCAGATTGGTGGTGGTCTGTGTTCTTTCAGTGTCCACAAAATCCATGTAATCAGGATATAGGGAAGCCCCTACCGAACTAAAGTCTGCATCTTCATTGCTATTGTAGCGGTTATGGTCTACTTCGAGCTCAATATTGTGGCCTTCTTTTGCAAATTCAAGTTTATAATCAAAATTATATTGCTCACTTAAATTATCGGAAATGTTGGTCGTGTATTGGGTCACATTTTGAGAAGGTTCATCCAAGTAATTTACCTTGGTTTTACCATATCCTTTGCCATCGTAGGTATTTTGGTTGGTAAAGAAGGAAATGGTGTTTTTGTCGTTCAGGTAAAAATCCACCCCCAATTTATACAGATGGGATTTATTGTTATTGTTGAAATCAAATATTTGGAGGGAATTTTCATCTATTCTTAAAATGCTCCCATCGTTGACCCATTTACCAATATTGTTTCCATAATTTCCGTAAAAGTTGAATTTTCCATTTCGGTAGTTCAAGTCTATTGAACTATTGAATTTGGCCTCGATACCTTTGGTAAGTCCCATGTTCACATTTCCATTAAAACCAATATTTGCGTTTTTGTGCAATACAATGTTGATGATTCCGCTCATGCCCTCTGGGTTATATTTGGCGGATGGGTTGGTGATCAGTTCTATGGATTTTATGGCCGTGGAGGGAATTTGCTTGAGCAGCTGGGCCACAGGTACGTTGGACAACTTGCCGTCTACCATTACCCTTACATTCGAATTTCCACGTAGGGTAATATCACCTGTCTGTGCATCAACATTCACAGAAGGGATGTTGTTCATGATATCGGAAGCCGAAGCACCTGCGGTGGTAAGGTCTTTCCCTACATTGATTACCTTTCTGTCCACTCGCTGTTCTATAGTGGTGCGTTCGGCTACCAGTTCCACTCCTTCCAACTCTTTGGTTTCTTCCTCCAAGGTCACGGTTCCAATATTCAAGTTGCGTTTTCCTTTGGCGATCACCAATTTTTGTGAATACGTTTTGTACCCAATGAACTGTACTTCAAAAATAAAAGTGCCATCGGGCAGTTCCTTTATTTCAAAACTTCCATCATCATTGGTTATGCTTCCGGTGATGGTCTTTGTGCCATCCTCGGACTTTATTACCACGGCCGCATAGGGTACAGGTTGATTGGTAAGATTGTCAACAACGTTTCCATTGATGGAACCCAATGCGTTTTCGGGGTCGTTGGCAAAAGATATAAAATGGGATATGGTGCACAGGAACAGTGCAAAAAGTAAGTTTACTTTTTTCATGAGTAGTTCGTTTTTTGATTGATGATTTTGATTGATTGATGATGCTTCTAAGACGACCGATTCTTATGAATGTTACAGAAAGAGTTTATTTTAACACTCTTTAACATTGCAGTGTTGTAAAATATCCAATGTTGTAAGGTGTCCTGAATTTGTCAGACAATTAAGAAGGAATATAAAAAGAAGAAACCCCGGTAAAAATACCGGGGTTATACATTGATAAGCTATACTAAACACTAACCATTAACTATAAAAATACAGTCTTACCAATGACAATAAGTTATAACAAATAGACGAGTATCTTTATAAAAAGTTACAGTCCACATCAAAGTTTAACACAAAAATTAACAAATGCACAAAACACTTGTCGTAGGGGCTTCTACAAACCCGGGAAGATACAGTAACACAGCAATTCGTAGGTTGGTTGACAATAATATTGAAACAACCGCATTTGGGATACGTGGGGGAACTGTATCAGGTGTCGAAATTAAGAATAAATTGTATGATTTTCAAAATATTGACACGGTAACTTTATACTTGAGCCCAAAAAATCAAGAAGCATATTATCAACAGATCGTAGATCTACATCCCAGACGGGTAATTTTTAACCCGGGAACCGAAAATCCAGAGTTCTACAAAATCCTTGAGGATGCTGGTATTCAAGTAGTAGAGGCCTGTACTTTGGTCCTGCTTGCTACGGGGCAGTATTGATTATGGAATCTGATTCTTTTTTTCGTATCAACCATAAACCTATGAATGTCAATAATCCGTTAAGGGGCAACAACTCGTACCCAACTTGATAACCGCCTAAATAGGAAGCAGGGATATTGGCGATAAGGGCAATGACGATTACAGATACTAGGGCAACGATCCAAACGTAACCATCTTTGATTTTATGCTTTGTAAAAATGCCGAATGCAAAAAGCCCCAATAATGGACCGTAAGTGTACCCGGCAACGGTTAACAGACTATCGATTACATTACTGTTCAAGATATATTTGAATGCGATAATCACAATGATCAACATGATGCTCATCACAATATGGGTTCTCTTTCGTATCCTTTTTTGATCACTTTCCTTCCTTTCCTCAACATTTAAAAAATCCACACAGAACGATGTTGTCAAAGAGGTTAGGGCACTGTCCGCACTACTATATGCAGCTGCGATCAGTCCGAGCATAAAAGTTATGGAGAGTGCCAGGCCCAAACCTCCGTTCAAAGCAATTTCAGGGAACAGAAGGTCGGTTTTTGGGGTGCCGTCCATCAAAGGAATACCAATGCCTTCCCTTTTGGCGTAGATGTAGAGCAGGGCACCCAACAACATGAACAAAAAAGTGACCCCGACAAGCACAAAACTAAAGGAGACCATATTTTTTTGTGCATCTTTCAATGATTTGCAGGTAAGGTTTTTTTGCATCATATCTTGATCCAAACCGGTCATGCAGATAGTTACGAACATACCTCCCACGAAAGATTTTATAAAATAGCTTCTATTCAAAAAACTATCGGTCACCAAAAAATCATTGTAGTTCTTCAGTTCTTCCGAAGCCAAGAATTCACCAAAACTCCATCCCAATTCCTGATTGATCATTATAATTGAAAGAATTACGGCCAAAATCATAAAAAGTGTCTGGAGGGTATCGGTCCATACAATGGTTTTTATGCCTCCCTTGTTGGTATAGATCCAAATCAATAGAATGGAGATGACCACCGTAAACTCAAACCGAACACCAAGGTCATCAAAAACAAATTGTTGCAGAACAATGGCCACTAGGTACAATCTAAAGGCAGCGCCCAAAACTCGGGAGATAAAAAAGAAAAATGCCCCGGTACGGTGGCTTACCTTGCCAAAACGACCTTGTAAATATTCATAAATGGAGGTAAGGTTGAGTTTGTAGTATAAGGGGAGCAACACAAAGGCCACCACAAAATACCCAACAAGGTAGCCCAGCACCACTTGCATATAGGTCAATTGGCTATCGCCCACCCATCCCGGTACGGAAATGAATGTCACCCCTGAGAGTGATGCGCCGACCATTCCAAAAGCGACCACGTACCATGGTGATTGTTTGCCCGCCTTAAAAAAATCGACATTGGAATCGTTTTTACCGGTAAAGTGGGAAATAAGGATAAGCACCAAAAAATAAGCGCCTATCAGCAACAGAATTTGGGTAGCTGACATATATGTGGTTTGATTTGCAAAGTAAGAAAGTAAATTGGTATTAGTAAAATTGTAATTTTGCAAGAGAATTGACGCTATGGAATTTTCATCGAAGCTATTGGAGAATGCAGTTTACGAGATGTCGCAATTGCCCGGAATTGGTAAGCGGACAGCATTAAGATTGGTGCTGCACCTCCTAAAACAGCCGGAAGAAAGGACCGAACTATTGGCAAATGCGTTGTTGAAGTTGAAGGCTGAGGTCAATTTTTGTAAAAACTGTCATAACATTTCAGATACCGAGGTTTGTGAGATTTGTGCCAATCCCAAGAGAGATCGGACCTTGGTTTGTGTAGTGGAGGATATTAGAGATGTAATGGCCATTGAAAATACCTCGCAGTACAATGGATTGTACCATGTGTTGGGGGGAAAGATATCACCAATGGAAGGTGTGGGGCCTCAAGATCTAAATATAGCTCCATTGATCAAAAAAGTTAAGGATGGAACGGTCAAGGAATTGATTTTGGCCTTGAGTTCCACCATGGAGGGCGATACCACCAATTTTTATATTTACAAACAATTGGAAGGGCTGGAAGTTACGACCTCCACGATTGCAAGAGGAATTTCGGTGGGTGATGAATTGGAATATGCAGACGAGGTAACTTTGGGTAGAAGTATAATTAATAGAGTGCCTTTTGAAAACTCTATTAAAACGAATTAATGAATATAAATCAAAAATAAGTAGATTTCTTTAGTATTTTTGTAAAAAACAAATCAAAACCACTTTGATAAATACGAATATGGCAAAATTTGAATTGAAATTACCGCAAATGGGAGAAAGTGTCGCAGAAGCCACGCTGACCAATTGGTTAAAGGAAGTGGGCGATACCATTGAGATGGACGAAGCTGTCTTTGAAATAGCCACCGATAAAGTGGATTCCGAGGTCCCCAGCGAAGTAGATGGGGTATTGTTGGAAAAGCGGTTCAATGTGGACGATGTCATAAAAGTTGGAGAAGTGGTGGCCGTTATCCAAGTAGAGGGCGAGGTTGATAATGTACAGGATGATGATGGTACGGAAGAAATAACGGTCGAGGAACCTGCCGAAGTGCCTGCTAGGGAATTGGAAGTCCAAATGGCAGGGGTAAAAGAATCCGTTTCCACATCGACTCCCGATTTTTCAAGTTCGGAGCGGTTCTATTCTCCTTTGGTTAAAAATATCGCCAAGGAAGAAAACGTTTCCATGGAGGAGTTGGAGGCCATTGTAGGTACTGGAAAAGAAGGAAGGGTCACCAAGAATGATATTATGGCCTATTTGGAAAGTCGTTCCAATGGAAGCCAAGCCAAAATGAAACCGGAGCCTCAACCGGAAACCCCAACGGACATATCGAAAACCCCTGAACAGCCGAAACAAACGCCGGAAAAACCAAAAGAATCCCAAGTTCAGGTCAAAGCAGGTGACGAGGTGGTTCCATTGACCCGTATGGGCAAACTGATCGCCCATCATATGATTGAGAGTGTTTCCACATCAGCCCACGTGCAAAGCTTCGTGGAAGTGGATGTGACCAATGTGGTGAACTGGAGAAACAAAGTAAAGAATGCTTTCCAAGAACGGGAAGGGGAAAAACTGACCTTTACACCGATATTCATGGAAGCCGTGGCCATGGCCTTGAAAAAATATCCAATGATGAACATATCGTTGGATGGGGACAAGGTTATCAAAAAGAAAAATATCAACTTGGGGATGGCTGCTGCCCTGCCCGATGGTAACTTGATCGTTCCCGTAATCAAAAATGCCGATCAATTGAATTTGGTGGGCATGGCAAAAACGGTGAACGACCTTGCCAATAGGGCCAGGAACAATCAGTTAAAACCCGATGAGGTCAAGGATGGCACCTACACGGTTACCAATGTTGGTTCTTTCGGGAGTGTTTTTGGAACGCCGATCATCAATCAGCCACAAGTAGGGATTCTTGCATTGGGAGCCATTAGAAAAATGCCCTCAGTAATAGAAACCGATCAAGGAGAATTTATAGGCATCCGAAGTAAAATGTACCTATCGCACAGTTATGATCACCGTGTGGTGAACGGTGCGTTGGGCGGAATGTTTGTAAAATCCGTAGCTGATTATTTGGAAGCTTGGGACATTAATCGGGAAATATAGCGAAAAACCCTTCTTGTTATTGTCACTATTCTTAATTTAGAAGCCAAGTGAATTTTATTTAAAAAGTCCCATATGCAATTACAATTGACCAAACCTATCTGTTTTTTTGACCTGGAGACCACGGGTACAAACGTGGCCAAGGATAGAATTGTTGAAATTTCCATCCTTAAGGTTTTTCCTAATGGTAATAAGGAGAGCAGGACATGGTTGGTGAACCCGGAAATACCAATTCCGCCCGAATCTGAGGCCATACATGGAATTTCCAACGAAAAAGTGGCCAACGAACCCACTTTCAAACAGTTGTCCAAGGACATCTATGCCATGATCAGGGATAGTGATTTGGCGGGTTTTAATTCTGATAGGTTCGATATTCCCCTGTTAGCAGAGGAAATGTTGAGGGCAGATGTGGATTTTGATATGAAAAACATGGTCTCCGTAGATGTGCAGACCATATTCCATAAAATGGAAAAGCGAACTCTGGAGGCGGCCTACAAATTTTATTGCGATAAGGATTTGGATGATGCCCATAGTGCCGAAGCCGATACGATGGCCACCTATGAAGTTTTGTTGGCGCAATTGGAAAGATATCCGGAACTGGAAAATGATGTAAAAAAACTTTCGGAATTCACCACAAGAAAGCAAAATCTTGATTTTGCCGGTTTTATTGGAGTGGATGAAAATGACAACCCCATTTTTTCCTTCGGCAAGCACAAAGGGAAAACAGTGGATGAGGTCTTGGAAAAAGAACCAGGCTATTTTGGGTGGATCCTGAATGCTGACTTTCCACTCTATACAAAAAAAGTACTTACCCAGATAAAATTGAGCAAGCTCAACAACAAATTTTAAGATAAGCAAGCGTTAACCCCCTCATAAACAAATTATGAAGCTGATCTGTATAGGACGTAATTATGTAGACCATATCAATGAATTGAGCAATGAGCGTCCAGATGAACCAGTGGTCTTTATAAAACCCGATTCAGCGATTTTGCCCAAAGAGCAGGATTTTTATATTCCTGAATTTTCTCAAGACATCCATTATGAAGTAGAGGTTTTGGTGAAGATCAAAAAAGTTGGAAAACATATTTCCAAAGAGTTTGCCCATAAATATTATGATGAAATCGGGCTGGGTATCGATTTCACGGCAAGAGACCTGCAATCCAAGTTAAAATCAAAAGGGTTGCCCTGGGAAAAAGCCAAAGGGTTCGATGGAGCTGCCGTAGTTGGAGAGTGGTTGGCCAAGGATAAATTTGAGGACTTGGACAACTTGAATTTTTCGTTACTGAAAAATGGAGAGAAGGTCCAAGAAGGAAATACTTCCTTAATGTTGTGGAAGATAGATGAGATCATAGCCCATGTGTCCACGTATTTTATGCTGAAAAAAGGGGATATTATATTTACCGGTACCCCTGCCGGTGTTGGTAAAGTAAGCCCAAATGATTACCTTGTTGGTATATTGGAAGGAGCACAATTGTTTGATATTAATGTACGATGATGATATACAACCTCGATAAGATAAATGAAATGGCGGAAGGTGATGAGGATTTCATTACCTCTGTAATTTCCGTGTTTTTGGAAGAAGTCCCCGAAGATTTGGAAAGCTTGGAAAAAGCCATTGATTCCAAGGATTATGAAAACATATATAAACTGGCCCACAAGATTAAGCCCAATGTGGATATTTTGGGCATGGAGCAAGCAAGGGCAAAAGCTTTGGAAATAGAGACTTTGGGAAAAACAGCTGGGAGCATCGATGAGATCACGGAAAAGTTTCCCATGCTCAAAAAAGATGTCCTTCAAGTGGTGACAGAATTGAAAAATGACTTCAACTTATAGATGCAAGCTGAGATAATCACCATTGGGGATGAGATTCTCATTGGTCAGATTGTAGATTCCAATTCGGCGTTCATCTCCAAAGAGCTGAACAAAATCGGGGTCTCTGTCTATCAAATAACTTCCATACAGGACGACAGGGAACATATTGTAAAAGCCTTGAAAGAAGCCGGTGAGCGTTCTTCCGTAGTAATCATTACGGGAGGTTTGGGTCCCACCAAAGACGATGTTACCAAACACGCCTTGTGCGAATTCTTTGAAGATAAATTGGTCCGGGACGATACGGTGTTGCGCCATATCGAAGAACTTTTTAAAAAATATATAACCACCCCTATCTCTGATTTGAACCGGGAACAGGCGATGGTCCCATCAAAAGCGGTAGTGTTGCACAATACCTTTGGTACCGCGCCTGGATTGTGGATGAAAAAAGGGGATACTGCCTATGTTTCCCTTCCTGGTGTGCCTTACGAGATGAAAAGTATCATCACCAAGTCGGTATTGCCCAAAATTATTGAGGAATATGATCGCCCCCATATCGTCCATAAGACCATTTTGACGTATGGCATGGGTGAGAGCGCCATTGCGGAGAAGTTGGAAGACTGGGAAGATAACCTTCCTCCTTATATAAAATTTGCCTATCTGCCCAACTTGGGCAGTGTAAGGCTGAGACTTTCCGCAAAAGGAAACGATAAAGAGGCGTTGATGGCCGGTATTGAGGAGCAGGCTCAAAAACTGTACCCCTTGATCGGTGATATTATTTATGGCGAAGAAGAGGAGGATGGGAAGCTGGAGAAGCAAATAGGTGTTTGGTTGACCGACAAAAAAATGACCCTCTCTACCGCAGAAAGTTTTACCGGTGGCAGTATTGCCGAACGAATTACATCAATACCGGGAGCGTCCAATTACTTTAAAGGTAGTATGGTCTGTTATGCAACCGAGGTGAAGGTTGAATTGTTGGGAGTGCCCCAAACGTTGATAGATGAACATTCTGTGGTGAGCAAAGAGGTGGCCATAGCCATGGCCGACAATGTAAAAAACAAGTTGGGGACGGATTTTGCGATTTCGACCACCGGCAATGCGGGCCCGACAAAAGGCGATTCCGATGCGGATGTTGGGACTGTTTACATTGGGATAAGTACACCAAAAGGTACTTTTGCCCAGAAATTTATAATGGGAAAGCATCGCGAAAGAGTTGTCAAAAAGTCTGTAAACAAAGCTTTTGAGCTATTGTATAAAGAAATTTTAAATTTCTGAAAAAGAATTTTGTACGTCCCATTAAAATGGTATAAATTTGCAGCCTCAATAAAATCACTCAAATAGTTAGGGAGATGTCTAAAGTTTGTGAAGTAACAGGAAAAAAGGTGATGTTTGGAAACAACGTTTCCTTTTCCATCAATAAGACTAAGAGGAGGTTCGATGCGAATATCTCCAAGAAGAGGTTTTATATTCCAGAGGAAGATCGTTGGGTAACCTTGAACGTTTCTGCCCGTGGGGTGAAAATCATCAATAAGAAAGGAATCTCTGCTGTCTTGAAGGAAATCAATTCCAAAAAGTAAGTTGTAAAAGCATTTTAAGTACAATACAATGGCAAAGAAAGGAAATAGGGTTCAGGTAATTTTGGAGTGTACAGAGCACAAGGAATCTGGTATGCCAGGTACTTCTAGGTATATTACCACCAAGAACAAGAAGAACACGCCAGATAGGTTGGAAATAAAAAAATACAATCCTATCCTTAAGCGTATGACAGTTCATAAAGAAATTAAATAATAGCTTTTTACAAAGTAAAGGGCAAAAAATATAAGCCATGGCAAAGAAAACGGTAGCAACACTTCAGTCATCATCAAAAAGATTGACAAAGGCCATTAAAATGGTAAAATCTCCTAAAACCGGTGCATACACTTTTGTAGAGTCTGTTATGCCCCCAGAAATGGTAAATGACTGGTTGAACAAGCAGTAGATAAGAAATATTTTTCTTAAATAAATATAGAGAGCCGCTTTTCAGCGGCTTTTTTTGTGGTAAAAAATCAATTCTTGTTGACCCGGTATGTGATCTTACGGTTGGAGATTACCGTGTTCACTTGAAAGGTCAAAGTTACCGTATCGCTGGTTGTGTAACCACAGATAAAATCATCATTGCTTCCCAATAGGTGATATTGCGTGTTGTTTTCATTTGTGGTTGGGTTGGTAATCGTTAAAGTATTGGTCGTAGTCCCAGAATACACCCCTGTATCGGAAAGGTCTAGCCAAGAACCACCGTCGAAATATTGCCATTGAAACTGATCGGCAGCCACAGTGGCAGATATGGTTGTTGTACATC
>CEVF01153817.1_pt1 | contig 25228 bp, 22 predicted proteins | sample 356441 | NCBI WGS metagenome assembly CEVF01 (sample SAMEA2622765, study PRJEB7988) | marine metagenome | biome: marine biome (ENVO:00000447); feature: surface water layer (ENVO:00002042); material: "saline water (ENVO:00002010), including plankton (ENVO:xxxxxxxx)" | depth 5 m | reverse complement strand
GAATCTTTGAATCCATGTTGTCTTTTTCTCCCACCACTACTTCCGCTGTATGAATCTCTAAATCTAAATTGATTTCTTCTCCCACCCGATTTCCCGCTGTATGAGTCTCTAAATCCACGTTGGTTTTTTCTTCCGGCAGTGCGTCCGCTATATGAATCTCTATATCCTATTTGATTTCTTCTTCCCGGACTTCCTCCGCTGTATGAATCGTTTAATCTCACTTTATATTTTCTACCTCCTGTTTTTCCGCTGTAGCTATCATGGAACTTGGGTGAGCATCCAAGAAAAAATATAGAATGAACAAAAATAAATATCAAAATTAATTTCTGCATGTTGGTGAAGTAAATATCTAATTTACGATTTCCTTTTAATTTGGTTTTTCTTTGTATCTTTGTAATTCAAATGAAAAAGGGCAGTATAACATCAACTCAAAAATCAACGATAATTACAATTATCGCTACTGCTATTATCACCCCTTTTGGGGCGTAAATTTCATATATATAATATCACTCAAATTATTTCTGGTTAAATCGTTATTTAGTCACGACATAATTCAATATTTTTGCGCCTTCGGCGCACAGTTCGAAACATTATAAATAAAAAGAAATGAAAGTTTTAAAATTTGGAGGAACATCTGTTGGCACAGCAAATTCTATCAAAAGAGTTCAAGAAATTATTGCTCATGAAGCAAAAGAAGATAGAGTCATAGTGGTTGTTTCGGCAATGACGCAAGTCACCAATAAACTTTTAGCTGCCAGTGAATTGGCTGCCAATGGAGACGAATCTTATAAGGAAATTACTAAAGAAATTGAAAATAAGCATTTTGATGCAATTCGTGAATTGGTAGCAATTGATCAACAAAGTGGAGTTATAGCGAATATTAAGGTTTTGTTGAATCAGTTGGAGGATATTTTAAATGGTGTCTTTTTAGTTCGTGAATTGTCGCCAAAAACCTCGGATTATGTGGTTAGTTTTGGAGAGTCTCTTTCTTCAATTATACTTAGTAAATCTATAGGAGCTGAATTAGTGGACTCAAAATCTTTGATTCGAACAAATACTCAGCATGGAGGTGCAGCGGTACTTCACGAAACTACCTATGAAAATATAAAAGACTTTTTTCAAAGTAATGATGCAAACGTTTTTGTTGCACCTGGTTTTGTTGCTTCGACTGAGGAAGGAATTACCTCTACCCTGGGAAGAGGAGGTTCCGATTTTTCTGCAGCACTTTACGCAGCCGGTTCGGATGCTGCTGAACTACAGATATGGACGGATGTTAGTGGAATGTATACTGCTGACCCAAGAAAGGTTAAATCTGCATTTCCTGTTAAGTATGCTTCGTATAAAGAAGCAATGGAACTCTCTCATTTTGGGGCGAAAGTTATTTATCCACCAACCATATTGCCTGTATACAAAAAAGGGATTCCTTTAAAAATAAAAAATACTTTTGCTCCCGAAGATCAGGGGACTTTAATTACGGCTAGTGCTGATGAAGGAATGCCAATTAAAGGAATTAGTTCGATTGATAAAATTGCTTTAGCCAGTTTAAGTGGTTCAGGTATGATTGGAATTCCTGGAATATCAGCTCGATTATTTGGGGCTCTTTCAAGAGCAAAAGTTAATGTAATACTAATTACTCAAGCATCATCTGAGCATTCCATCTCCTTTGCGATTAGTCCTGAAGATATTAATCTTGCTGTTGAGGCAGTAAAGGAGGAGTTTGTTTTTGAGATTCAAACGGGTAAAATAAACAGTCCAAGAGTAGAAACGGGATTATCGGTTATAGCATTAGTTGGGGAAAAGATGAGTGGACAGGTTAATGTTAGTGGAAAAATGTTTAATACGCTTGGAAGCAATGGAGTAAATATGAGGGCCATTGCTCAAGGATCATCAGAAAGAAATATTTCAGCAGTGATAGAAGAAAAAGATGTAAAAAAAGCACTAAATGTGCTTCACGAAAATCATTTCGAAGGATCGAATAAAGTTTTGAATTTATTTGTAGTTGGTGTGGGGAATGTAGGTGGTACTTTGGTTGATCAAATTAAACAACAACAAAAAGTATTGCAGAAAAATTCAAACATTGTAGTTCGTGTCACTGGATTAGCGAATTCGAAAAAAATGTTGTTGAATTCAGAGGGAATTGATCTTAACGGATGGCAAGATCAAGTAGAGTCTTCATCAGTGATTTTTCATAAAGACGAGTTAATTGAGCAAATAGCTGAATTAAATTTGAGAAATTCTGTTTTTGTTGATTGTACCGCAAATTATGAAATTGCATCGGTATATAAAAAGGCGTTGGAAAATAATATTAATGTTGTCACAGCGAATAAAATTGCATGTTCTTCTGATTACGAATTGTATCAAGAACTTAAAGCAATATGCTTAAAAAATAACGTTAAGTTTTTATACGAGACTAATGTTGGCGCAGGTCTTCCTGTAATTGGTACCATTAATGACTTGGTTCACTCTGGAGATAGAATTCAAAAGATTGAAGCTACGGTATCGGGGTCTTTAAATTTTATTTTTAATACATACGATGGAAACAATACTTTTCATGATGTTGTATCGCAAGCAAAAAGTGAAGGTTATACAGAACCAGATCCACGAATAGATTTGTCGGGAGTAGATGTTAAACGAAAAATATTAATTCTGATACGTGAGGCTGGAATTAAAATGGAATTTGATGATATAGAAGTTAAAGATATTCTTCCTAAGGCTTGTTTTGAGGTAGATAGCGTAGAAGACTTCTTTAATTTGTTAAAGAATGATGAACCAACTTTCCAAGAAATGGTTGGAAATGCGCAGTCTGAAGGTAGAAAATTAAGGGTTATTGCCAAGTACGAGGATGGAAAGGCAACTGTTGAACTTCAAGCTGTTGATTCAACTCATCCATTTTACAACTTGCAGGGAACAGATAATACAGTAGCTCTTTATACGGATAGGTATGTTTCTCAACCTATGGTAATTCAAGGAGCGGGAGCAGGAGCAGGAGTTACAGCAGCAGGAGTTTTTGCGGACATTGTAAGAATTGCTAATTATTAAAAAATGAATCAGGTAAAAGTATTTGCCCCAGCAACCGTTGCTAATGTAGCGTGTGGTTTTGATGTTTTAGGTTTAGCGTTAGATTATCCAGGTGATGAGGTTTTGGTTACAAAAACTGATCAAGAAGATATCGTAATCACTGCGTGCCATAATGCTGAAAATTTGCCTTTAGCTGCAGATAAGAATGTTGCCGGAGTAGCGGTAAGAGCTCTTTTAGATAAACTGGGGTCTAACCAAGGCTTTGAAATTGAATTGACTAAGGGCGTAAAGCCAGGGAGTGGAATAGGCAGTTCTGCTGCTAGTTCTGCCGCTGCTGTCGTAGCTGTAAATGAACTGTTGGGAAACCCTTTTACAAAAAAAGAGTTAGTTGAGTTTGCGATGGAAGGAGAGCGATGTGCAACAGGTGTTGCGCATGCAGATAATGTAGCACCATCGATATGTGGTGGGTTTACTTTGGTGAGATCCTACGAACCATTAGATATTATTAAAATAGATTCTCCAAAAGAGCTTTGGGCAACCGTTATTCATCCCCAATTAGAAGTTAAAACAAGAGATGCTCGTCGAGTTCTAAAGGGTGGTATAGATCTTTCTAAAGCAATTACTCAATGGGGTAATGTTGGAGGGTTAGTTGCTGGATTATACTCTGAAGATTATGATTTAATAGGAAGGTCATTAGTAGATGTTGTTATTGAGCCAATTCGCTCAATACTAATACCGGGTTATGAAAAGGTTAAAAAAGCAACCTTGGAAGCTGGAGCTTTAGGGTGTTCGATTTCAGGCTCAGGCCCCTCTATTTTTGGTTTAACCAAAGGAGAAGAAGCAGCAAATAAAGTTAAGGAGGCGATGGCTGATGTCTACACTCAATATGGAGTTGATTTTGAAATTCATGTTAGTCAAGTGAACTCAGAAGGAGCAAAAATCATAGGATAATGAAATATTATAGCACAAGAAAAAACTCTGAAGAGGTATCGTTTAAAGATGCTGTAATAAGAGGACTAGCTCCGGATGGAGGATTATATTTCCCTGAGAGAATAGATAAGTTACCAGATGGTTTAATTGGATCTGGAGCATCCATTGAAGAATTAGGGTATGAAGTTGCTAAGCGTTTTGTTGATGGTGAAATTCCAGACGGCGATTTGCAACGCATAGTCGAAGAAACGGTTAATTTCCCTTTACCTATTGTTGAGGTCGAAAAAGATGTATACTCCTTGGAGTTGTGGCATGGACCAACTTGTGCATTTAAAGATGTTGGTGGTCGTTTTCTAGGAAGATGTTTATCGCATTTTGTTAAAGAGAGCGGTGATAAAGTTACGATATTGGTTGCTACTTCAGGTGATACAGGTTCGGCTGTTGCTTCTGGTTTTTTAGGTGTAGAAGGGATTGATGTGGTAATTCTTTATCCTAAGGGGTTGGTGTCCAAAATTCAAGAGCAACAACTCACCACTATGGGACAGAATATTTCCACCTTGGAAGTAGAGGGTTCTTTTGATGATTGTCAGGCAATGGTGAAGCAGGCTTTTAATGATCCTGAATTAAGAGCTGCTATGAAATTGTCCTCTGCTAATTCAATTAATGTAGCACGATTTTTGCCCCAGTCTTTTTATTATTTTGGTTCGTATGAGCAGTTGGAGGATAAGGACAAGCCTGTTGTTTATTCTTGTCCCTCGGGTAATTTTGGAAATTTGACTGCTGGTATGTTTGCTAAAGAAATGGGACTTCCTATTGCTCGATTTATCGGAGCAACAAATGCTAATGATGTTGTTCCCGAATATTTAAGAACGGGCGTATATAAAGCTCGTCCATCTATTCCAACCATTTCAAACGCAATGGACATAGGTGATCCTTCAAATTTTGTGAGAATATTGGAATTACACGGAGGTAATTGGGAAAAAGTAAAAGAATCAATGGTTGGATATGCGTTTAGTGACGAGGAAACAAAGGAAGGTATGCTAGATGTAATATCCAGAACGGGTTATCTAATGGAGCCTCATGGTGTTATAGGGTATATGGCAGTCAAGGAATATCAAAAAAATAATGATGTTCAGGGAGTTGTATTGGAAACCGCACATCCTGCCAAGTTTGGAGACGTAGTTGAGCCTGTAATTGGTCAAAAGGTTGAGGTGCCGGAAAGATTACAAGAATATATGAGAAGGCAAAAAGTAGCTACGCTAATCCAGCCAGATTTTGATGAGTTTAAACAGTATTTGTTGCAAAGAGGATAAAATTAGAATTTGATATTCAGATTATTTTTCTTTTGCTTACCATGATTTTTCAACTGTATAAGAAACACCAAATGGGGTATGAAAAATAGATTTATCACAATAATATTTCTAATTATCTCACCTATTTGTTTTTGCCAAGAAGAAGATATACTTCCGTTTCCTTATGTTTGGTACGAAGCAGATTTTATTATTAAGGGACAAATCATTAAATCTGATCCTAACAATAAACTAATTAAAATAAAATGTAATAAAAATTATAAGAATTACTTGGAAAATGATAGTTTATTTGTGAATTATGATATCGATTCAAAACTGTCAAAAACAATTAGTTATAGTAGGTTTTGTAATTTTTTTAATGGAGACTCAGTTATAGTTTTTCTCAAGAAAAATAAAAGAGATACAATTTATAGACCTGTAAATTCTTGTTGGTGGATCAAAAGTCAAAGTGATATTAATTTATTTTTTTTGGATAGTATGTTAAATATATTTTCAATTATTGATTCAAAAAAAAAGCATAAGAGTAAACGAGAACGTATAGATGAAATAGCAGGTTGGTTAGTTCATCTAGCTGCTGATTCGACAACCTATCATGATGCTATATTTGGTTTGTCAGAATTGAGATATTGTTTTGGAAGGAGCATGTCTTGTGTTATAAGGTTATCTACTCAAAGTAAGCAAAAACTAAGAAGTATAATTATGAATAGAGAAATCTCATTTTTTGAGGAAACAAATATTTTAAATATTATAAAAGAAAAAAATGATTCTATACTGATGACCTATTTAAAAATCCAATTCGAAAATTTCGTAGATGGAAGAGAGGATATTATGGTGAGACTTATGAGGAGTATAGCTTGGTATTCAAATAACTCAGAATTATTAAGAGTCAAAAATGAATATTTAAATGCTAGGTCTAAAGGAAATGAAGATATACAAAGATGGAAAAAGAAAGAGTTCCTTAGTATATTATCTACAATAAAACTTTAATGATTCTTTAAGTAGTAATAGATTTGTTTTTTTGTGAGTGAATTTAAAGATTATAATAAATTGAACTTTTCTAAAAGTTCGTCTTTATAAGACCCTCCAATTGGAATTGATTTCTCTAATCCTTCCAGTTGTAATCTTCCATTAACGTGTTCGATGGACAGGATTTTGTCAAGATTAACGATAAAAGAGCGGTGAACTCGAGCGAAAAATTTATTTGGTAATTTCGACTCCACGTCTTTCATTGTACTGTGAATGGTATATTTTCCATGACGTGAATGAAAATTCACATAATCTTTCAAAGCTTCAACATAAAATAAATCTTCAACACTGATTTTAATCAATTTACTTTTGTTTTTTACGAAAATGTAGTCTTTTCCGTTTTCGGATTCACTTACTAGTGTTGAATAAACATCAAGCTCTTTTTTCATTTCAGCTGTTTTTTGATGTTTATACAGTGCCATTTCAATTGTAGTATGCAAATCAATTTCCTTGAAAGGTTTTAATATGTAGCCATATGGCTCTGTTATTTTCGCTTTCGATAGTGTGTTTTCATCGGCGTATGCTGTTAAAAAAATAACCGGTAAGTTGTAATTTTCTTTAACATATTCAGCGACCTCAATTCCATCCATACTTCCTTTAATCATGATATCCATAAGGAAAATTTCGGGCTTTAAACCGCTTTCCAAAAGTTCCTTAACTTTTTCTCCTGAGGAGGCCGTTCCAATAACTTCATACCCTAATTTCTTGAGACTTTGTTCAATATCTTTTGCAACAATATTTTCGTCCTCTAAAATGAATACTTTGGTATTTGCCATATCAATGATTAATCTCTTTTAAAGTTAACAATGAATTTACTTCCTGAAGCATATTCATATTTTATTTCACCGTCAATTTGGTCAACTAGAGTCCAAACCAATTGAAGACCTAATGAATCGTTTGTTTTAATGTCTAAGTTTTTAGGTAAGCCTTGACCAGAATCGTGAACAATAAGACATTTGTTGTTGTTCTTATTCTTGGTCAATGTAACTCTAATACTTCCTTCTTTCAATTTTGTAAAGGCATACTTAAAACAGTTGGAAACCAGTTCATTAACTATCAATCCGCATGGAATAGCCGAATCTAAAGATAGGGATATATCCTCAATATCAAAATCCAATTTAACATTTCTGTTTGGTGTCATATAGGAGTATGAAATATTGTTGCATAAGTTCCTCAAATACTCTGCGAAATTTACAGCTGCAAAATCTTCTTTTTGGTATAAACTTTCGTGAATAAAAGCCATTGATTTTATCCTGTCCTGACACTCTCGAATAACACCCAATGTGTCTTCATCATTAATATAACTTGTCTGAAGATTTAATATAGAGCTAATTACTTGTAAATTATTTTTAACACGATGGTGTACTTCTTTAAGCAAAATTTCTTTTTGATGAATATTGTTTTTAAGTTCCTCTTCTGCTTTTTTAAGTTCAGTAATATCTCTTAAAACTCCCATTGTACCCATCGCTTTCTTTTCTGGTCCGGATAAAATAGAGGCAGATAGATAACCTATGAAGGTAGAATTATCAGCTCTTCGGCAAAGAACTTCTCCACTCCATTTTCCAATTTTTAAAACACTCTTGAGAATCTCTTCTCGATTGATGTCTTTGGCGAAAAGAGGATCAACAGGTTTGTCAACGATACTCAATGAGCTATAACCGAATCCATCCGTGGCGGCTTGATTAAATTCGGTTATCTTTCCATTTATATCGGTTGCAATTATCATATCGGTTGAGGAGTCAATTATATATTGATTTAATTCTTTTGCAGATTTTAACTCTTCTTCAGCCGCAATTCTTTCATCAATTTCTTTTTGTAGGCTTATTGTAGTTTTTTCTGCAAATTCAGCTCTTAGTTTATCTTTTTCTGCTTCTTTTGCTATTTCTGCTGATTTTATCTCTTTTGTTATGTCTTCAATTGTCCCAACTCTACCAATTATATCGTTACTTGTGTCCCTTAGTAAGTTCACTTGAACTTTTACCCATCTTTCGTTTCCTTTTTTAGGTATTACTTTATATTCATATTGTTGATGGTTGTCTTTTTGTGTTAGGTTTATATGAGATTTTATTCTTTCTTGATCTTCAGGATGAATCTTGGATAGCCAATTTTCCATAAATCCGTCTACACTGGGGTAGTGAGCGATTTCTTTTAATTTATCGTTGATATAAATTGCATTTCCCTGTTTATCGGTTAAGAATATACCAATTGGAGCATGTGAGGCGAGAGTTCTAAAGCGAGATTCACTTTCCTTTAGAATAGTTTCATACTCTAATCTCTCGCTTATGTTTCTTCCGCTTGCAATAATTACTTCTTTTCCAAAATAAGTTCCCGGATGAAGAATCATTTCAAGAGGAACATGAATGTCATTACTTGTTTTACAGTGCCATTCAAATTTTTGAGGTTCCCCTGCCCAAGCTTTTCCAATTTTAACAAAATCATCCTCACTTATAATTTTTAATTCCCCCAATTGTTCAAAGGAACCTCCAACAATTGAATGTTTTGGAGCTTCATATGTGTTTAAAACGGTTTGGTTAACATCAATAACCTTACCTTGACTATCGACAATAAAAATTAGATCCGAGCTTGAATTAAAAATTTCAAAATAACTTTTTATGGATTGATTTTTTTGCTCTTCAGCAATTTTTCTTTGAGTAATGTCTCTTACAATAACCTGAATGTAGGAGTCCGATTCTACGGAAAAACTATTTATGCTCACTTCACAATCAAATTGTTCTCCAGTTATTTTTGAATGACGCCAGTAAAAAAACTGTGATTTACCTTCCAAGGCATTTTGCATATGATAATGGTAGGTTAAAATGGAGTCTTCACCACTGGGTTGCTTCTCAGGCATTAATTCGTAAAGTTTTTTACCTGCTATCTCTAAAAATCCGGGAGCATTAAACATTGATAATGTTTTCTCATTACAGTCAACCATTTCGATGTCGCTGAAAATCATAATGGCATCGTTGGCTTCACTGAAGAGTAGCCTGTGTTTGAGTTCACTTTGCCGGAGCAGTTGATCTGCTTCGATATCTTTTGAAATGTCTCGAATTACACCAAAATTGGCAAAATGATCATTTTTTTGAGAGATTTGTGGGTATATTGAAAGTTCAACCCAGGTGTTGAATTTTTTTTGTTGGTTTTGAATTCTAAATTGACATTTTTCCGGCTTTTTGTTTTTATTTACCTTTCTTATGATTTTGTTCACGTGAGCTCTGTCTGTTTTAAGTGCAAACTCGAAAGGCAATTTGCTTTGAAGAATCATATCCTCAGCTGATAATCCAGTTATTTTTTCGATTCCTTTACTTATAAAACCAATATTTTCTCGTTTATTCTTTACTATTTTTTCTGTGTAAACAATTTCGTCAATATTATTTAGGAAAAAGGATAAACGTCGTTCAACGGAGTCTTTATCTGATGTTTTTATTCTAAATAAAAAATAGTTTGATTGTGCAATTGAAAATCTTTTTTTTGTAGAAAGGATAAGGTGGTCGAGCTCATAAAGATTGTAACTAATTTCTTGATCAAGAATACAATTTAAGTCTATAAATGCGCTAAAATCTTTTTTTGTTGGGGCTTTTGGAATGTTTGGGAATATTTCCAATATAATGGAGTTGTGATATAAGATTGACGTTTGTTCATCAGTTATTATGATGCCTTCGCTTGACCCTTCAAAAAGTTCATTAAAATTGTGTTGTTTCATCAGAAGAATATTACTTGTTAAAGAAACAAATAAAAAAGATAATTTGAAGGATGTAAATTTGGCAAAGTAATTGTTTTTTAGCAACTTTTGAGATGAATTATATAACGAACACTAAAATTGCCGAAAAGGCGACAGGTTTTAGTCTTAAAATTATGCCAATGAAAAAGCTTTTTATGTTTATTTTTCTTTTAGCGAGTATACTAATTAGGGCGCAAAAATATGAACAAACTACTTCAAAAATTAGTTTTTTATCGGATGCTCCTCTTGAGGATATTTATGCAGAAAGTAAGAAGTCTAGATGTGTTTTTAATGCAACCAATAAGAAGATTGTGGTTTTGATGAAGCCCAACACTTTTGTTTTTAAAAATCCGATGATGCAGGAGCATTTTAATGAGAGTTATATGGAATCGGATAAATATCCTAAAGCAATCTTAAGTGGTGAAGTAATAGGTGACTTTGACGTTAAAAAAGACGGAGTCTATGAGGTTACTGTAAAAGGAAAATTAACGATTCATGGAGTTGAAAAAAATCGTGAAATTAAAGGTAAAATTATCGTTAAAGAGGGAAAGGTTAGCATTGATGCAAAATTTGCTATTAAAGTTGCTGATCATGGAATAAAAATACCTTCAATGAAAATAAAGAATATTGCAGAAGTAGTTGAGGTTACTGTAGCAATTGACTTAATGGAGAAAAAGGCTTAATGATTAGGTTTTATTTCATACCTCTGATTTTGCTTTGTTCAATAACTTCTTTTTGTCAAGACGATATGCTGGCTGATTTGGAAGAAGAGGCGGATAAAGAAGTTTCATATGTGCGTGCAACCTGGAAATCTCCGGTCCTTATAAATGCATATACCACAGAAACGGAAAGAAAAGGAGTTCTTGATTTTCAAATATCTCATAGATTTGGAGATATAGGAGGACAAGCGGGTGGTGGTCATACCTTGTTTGGATTGGATAGAGCATCAAATATCAGGTTTTCATTTGATTATGGTGTTACTGATGATTTTCAGATAGGAATAGGTAGAAGCAAAACGAATGAACACATTGACTTTATATTAAAGTATAAGTTTTTAAAACAAAAGAAAAAATCTGTTCCAATTACCGCTGTAATATTGTCCAATGCAGCATTTACTCCAAAAAAGAATATCGATAACTTAATCTTTAAAACAGCCCATAGATTTTCTTATGTCAATCAGCTTATCATAGGGAGCAAACTGAATAGAAAACTTTCAATGTTATTAAGTGCATCTCATTTCCATAAGAATTTAGTGGTTCGTATGTCTGAATTTAATGGTCCTTTCGATCAAAATGAGCTATTTAGTTTTGGCGTTGCTTCTCGTTATAAGATGACGAAAAAACTTTCCCTAGTAGGAGAATATAACTATACTTTGGGAAAATTGAGAAGTTTGGAAAACAATTATTACCATCCATTGTCCTTTGGGATTGAATTGGAGACTGGAGGACATATTTTTCATATTAATCTTTCCAATTCATCAGGCTTGATTTTTCAGGATTTATTGGATGAGGGTCCTGATTCTTGGACAGAAGGAGAAATTAAATTAGGATTTAGAATATCTAGATTTTTTACTTTTTAAATGAATGAAAATTTTCAATTAAAAGAATCTTTTTACAGAGAAGATTTTGTTGATCCAATAGTTGGAATTAGCTTCTTATTGGTGTTTTTATTTCTTGTATTTACTTTATACAATTTTAGAGAGTATGTTAAAACAATACTTTTATCCAACATAAGTATTAAAAGTTTCACTGAAGTAAAATCGGTTGAATCCAATAAAAATAAGAAGGCAAGTTTGTGGCTAAATTTGTTTTTTTTGATGGTGTTAAGTATGATGGGTTACAGTTTTATTATTTCTGAAACAGATTATACGAGTTCTTTAAATCATTTTGAAAAATTATTTACATCTATTTGTGTAGTGGGTTTTTTATTTGTTTTCAAATACATTTTTAAAAAAGCTTTGGGTATAGTTTTTAGAAAAGAATATTTGACATCAATTTCGTATACTCATTTGAGCATCAAGGACAAAGTATTCGGTTTAATAGTTTTTCCTTTCCTGGTGATCTATAATTTCAGCCTTCCTTTGAAGGAAATTTCACTTATAATTATTGTTTTGATTTCTTGTTTTTATCTTTTTTTGAGGTGGATAAATACCTTTTTAGTTGGAATAAAGGACGGAAATGTTCCCTATTTTTACTCATTTTTGTATATTTGCACCCTCGAAATTATACCTGTTATTATTGCATTAAAGGTTTTTTCGAAGCCAATATTAAGCATTTTAGCTTAGTAAAAAATAAAATTAATGGGGAAAGCAATTAAATCTATTTTGGTTTCACAACCAAAACCTGAAAATAAAAAGTCGCCTTTTTTTGGGTTAAGTGATAAGCATGATGTTAAAGTTGATTTTAGATCTTTTATACACGTAGAAGGTGTTGATGTTAAGGAGTTTCGCGAGCAAAAGATAAACTTTGCCGATTTTACGGCTGTTATTTTGACATCCAGAAAAGCTGTTGATAATTTTTTTAGAATTTGTGAAAAAACAAGATATTCTGTTCCAGATTCGATGAAATACTTTTGTGTGTCCGAGGCTGTTGCATTGTATTTACAAAAGCACGTAGTCTATAGGAAAAGAAAGATTTTTCACGGTCGTCAAAGATTTATAGAGTTAATGGAATTGATTAAAAAGCATAAATCTGAAAAGTTTTTGTTGCCTTCATCCGATATATTGAAGGATGTGATACCAAAACAATTAGAAGCTGCAGAAATCAATTATAAAAGGGCTATTTTATATAAAACAGTAGTTAGTGATTTAAGCGATTTAGAAAATGTGTTTTACGATTGTTTAGTATTTTATAGTCCAGCGGGAATAGAGTCTTTATTTAAGAATTTCCCTGAATTTCAACAAAATGACACCAGGATTGCAGTTTTTGGAGAGACCACAAAAAATGCGGCAGTTAATGCTGGATTAGAAATTAATATCGCTGCTCCAGCTCCGAATGCTCCATCCATGACAGGTGCTATTGAGGCATACATAAAGGAATTTAATTAATAAATTATAGAATTTGTTTTAAGGCACCTTAATGGGTGCCTTCTTTTGTTTTTCTATTAATTATATCTATTAGTTTTTGTGCTATTATATCTTGATTAAATTCCTTTTCAGCTAGATTTCTAGCGTTAATACCCAGGTTTTTTCTTTTTTTAGGATCATTGATTAAAGCCAGAATTTTTTCTGAAATTGCTTTTCCCGTATTTTTAACCAGTTCGATATTTTTATTTGGTGAAAAAATCTCTCGTACGGCGGGAGAGTCCATAGTTATAATTGGTTTTCCCATAGCTGCATAATGATAAATCTTATTAGGGATTACTAAGCTGGCTTTTGGGGTATCTCCAAAAATACCCAGACAAATATCAAATTTTGATATTTTTAAAGGTAGATTATCGTAATCAACCCAACCGTCAAAATGGATGTTTTTAAGGTCATAATCGGAAACCAATTTTTGTATTTTTTCATATTCATAACCTGAACCTATTAAATTAAAAATGAGAGAACGGTTGTCTTTTAAAAGATTGGCAGCTTCGATAATAAACTTCACACCTTGTAATGGAATGAAGCCACCGTAGAACCCAACGATTAATGGATGATTGATCTCATTTGTGGTGGGTTTAAATAAGGAGGTGTTTGCTCCAACAGGAAGGATATCAATTTTTTCCAAAGGAATATTAAATGTTTTGTGGTAATATTTTTTATGTTCTAATGTGTCAGCCAGAAGAATGTCTGTTGCATCGAAGGGCAATTTGTCTTTTAGGTAGTTTCTTAACGCTCTGGGTGATCTTCTTTTTACATTTTGATAATCAAAAACTTTTGTTAAATAGTAGGAAATCAGGGGGTCAAATACGACGGGTTTTGTAGTGTGTTTTTTTATTAATCGAACAAACTTATGCGAAAAAGAAGGACAGTATATCACGTCTGATTGTTCACTAAGATTTTGGAATTTTTTTCGATTGAAGTTTCTTCTTTTTTCGAATTTATATTCAATTAATGTAATATCATTTTGATTTCTTAACCCTTCAATGAGGATTTTGTCTCTATTGTATTCTCCTGTGTATTTTCCCGCAAATAAAATAATCATATTTATTGTGAATACTGCGAGGATTAATAATTTGACAACTGCTCTTTAAATATCATTTCTTAGGGTTTTGCTCTCAGTAAATTACAAATGTTTAAACTCAGATTCATAAAGGCAATCTTTCCGTTCGCATTTCTCCAAATAGCCGTATGTGTACTTTCGAAAATATCGATTATTTCTAAGATGTTACCCCCATGAATGAATCGAGAAAAATTATCATTGAACACTTGTTCTTTTTCATTTAATCTATTCATTTCGGGACTAACATAATTGTGAAGAATACATTCTCGAAATATTCTCAATCCGTACTCTAAAAAATCTTTTTGTGCGATCCTTCCAAGTTTATCGATTTCATTAACCCACTTTTCAAGTTTAAGAAAGTCCGCAGTATAACAAAGTCGCATCCACTTTTGAAATAATCCTACGAAGTTCTCTTCGTTTTCAGATTCATTTGATAAAGTAAGTGCTTTTGAGAAATTACCATCGGCTAAAACTGAAATTGATTGAGCTAAACTTTCAGGAAGTCCTTCTTTTTGGATTAAACCCTGTATAATATCTTCATCTTTCAAAGTCCCAGTCTTATTGATTTGAACACGTGAAATAATTGTAGGTAAGAGCTGTTCCGTATTATGACCAACAAGCAAAAATATTGAGTTGGGACTTGGCTCTTCAAGTACTTTTAATATTTTATTGGAACATTCAATATTCATGTTCTCAGGACACCAAATAATAATAATTTTAAATTTTGACTCATAGTTTTTTAATGAAACGGCTTTTACAATGTCATGACTATCTAGAATATTTATTTTCGATAGTTTCTCTTTTGCTCCAATATGAGTCATCCAATCATTAAGAGTGAAATATTCGTTTCGAGTTAGAAACTCAATCCACATCTTGATTAGTTTTTTACTAGATGGTTTTTCCTTTACCTCACTACAAACTGCCGAAGGATAAAAAAAATGTAAATCAGGATGTTGTTTATTTAAAAATTTACGGCAACTGGAACATTTTCCGCAGGAATCAGAAACACCTTGATTTTCGCAATTTATGTATTGAGCATAGGCAAGTGACAATTGAAAATTCCCACCTCCTTCCGTTCCTAAAAAAAGTTGTGCATGACTTATTCTTCCTTGTTTAACACTATTAATTAGTTGTTTTTTTATCTCTTTATGTCCAATTACATCCTTGAATAACATCGAGTATCAAAGATAAAGTTTCCAACCAATTAATCATCAGTCTTTATTGTATATCTATATTAATACTTTAAAGAAACTAAAGGAAATTCTATTTTCATTTAAGTTAAGCTCGTAATCTCGGGGAATTACCAAACAGATTTGTTAAATTTGATAAGTAACATGTAGGAATTTATTAAAAGAAAAAAACATTTGACTAATATGAGTAATGTAAAAGAATATGATTTTTCAGGAAAAAAAGCAATTGTAAGAGTTGATTTTAATGTTCCTTTAAATGAGAATTTTAATGTTAGTGACGACACAAGAATTAGAGCTGCCGTTCCCACGATAAAAACCATTTTAGATAAAGGAGGAAGTGCAATATTAATGTCTCATTTGGGAAGACCAAAAAACGGTCCTGAAGATAAGTTTTCTTTAAAGCATATTGTTTCTAAAGTTTCTGATAACCTAGGTGTTCAAGTTAAATTCATATCGGATTGTATTGGTCCCGATGTTGAAAGTGCTGCTTCGAATTTAAAGCCAGGAGAAGTTCTTTTGCTTGAAAACTTAAGGTTTTATAAGGAGGAGGTCGCTGGTGATGAACAATTTTCGGAGCAACTGGCAAAGTTAGCGGATTGTTATGTTAATGATGCTTTTGGAACTGCACATAGGGCGCACGCATCAACAACTATAATTGCAAAATTCTTTCCGAAAGACAAGATGTTTGGTTTATTGTTAGCTGGGGAACTAGAAAGTATAGATAAGGCGATTAAAACAGGAAAAGGTCCTTTAACCGCGATAATGGGGGGGTCGAAGGTTTCTTCAAAAATTCAAATTATTACCCAGATGCTCGGAAAAGTAGACAATTTAATTATTGGAGGAGGAATGGGATATACTTTCTCGAAAGCTACTGGAGGAAAAATAGGAAATTCAATTGTGGAAGATGACTTCTTACAAACTGCATTGGATGTTCTAAAACAAGCAGAGGAAAAAGGAGTAAATATTTACTTGCCTGTTGATTCTATAGTAGCGGATGATTTTTCAAATGACGCTAACACTCAAGTTGCAACGGCCGGACAAATTCCGGATGGATGGGAAGGTTTGGATTGTGGTCCAGAGTCAAGAAAGATTTTTGGTGATGTTATTGAAAGATCAGGAACAGTGCTTTGGAATGGACCTGTAGGTGTATTTGAATTGGATGCTTTTGGCGAAGGAACAAAAGCAATTGCAAATTCTGTTGCTCAAGCAACTAAGAATGGTGCTTTTACATTAATAGGAGGAGGTGATTCTGTAGCAGCCATTAATAAATACGGGTTGGCAGATCAAGTGTCATATATTTCAACCGGTGGAGGAGCTCTGTTGGAGCTTCTAGAGGGTAAAGTTTTACCTGGGGTTGATGCAATCTTGAATTGATTATTGATATAAAATTGGATTTAAAGCTCTGAATTTTTAGGGCTTTTTCTTATTTTCATGAACAATCAGAAAGTGTTAAATGAACTCTTTGTAGGGGACTAAATTTGCAGCAAGTCTTGATATTGTAGCCATTTTTGAAAATCTATTTTCGTTGACAGCCGATTTTAAATATTTGACTCTCAAGGAATAAAAATTTTTAATCGCTTTTTGTTCGCTAAAGCTGATTGGTTCATCATACATTTCTTTAATAACAATATCATTTATAGAAGTGAAATGAAGATTACACTTTTTCCGATATTTTTTTACTAAGCCCTCTAAATTTTTCATTCAGTGCTGAAAAAACTTAAACTAAAGTTTAAAAGTATAAAAATGTTACGGTAAAACACGTATTCAAGATACGTTTAATAAGGTATTTTAAAGACCAATGTATTCTGTGGTCAAAACTTTAATTCTTCTGGAAAGTCCAAGAGCTGAAGCATGTACATAACCTTCTAGTTCTAATTTTAGTTTTCCACCTTTTGAAGCCATAGAAATAATAGATAAGAGACTACTTCCAAGCAGGTTTTTAATTTTAGCTTCAACTCCAATTTCAAGAACGCCATCGCTTTTCTTTGGTATTTTAACCGGTTTGGTTATTTTAAATTTACCGAGATTAATTCCGTTTGCCTTTACATTTATTTCTCCTCCTTTGGCTTTAATAGCAAACCAATTTGGATTTTCAAGACGGACTCCTAAGTTTAATTTTATTCCATTTTTTAATGAGATTTCTTCAACTTTATGATTGGAAATTCCTTTAAACTCAAGGTCTCTGAATGCAATACAACTCTCCAAAGAACAAATAACTAACAAAAAAGAAAAGTATCTAAAAAAAGTGGTCATAACTGAAAAACGCTAAAAGAGTCTATTATTGTTGATTGAGTATTGATTTGATATCAGGTTTGAAATAATTAGGTCCTTTTAGAACTTTTCCGTCTTCTCTGTAAATAGGCTTACCATCTTCTCCTAATTTACTCATGTTACTTTTCTGAATTTCTTCAAAAACTTCAACAATTTTGTGCTGCATTCCATGTTTCATTATAGTCCCGAAAAGAATGTACATTAAATCACCAAGAGCATCAGCGACTTCAACCATGTCGCCATTTTTTGCTGCGTTGATGTATTCTTCATTTTCTTCTTTGAGTAAATCGAAACGAAGTTGGATGTCTTTTTCGGAAAGTTGAGTAGTGGGCTTGTAGTTGTTTTTAATTCCAAAAGAATCATGAAATTGTTCTACACAATTAATTAATTCGTGAATATCTTTTTTTGTTTCCATAGTGTTTTAGTTACCAAATTTCATTTCTTTTAAACCCTCTGGAAGGTTTTTCCAGCTGTAAAAAACGCCAATATCTTCTCCTTCTTTCCAAAGTGGTAAATCAGGATGGAGAGCAAATTCAAAAATTCGATCCGTATTTTCGATATCATAAATCTCTTCTTCTTTAATTAAAGCAGCTTCAATTACGACTAAAAATGATTCATCATCACCAATTAATTCAATAATTCGGCAGTTTTTCATGGTTACGGATTCTGTCTCGTTATCGTCCTTATCGTAAAGTGGTAAATTAAAATCGCCTGTTTTATCTTTAATAGTAACAATGTCAAAGGGCAATTCCTCCTGAAATTCCCATTCTGATGCATGAATATTAAAATTTACGGTCATACTATTTTTTTAACAAATATAACAACTACTAAAATCCAAAACTTAATTGTGGATATATTGTGAAAAGAATCCTTACAAATCTTGTTTTGAGTTTGTTTGGTTTAACTCTTTTCTTTTGTTATTGCAAGATATTCTAAAAGCGTTTTATGGGCTGTTACTGATTTTGTGAATTTTTGTAACGTTTTTTGTTGCTCATTGATGATTTTATCTAAATCAATACTTCCATTTAATATTCTTTCTATTTGATTGGCCAATTCGTTTGCGTCTTTTATATCGGCAAGTAGTCCGTTTTTTTCATGTTGAACAATTTCAGGAATACCTCCTGCTCGGGTTGCTACAACAGGTAATTGACATGCAAAAGCATCAATAATAGAGGTTCCTAATCCTTCTGTTTCACTAGTCATTAAAAAGATATCAAGTTCTGGCAAAATTTCTTGAATGTCTGTTCGGAAACCCGTGAAAATAATATGATTAGAAAGTTTTTTTTGAATACAATATTGTTTTATTTTTTCTTCTAAAGGTCCTGTCCCAATGATGAAAAACTTCACATTTAAGTTTCTTTTAACAATTTCTTCGGCTGTATTTATAAATGTATAATAATCCTTGTGGGGTGCAATTGCAGCAACATTTCCTATAATTTTTACATTACTTGGTATTTGATATTCTTTTCGGAGTTTTTGATTGTTATTTTGGTTAAATGAGAATTTATTTAAGTCTATGCCTGAATGTACAGTAGTTAAAATAGATTTGTCTCCAATATCTGGATAGAGAACTTCTTTTATTGCGTTGGAAACACAAATAATTTTCTTAATTTTTTTATGGTTGTACTTTTTAATGGATGAACGATTAATTTTAAAATCAACTCTTCGACTTACAACTATGGGCGTTACGTTTCCAAATAGTGAAGCCGCAATTAGCGCGAATGAATGTGCATGAGAGTCATGGGCGTGTATGAGATCAATTTTTTTTTCTTTGCATATTGATTTAATTCTTTTGGCGAATAAAGGGTCAATTGCAGATGTTTTTCGGCACTCAAAAATATTCCAACCTTTTTTTTTGCCTTTTATCGCCATTTCTCCATTTTTTCTGCAAAGGATATATTGGCATACGCCTTTCTTATGAAGTTCTTCGTATAGATAGGCCAGTTGTTGCTCACCCCCTCTCCAACTTTTCGGGGTAGAGATATGAAGTATGTTTGGTAAATTATTCATGACCTTTTTGAAGCTTTAAGAGTTTGTAGTATCTCAGATAGGTTGCGTGGGCAGAGAGACGACAGATATGAAACCCTGTAATTCCATCCATGAACCCCAGCTTTAAAAAATAATTCCGAATGAATTTAAATACTGTTTTTACGATAATTAAGGACCAACTTGATTTTTTGTTTAATTCAAAAAGAGATTGAGCAGCGATATTCGAGAATTTCTCGATTTGAGCCTTGTGCTCTTTTACTTCATAAAAGGTGTAGTGAAGAATATCTCCTTTTAAATGTATTGCATCGCCGTTGCTCAGTATATACTTGTCGTGTGGGTTTTTTCCTCCCCAGGTACCTTTACCCTTTCTAAATAATCTGATTTTAGTGTCGGGATACCAACCACAATGTTTAATCCATTTTCCACAATAATTGGTTAAACGATTGAATTTATAACCATCTCCAAAAAGGTTTTCTTTTGATTTTAGGATGGAACTTTTAAGTTCATTTGATAATGCTTCATCTGCATCTAGTGAGATTACCCAATCGTTTGAGGTTTGAGTAATAGCAAAATTCTTTTGTTGTATATGCCCTTCAAATTTATTAAATATGACTTTAGCACCTAGATTGTTAGCAATTTCTATTGTTGAGTCTGTTGAACCCGAATCAACAACGATGACTTCATCCGAGACTTCTACAAGAGATTTGATGCATCTTTCAATATTTTTTTCTTCGTTAAACGTTATTATTGCGGCAGAAATTTTAGGCATTCTTTTATGTAAAAAATTATTAAATGTGGAATTAATAATTAATTCGAAAGCAAAATTAAACAATATCCTAAACATTTATTTTAGTTCACTTTTTTCGCCTTACAATTTAAATTCATATTGTTTTTTTCACACTATTACTATAAAATTAGATTCCATACATGGATTGTTATGAAATTATGATAGTTTTATAAATGAATAACGTAACTATATAATATAATCGAAGTAAAAAAAGACTATTATTGGGAGCCTATGAGATACCTAATTTATTCCTTTTTCGCGTTAGTATTTTTAGCATGTGGGGAAGAAAGTCAAAACGATAGAACAATAGACATATTTACCGATGAAGAAACTTCATTGAAAGATGAAGAAAAAATTGTTTCAACTCGAGTATTAAAAGAGTTGAAAAACGCATCCAAAGTTGTTTACGCACTTCCATCTCCTGTTGAGATGGCTGACATTTTGCACGAAACTAAAGCTGTTTATGATGTTCAGGTGCTCAGTAATCCTGCTTCAACATCAAATTATGTGACTGATTATATGAGGGCTCTGAATTTAGGTGTATATTTTGCCGATTTAAGCTTCACCAGTATGTTCGATTATCCTCAGGAAGCTATGAAATTCATGGGCTCAGCACAAGCTATGTCCGATGAGTTAAATATACAAGGAGTTTTTACTGAGGAGGTTATGATGCGACTGGAAGAGAATATGAGTAATAAGGATTCTTTAATTGATATTGTTTCATCAACCTACGTTGATACAGATTTGTATTTGCAAGATAATGAAAGACCAATTATAGCAAAGGCAATTTTGGCTGGAGCTTGGATGGAAGGTCTATATATCGCGGTAAACTTGGAAACTGATTCAAACCGAGCAAATGTTGTATGGGAAAAGATTGGAGAACAAAAACCAGCCCTTTCTAATTTAGTGAATATGTTGGAGGATTGTAACGATAATCAGTTTGACTCTTTAGTTAATGAGTTAAAAACCCTGGTAAACATTTTTGATAGAGTAGAATTGAATTATGAGAAGTCAACAACAAAGTCTCCAGAGGTATTGAACGTTAAAATATCAGAAGATTTGTTTAGACAAATACAGAAAAAAACCAGTGATATTCGTGACGGTATAATAAATTAGTGTTTTCTTGTTTAAATTATTCATTTCGCCAGTTGAGTTTAATAATTATAAATCTTTAATTGCAACAATACAGGCTTAGCGTTATTTTTGCAATTGAGTTTAGGAAGGTGAAAAAAATCATAAAAAGGGTATTAAAGTTTATTTATTGGTTTTCAGGAGCCATGGTTGTTATTGGTTTGTTTATTACAAAAATATCTCCAAACTCTTTTAGCCCAGCACCGTTTATAGCGTATTCTACTCCTGCTTGGTTGCTTCTAAACATGTCCTATCTTTTTCTTGTTTTTTACAAAAAGAAGTATTGGCTTATTTCTGGAGGCTTCCTAATTGTTGGATTAATTGGATTAAATGATACTTATGCGGTCAATTTTTATCAAAAACAAGGAGAAATTCGAGTGATGAGTTATAATGTTCGGTTATTTGATTGGTACAATTGGATTCAACGAGAAGAGTGGGCTGAGTGGGAAGAAAGAAAAGATAATGGATTAATTCTCGATAGTATTTTTAAATCAATTCGTTTTGAAAACCCCGATGTAATTTGCTTTCAGGAATTTTTTAATCAACCTAACGGTAAGTACAAAACAAAAAAAGAATTTAAAAGAAAGCAGGGCTACAGGTATGTAAACGATGCCTATAGTTACAAGGAAAAGGGAAGTCATTACGGAATGGCAACGTTTTCCAAAATACCTATTGTGTATAAAAAATTTATACCTTTTGTGAATACTCAAAATAATGGGATTCTCATTAGTGATTTGAAAAAAAATAAGGATACAATTCGTGTTTTAAATGTTCATCTTCAAAGTTTTAAATTTGGTCGTGAGAATTATAAATACATTAAAGGATTGAAGGACAGCACCATAGAAACTCTGAACTTGAGTAAAACAAAGGACTTAGTGAGTAGATTGAATGATGGGTTTAAGAAAAGATCAGAACAGCTTGATTTGGTTGAAAATCAAATCATAAATAGCCCTTATCCAGTTATATTGTGTGGCGATTTAAATGAAATTCCTCTTTCCTACGTTTACAATAATTTAACCAATCATCTGTGCGATGCATTTCTTGCATCAGGCAATGGTTTGGGAGTTACTCATACAAGCGGTTATCCATTTATGAGAATTGATTATATTATGACTTCTCCGGAATTACAATCAAAAAGTTTTCATTTGGTAAAAAAGGAGTTGAGTGATCATTACCCTATTGTTTCTGAAGTTTCAATTCGGGATTCTTTAAAGTAAATTATTTAGAACGTTATGATTTTTTTATCACCTTTTTTTAAGTCGAACCAAAAAATTAAATCTTTCCCATTAATACGATGGTTCGGGAAATCAGTATAAAAAGTTTGAGGTAAATTTTTTCTTTTTACGACCAACGTAAGTCCAGTTATGTCCTTTCCACCATTTGAAATGATTACTTTGTCTTTTTCGATTTTGTAGTTTATTAGACTTAAATTTTCTTGATGGCTCATGAATTCTGATACGGTAGGTAATTGCAATTTCCCTTGTTCTCTTAAAACATACATTTTTTTCAGAGTTGTTTCAAATTCTGGTTCTATACAAAAGGTGCTGTCCGGGGATAGCTTCCAAAATCCAGAGTGACCAGCGTGAGCTGGATAAATATGGCTGAATTCTATGCCGTATTTTGTTACAAAATCGTTTAATATTTCATCAGAAAAGTTGTAGTTCCAAGTGGAACCGTTTTTAGGGTAAAAAACGGTACTGGTTCTCCATGAAAACAAACCGGGAGCTTTATTATTTTCCCAAAATAATGGGTAAGGAAGTTGATCTTCAAAACCATAAAATGGAACTGTTCTACTCAAGCTTGATTTGAAAACATTTTGAACAAGTGTATCTTCAAAGTAACCATTCCAAAAATATTTTATATTGTACCTTCTCCATAATTCAACTGCATAGTTATTCAAACCATCACACATGAAATCTTCTCGATTATCCGAGTGTCCATTATTATAACCGTGATCAATCCATGTTTTTGAACCATATTTTTTCGTTATATATTCGAGAGCTTCTTCCATTGTTTTTTCATTGGAAGTATAAAAATCAGGTGTGTGTAAACAAATTTCATTGCCTATTGAATGCAAAGAATCCAAGAAGCACTCAAAATCGGGAGTTTTTTTTATTGAAGTTGGTTTGGAAGTTAAAAATGATGAAGGATAGTCGTTGTTTCTTAATGTATCGTTGATGGTGTAAAAGACACTTTTTGTAACAGGTATTTTATGAAATGCAAAACCTGCTTTTGCCTCTGATGGTCCAGAAGCATTTTCATCACCATAATAGGTTGTTTTATGTAGTTTGATATCCCCAAAATCTGCGTGTTCTGTCCAAAGGAAAGCGGCTTGAAATCCTTTTTGGGTAGGTAAAATTCTAGGGATTGATTTAATCTTCTTAGAAGATGTGAATCTAAAAGTGTTGTTCAAACTAAGTCCTCTTTTTTCATCGTAAACATTTGCTGAAATGTCTTCTTTTTGATTGGTGATATTTTTTAATTCGGGAAAGTGGTATAAAGGATGGTCTTGGCTGTAATCCAAATTCACTATGAGTAATTTCTTTTGTTTTAAAATTTGGAAAGAGCTGACATTTTTGTTTCCATAGCAGAACCAGTTTAAAGAGTCTACTGTGATTTTAAACCCTTCCTTTCCCAACCATATTTCGTTTCCATATATTTTTTCTGAGGTTTGACGACTATTTTTATATACTTCAGTAATTTCTCCCTTATATTTAAAAATCAACGCCAAACGATTTAATTTGGTTCTTTTTTTAAATACTGTTTTAACATTCCATAAGAGAGTCTCCTGCTGTTTTGAGTAATTTGCCTCAACCGAGAGATGATTGTTTTCACCTAGTAAAGTGTTTTCTAATGAATTGAAGGAGGACTGCTCGAATTTATTATTAATCACTGCGAAAAGAGCAACGGAATCAAAAATGGGCGAGTTCAATCTAATTGTCGAAAATTGTTTAAAATTCTTTTTTATATCGCCTAGAGAACTTGGGAATTTTTTTTCTCTTATCTCTATTTTAATTGAATCCAAATCAAAAATAGCCTTATTTGAATTATATGGATAGAGTTCAATCGATGTTCTTTTTTTTCTGTTTGCTGGAACAGTTATTGAATCCGAAAAAACGAACCATTTGTCAGAGGCAGCTTTACCAATTAGAGGTTTTGCTTTCCATAAATTACCTTTGTCTTTATAGAGTGATGAAAAAAACACGTATTTCCCTACATTTTCTGAAAGATTTCGGTATTTAAAGGTTGCTTTAACAAGAACGCTGGAGTTTGAGAATGAATCAGGAATTATGAATTTAAATTTGTGACCGTAAAGTTGTTCTTTCTCAAAATGTTCAAACCGATTTTTTTCTTTTTTAATCCGTTGTAATTTAAGTTTCCAATTTTCAGGATGAAAATTTGATTCGAAATCACAAAAAAAGGAAACCGTTTTTTTTCCTGATGAAAAGTGATTTTGATTAATCTTTTCATTGTGTTCGCAATTCGTGAGTAGAAGAGGAATTAATAGGGATAAAAAACCGATTTTTAAATTATTTAGCTCTAAATAATCCATATTTAAAAATACAGTATATGGCTCTAAAACCATCTTTAGCTTTAACCTTTTTGCCTTCCTCATAGGTTCTTCCGTAGTAGGAAATTCCAACTTCAAAAATTGAAACTCTTGGAATGCGAGCTACTTTGGCAGTTACTTCTGGTTCAAAGCCAAATCT
>CEVF01154620.1_pt1 | contig 25342 bp, 9 predicted proteins | sample 356441 | NCBI WGS metagenome assembly CEVF01 (sample SAMEA2622765, study PRJEB7988) | marine metagenome | biome: marine biome (ENVO:00000447); feature: surface water layer (ENVO:00002042); material: "saline water (ENVO:00002010), including plankton (ENVO:xxxxxxxx)" | depth 5 m | reverse complement strand
TCTGCTTCGTTTGATTGCGCCATGATATACTGCAATCTTTGTTGATATTGACTTATCGGTTATATCTTTTCCACGAATATATTCACTTGGGTCTTCAAATATACCAAACACACTAATTGCAACATCACCAATTTTATACACACCTGTTTCCCTTAAATAAAACAGATTATCATTATCAAGCATATCAACTATTGGAGTCAATACATCTAATCTATCTGGATTATTTAAATTACAATCATGATTTCCTGCTATCAATAGTGTTGGGTGTATCTCTGCACATTTATTAAAGAAATCTGCAATCTCCGCGACCAGTTCAGGACTCATTTCTGTTTTGGCATGAGCAACATCCCCACCAATAAAAATTATTGCGTTTTCAAGTGCATCTTCTTTTAGCTGTTTGTAAAAGTTTTCAAATACACTTCGGTATTCCTTGTGACGTTTTACGTTTCTTAGGTGAATATCTGATACATGATAAATTTTTTCAACCTTTTTTATCTTCGTGTCTAACTCATGCATAACTTTTGTTTCATCAATGCGTCAAAACCCATTATGGGTGTATTCCGAAGTTTTTCCACCATTCCTCGAAATCCAACGTCGGCGGCATCTTCGTTTCCCATTTTAACGAATCGCACTTTGATGTCCTCATTCAACAATGTTTCTGTAATTGCTACTGCATTTTTAATGGCATCTTCGTCAAGAACCACATAAACTTCAGAAACTTTGTTTTCAATCATTTTAATTTTTAATTTACTTGGTATGTTTTTACCTAAAAGAGCAATTGCATTCCGCCGTATAGCAATTGCGTCGAATACTCCTTCGCATAATACAATAGGTTCTGAGTAATCTATTTGATTCTCAAACACCACCACATCTTTACTGACCGGTGGATTTTTGTATTTTAAATAAGCATTTCCTGTGAAATCTCTTGCAATAAAATAATTTAATTTATTATCTTGATCATATGATGGAACTATAATTCTACCTGAATAATCTCCATCAGAGCAATATCCTATGTCGTATCGTTCAATATCATACGATTTAATTCCACGATTCTTCAAATAGTTTATTGCCTGTGTGTAAGAAAAGTCTTTGTGAGTTTCGGTCAATCTTTTAAACTCATAAGGTAATGACACATACTTCTCTTCTGCATCTACCAACTTAGTGCTTTTCGGAAGTTTTACAATCTTTGATAACTCGGCAAAGTAATTGCTTGGAACTTGTAACCTCTTGAATAACGCAAAGATACTACGACCTTTTGCATTTGTATCAATCCAACTCTGCCACCTCTGCGTAGATAGATTCACAGCCAATTTTGGTTTTCGGTGGTGTGAAAATGGGCATATAAACATTGCTTCGTCTTTAGAGACGATTTTACCTTCACCCAAGACCTTCTGAAGTAAGGTCAGTAACTTTTGCTCAGAAATGCCCACAATTACTTATACCAGTGATAAAGCGATGCTACCGTTGCGTCTAACATATCGTAGTTCCTTTTATCATAATTATTTCTACTATTATAGACAATAAACTTGGATAAATCAATCTTATTTTTAAGTTGTTCACGTACAAACGTCTTGCTATCTACACCTTTTTCACGACTTTTACCGAAAACTGCTTTTCTTAAAGTAGATACGTTAATGTGATTTATATCAACCTCATACAATGCTTCAATAACATAACTTATAACTGCATTACACTTTGCAAGTTTTACTATGGTTTGTTGACTGGTTCTCCCTCCACCAAATCCACTCAATGAATCCTCAACTATTATAATTGAAGGATCAATAGATCTTGAGTCGAGATACTGAGCAATTTTATGTGCTTTTTCTTTAATGCTTGTTAATTTATGAATATCAATATAACCCGCATCAACAATTTCGTTTTTTGAACTAGATACACAATAACCAACAACGGTTGAACTTATATCCAATCCTAAACAATAGGATTTATTTTGCATAACTTATTATGTTATGCTAATGTCGGAAAAAATGCAAGAAAGAAAAAAGGTTTAGGAATAAGCACCCCCACCACCTCTTCTCATACCGGCACCTGCTGATGTGTTGGTTCTCAACCCTTGGGCAAGTCCACTAATTGCAGATGAATCACCATACTTATCTGCTTTCATATAGTTACGATAAATGCTTTTGTCAGCAGCGGTTGACTTACCATTCTCAGTCCCTTCATAGTCTGATTTTCCCATTGACTGCTTTCCGCACACAAATCCTCTATTTTGTATAATACCGGTTGAACCCTCGTTAAACTTACGAACTTGACCACCATATCCAAAATAGTCACCTGCAACTCTCTCGTTTTTAAGACCTGAGTTTGGAATACCTGGTGCACCTTTTCCAGTTGGTGAAGGTGCAGACTCACGATATACGGAGTTGTACTTTTCTAATCTATCTAATAGATTTGTTTTGAGTGATGCTCTACTTGTTTCGTTTTCAAATACTGTCTTAGGTTGTGGTTGTGCCATAATCTTCTCTCCTTAAAGGTTTGTTATTAATAAATATAAGGTAATTTTGTTTAAGTGTCATATTTCACCAAAAAATTAATTGGATAGTTAGGAACTATCTTCACGGGTCTACTTAATTTAGCAACCATAACAAGTTCCAACCCACTATAAATACCGATTGTGGTTGCAAATGGTGCTAAATAACTTCCAAGTTGATCCTTTGCATCATTTTCACGATAATCCACGAAATCTTGAAGTATTTCAACACCACGATTTTTACCAGTCCGTTCGTCTAAAAACTCCAATATTTGATATGCAACATTTCTGCTTTGAGCAATTTCACCATTTGTGAAAGTGTTTATTAATCCATCAGTCAAATCTGTTCCAGTTCTTCCTACGAAATATCTTACTAATAATTTGGCATCTACATCAGTAACCATACCATCACCATCAATATCAAGTAGTCCACGTTCCTCTAACGACTCGAGTTTCGTAAGTATTTTATTGTACTCGTTTTCACCTACAGAATTTTCGGTGGAACGAAGAAGAACATCCATAAGAATCAAATCTTCTGTTTCAGTTAATGCCAAGTCATCGTTTGGCCAATTAGAGTTATTACCTTCCTCGAATTTTATACCAGGTGTAAAATCTCCTCCTGCTGGTATAATCAATGTTTGTCCTAGATATAAAGGAGAAGCAGATGCGGTTGGGTTGGCTTGGTATATCGCATCTACTGTTACACCTGTAAATTTTGCAATAGATTCAATTGACTGAACTGGTCGTACCGTGTGTGTATATCCTGATGGAAGTACTAATGACTCTCCCACAGTAATAGCATCGTCATACCTAAGTTTATTTCCCACTACACCATTATTAACTCTGCGTATATCAAGCATTCCAAACGAAACTTCTACTGGTATTTTAAATCTTTTTTCTATGTCAATTGATGATGGATACGGAATTGAAAACTCTCTACAAATGGTTTCAAGTGTTTCTTTTTGGACAGTATAGCTTTCCTCGATATCAATTTGTATATCAACCAAAGAACCAATCATATATCGGTAAATATATGCCAAGTCTTTTATGTCAAATTGAGTATCACCATTTACATCGTAATCAATATCATCATACGAAACAGAAGTTGGATTTGTACTTACATTGAACTCAGAAGGTGCAACTGAACATAATATTTCATTTTCATATATTGCATGAGTTCCACGATACGAAACTTCAAATCCTGTATCATTTGAGCCAGAAAACATATTTTTGAAATAGTCTGAGGAATTAGTAATAACTGCAATTCCATTTTTGTAAAACACATTCCCAACATAAACTCTTTCGTCATCACGCAAAGAAGCAACATCGTATGCCAAAATTTTACCAGAAACATCTTTATCCATGTTTGATAGACGTCCCCATGCAATATCTCCATACGAAGAATAGATCTTAGAGCATTGTTCAAATAAACCAAGGTCAGACCCTTCAAATGCTTCTAGTTCATTTGCAGGAAAATCTCCCATAACAGGAGAACCAACATAAATATAATCAGAACTTAACGATACAGCAGTTCCAAACTGATGTCTGACTTTATATGGGTATTTATTTGTCTTAACAAATGCCTTTCTATCAATACTAGACTCCCCAATTCTATAATAAAAAACCGAACCTTCTTCTGCATTTCTATCAACATAATAAACAAACTCAACTCCGTCTTGTGACCACGTTCGGTCTGTTTGCGTAAATGTATCTGGATCAACATCAACATAAAACCAAACTTTGCCATCTTCAATTTTTGTCAAATCTCGATAAACACCACGGGTTACCGACCCAAGATTTTCTGTATAATCTGTCAACATACATCGAGAATTTTCTATCTCACCAACATATGGTGTTCCATTTTCAACAAAATAAATTTTATTTACCGATAGTTGACCTGTATAAGTAATGTGACCAAGAAAGTTCTTTTGTGAATCGTATACATCAATCGGAGTAGGTGTTGCAGTTTCATTTGTAACTGCCGGTGGTAACCACAGAACACCAGTTGTCATCCAAGTTGATGAAGTTATTTTAGACACATTGTCAGTAACAGATTTATCAGGTGACACAATATGTTTTGTATAGTCTGTTGGTATCCGTAGAGTGTACAAACTATTTTTATCAGTTTTTATAAAGTCGGCCGTAATCATAAATTCAGAAATTAGACTTTCATTTACTTCCAATGTATCTATTGGTATTTTTACCACCACATCTGGCATATCTCCACCGACATAAGAGCATTCTGCATTTGTATAAATCAATTGCTCAGAAACATATGTTCGGTCTGAAATTCTTCGTGTTCCTCTTCTAAAGTCTTTTACCCCAATATTCTCACCACCATCTAAAACCGATATTTCACTTGCATCTTTACTTGGTGCTCCTACCAGAAAATCAGTTCCTTGTATCGAGACACTTCTTCCGTATTCACTTGAATAAGTGAATTCCTCTAATTCATCGGCATATAATTTTTCTAGAAAAGAAATCTTACCACCGTCAACAGAAAATGCATAAACTGCACCAGCAACAAACTCTGCGTTTGGGTTATTCGGATCATTAAACTTTCTGTCGTAAGCATCACCTATGAGTAAAAACTTTTCATTAGCATCAAGTGATATTCCAAAACTTCCGTCTACATTAAAATCATAATCATATGGAAATTTTACTAAATCTTTTCTAGATGTTAAATTGTATGGTATTGGATTTATTGCCAAATTAATTCTAGATTGTCTTCCTACAAGTTGGCCTGATTTATCAATTCGTCCGAGGTAAACATCGTGCATTCCATTTGATAGTGTGAGAGTTATCATACTACCCTCAACATAAGTTCCACCCGAAACTATAAGTTCATTATTAAAAGATGAAAAGGATTCGTTCAACGGTGCATCAACTCTATAAACAAATCCAGAAGTATATTTTGGGTCAGAGTTTAAGAATATAGTTTTGATTACTACTTCATTGTCATTTACATCGGCACTTACTCTTTCAAACCCGTCACCCAAACCAATTGGATCTGTGTCAAAGTTGTAAATTCCGTTTTTTGTAATATTATGTGTGTGTTTCCAACCCACACCACACTCTGTTGTTTTCGGTAGCTTCTTTAACACATTGCAATATTTAATGCGTGAACTTGGTGATGTTGAATAAATTAAGTCACCCGTTAACTTTAGTTGCTCTCCCAACCTTCGTGATCCAGGAACGGTTATTACTTCTACTAAATCCCATGTAATATTACCAATAGAATGTTCAGGTGATGTATTTCCATTGTCATCTTCCTCGTATTGGTGTGGTGGAAATCCAGTAACAGTTCCTTCAGTTGCTATATATTCTCCGTCAAATGTTTCTATCTCAATAGCATCGATTGAATCACATGGAGTTTCTTTAAACTCAGTCTTATCAATAATATCGTATGGTGTAAGTTTACATACATTATCAACGATAACTCCTGACTCACAACCTAATGAGTTATCTCGTTTAAAGTAAATGTTCATACTGCTTGGGTTTCCATAATAGGTAAGTGTACCAAGCATAATATTTCGTTGATCAATAACATCTACTGTATAAGACTGAGTACCATATTTTGTATCTGCGTGTGATATTGATAAAGTACCTGTATATGCCCATGTTGATGTTTTTACTCCCCACTCACTATCGTCTACTATCTGCTCCGATGAAACATTGTAAGTGTTAAAGCCATCCTCTGTACACTCAAGTTGTTCAAGAGTAGGTTGTTCAGGTGGTTCATTTAAATATTTGAATTCACATTTACCACCTACGATTGTACCCACAAATACAAAACCTTCTTGGTCAGTAAAGTATATATTAGAACTAACTGGTAATCCTGTATATGTTATATGTCCTACAAACAAACCATCTATATCATATACATCTATGAAATAAGGTGTGCTTGAATTTGTAGAATCTGCGTAAGGTAGTGATAATATTCCAGAATATAGCCACTCAGAAGATATAATTCCATTGATGTTGTCATTCACACCAAGTTCGGTTGAAACAGAATAATCAATCAAATCACCTGATATTTTCTTTCCTATTAATGGTTGGTGTTCTGACAATATGCACTCGCCTTTTATTATTTTACCAGACAGACATATTGCACCCTCTGTGAAATATATTCTGTCACTTGCAGGAGTACCTGTGAACGTAATGTGTCCTAATAATTCATCTTGATAAAGCACATCCACTGGATTTGGTGTGGGTTGAGAAGTGTCCTTTGTGCTTGGTAATGATAAAATACCAAGACGAGTCCATGTAGATGAAATTATACCTGCTTCTTGGTCTGTAATTCCCTCTTGGGGTGAAACCTCATATTCCGTATATCCGTCCTCTGTACAGATACCAGATGTTGTTCCGGATATAACTAACTCTGTTGGTAGTATACAGATATTTCCTTCAATCTTACCATAAACGCAAGAAGCATCCATATCAGATGTTCTAAAATACAAGTTCATTGATTTTGGTTTACCAGTATATGTAATATGTCCTATCAAGGAATTAGAAGAGTCGTATACATCCACTGCATATGGTTCAGACGAAGTTGATGTGTCAGAACCTGACACCGACAATATTCCAGGTTTCATCCATGTAGAAGAAGTTACTCCATTTAGTTGATCACTGACACTCTCCGACAAAGATACTCTATATTCTGTAAATCCTGGTTCTGAACATTGTTCTTGTAACAACCCACCTGTCATTCTACATGAGTTTCCTTGAATCGTTCCACTTATACAATTTAAGTTATCTTCACCAAATGAAAAGTACAAACTCATAACCTTTGGTTTTCCAGTATATATAATGTTGCCAATTAAATTATCTGAAGAATCATAAACATCAACAGGATACGGAAGTGATGACTCAGATGAGTCTGAACCAGATGCTGATAAAATACCTGACATCTTCCAACCCGAAGCACTAATTCCATTTGTTTGGTCGTTTGTGGAACTTCCCACAGAAATTGTGTATTGGTTTAAGTTTGCCTCTGTGCATAAATTCGTGAGAAACTTACTTGAATCTATATAAAAGTGAGTTAACTTATCAGCATTGGGAACTAAACTCTTAATGTTATACCTAGAAACTGATTTATTATTTCTTTCAAGTTTTTCACCAGTTGGTTTTCCTACATATACACCTTGCTCTTCATCCCAATCATAATCATCAAAAGAGTTTGAAATTCTTTTCCACGGATGTGATTCAGTTCTAACTGATTTCTCAAAAAGATATATAGCACCCTCCGAGTTGTTATATCCAGGTGCACCTACAACCATATGTTTTCCTTTTATAGATACCGATGCACCAAATTCAGTTCCAGGTTCTCCTTCAATTATATTAACAAGACCCCAATGGTCTGCACCACCTTTATCTCTATCGTAAACAAATATATGACCAGTTTTTCCAAGTTCACTACATACACCTCTTATATGAGATTGAGACGAACCAACTACACAACAATTGTGCTTTAATTCAACCGCATCACCAAAATTATCGTTTATAGAATAATCTTCGTTTATCAACATACCTTCAAGTTCTGTCATCAAAAATCCGGTATTATCATTTTGTATTTCTGTTGAAAGTCCATTTTGAGTAAACGGATTAAAAAATTCACGAAGTATTTGAAATTCCTGAGTTTCTTCATTTAATTTATACAAAACCGCACGACCAGAATTTACTTCCGTTGGAGCATCTGACATAACCGGTTGACCCGATATAAAGTATTTTCCTGCGGAAGATATTTTATATCCAAACGTAAGATCATTAAAATTAAATATTGGACTATCAGAGTTAATTGATTTTACATCGGTCAACGAAGAACCACTCACTTCCTTAATTTCATTAAAAGACGATGTGCTAATCACTAAATTTGTTGCACCGTCATCGACAACTTCAAGAACTCCATAAGGTGAACTATAATCTCGTATTCTAAAGTCTCCAGGTTTTATTTTTTCACCCATTTGAGATGAATCAAACTGAACTACGATGATATCATCTTGCAACGAACGTCGTTCGTAGTCTACGTTATTATTTGTGCTAAATATGGTATTTTCCGCACGGGTATTCATCATATAGTTACCTGTCTCTGAACCAAATACCATCAATGGGTTTTTTACATTAGTTCCTGTGGAACTTAATGATGTACTAACACCATACTCATTGTAAAACAAATGCTTAATTGAATTGTACACCACACGTTGATACGATCCATCACCATTTATAAGTTCTTTTGTTTGATCGTGTAAGCTATGCCCAACGGGATAAAAAGTATCTGTTGGTTCATATCGTTTTCCACGTGTTACTTTTAATTTGGTGGATGAACTTGTTTGTTCAGGTGATAACACCGTACTTTCATCTAAGAATAATGACAAAGGTCCGTCCAAGTTTTCTTGTTCAAGTAATATATCATCAACTGATGTAATATTATCATACGACCACAACTTGTGTGTTTTAAACCTCCTAACCGATTTGTCAGAAACTTTCAACGGCTTTATCATGGATATAAATATATTTTATCCAAAATATTTATTAAAAATCAAGTTTTACCTTAATCAGTGTCTCTGTATCAAAACTCTTTAAAACAGGCACACTAAGTTTTGCCACTGCTACTAGTTCATTATTCTCATTATATAAACCTACTGTAGTGATGTAAGTCTTTGAGTCGTTTACAAATTCATCAAAACGAACACGGCCTAACCAATAATTTTTATCAGTATTAGTCTGAGCTGCTTTAATCATTGCCTCTTGGTTTTGATATACGAATGTTGGGTTATTACTATAATTGAAGTCGGTATTTCTAACTCTAATAAAATAATGCTTGGATGGAATAAACTCAGAACTTCTACACTTAAAGTTTCCACCTTGTTTTAATGCCGTAAATAATTTCAAAAAGTTTTGGTGATTTCTTTCTGTTCCGTTTACTAAATCTCCACTTTGTAAAGAGTTTGGATTTATTACACCACTCCATGACAACATTTTTCCCACATTATTAACATTTTTTACATACTCATCTTCTGACAAAGCATCAATTTGTTCTTGTAGGTTGCCCCCAAGTTCGTTAGAAATAGCATCAGGATTTAATACGATTATACCAAGGTCAGGATAAACTAAACCAAACCCCTCACCAACACCAACATTATCTGTGTTTTGTTTATTGGCATATCTTTGTGAATCTGAAAGTTCTGTATCAGCAATTGTTCCCTTTACTATATTAAAAACTCTACCTACTTTGGTCATACCACTTTGTTGAAGTATTTGTGCCTCAAACCTACTATCATCTCTAAGAGTTAGTGTTGCTGAAATATTCGCATCAAGTCCACCATTTTTAGATTTAATTCCTTGCGACAAACTTAATGTAAACTCCAAATTACCTTCGTCAAGTTTCTCACGCATTGCAGTTGATGAAAAGTTAATTACATAAATGTGGTCTTTATCTACACCAGATAAGTTTCCACTTTTTTGAAAAGTAAAACGTGAATCACCAGGTCCTAACAAAATGTTTCTATATTGATTGTAAATTGCTTTAGTAACATTAACTGCTTTTACTCCACTACCAGCAATACGAGAACCATACCCCAATGCATGGCCATATGTAATTGTCATTTGAGTCCTTGCGTTTTCATTTGAAACACCACCAACTGAAACTGGATTATCATAAACATTCGCATAATAATCTCCGTATGAGACATCTGTCCATTTTTCTTCGTGGTAGTTGTTGGTTGCGACTATATTAAGAGTACTATCTGAATTTTGCGCCGATTCATCATAGTAATTATCGTACGAAGCAAGGTCTAAACTTTTTTGTATTACGTGTTCTCCGTCTTCAAGTTGTGCAGCCGACATACTTTCAAGAACTTCTAACTCTGTTGCCGATGAGTTAACTACATATCTTGATAGAGGTGTGTCAAGTTCACCTCCACTAGATTCATCCACATGAAACTGATCCAAATGGAATCCATCAGAAAAACTTCCTGTTGAAACTTTTATTGTTCTACCAAACACCTTATCGGCATCTTCTATTTCTTTATATATCATTTTATATTAATATGCCGTTCCACTACTACTAACACTTCCACTACCACTGCTAACGCTGCTAACACTGGTAACATTGGTAATTGCATTTGTTACTGCTACTTCTGGTTGTTCACCTAAATATACTCTCACAGGAATTGTACGTGAACCACCACTTTCATTTCCGATAATAGTAAGTTGTGCAGTTTCATCTTTTGTTATTGATGCGTTTGGACGAAATGTAAATGTCAAACCAACAGCTGTTATTGCTTTTTCACTTGATGTATCACCAAGAAATAACGATGCAGATGCAGATGCACTTGCGTTGACACCTTGGCCTTCGAGTGTTCCTACTGCATTATTTGATAAAACCGCAGTGTATCCAAGAGTGGTATTGTAAACAGGATCAGTTGTAGGAGATATTGTAACCACACCTTGATAGTTTTTACTCAACAGAATATCTTGTTGTCCAAGTTCAATAACAGGAATTTTTTGTGTACCAGATGGAAGTGTAACCAATTTATATTTTAAAGATTGTGTTTCGTCTGTAAGAGGTTCAAATATGGGCATACTGCGAAGAGCTGCATCGTAGTATTGCGACCCATCTGGATGGTTTGGATCATACAAAGTATAATCAATTTCATCGTCTGCCAGAGCAAAACTAGTAATATTCAGTCCGTTCTCGGACGCAAGCAATTCTCTTCCTCTGCGAGTTAAAACTGCCTCGACCGTTATAGTTTCATTATTTAGATATCCCATAGCACTTCAATATATATATTAAATAACCCTTGTTTCATATACATAAATATTTATATATCTTTTTTTTTAACAAAATCATTGAAGTTCGACAATCTCTCCAGGTATTGTTCTAAACTTTCCATCGGCAAATCTTCTTAAGTTGGCATTTGGTCCACCGATTACTGTAAATTTTTGTTCGTCTTGTTTCTCAGAAGATTGGTTTGCTAACACATCTTCAAGATAACCACCTGTTGTATTCATAACACTTAAAGTGTTATTTATATAGTTTGTATGTGCTTCCGCATATTCTGATGATTGTTGATAGTAAAATCTAATTCCATTTGTTTGCTCTATAAAGTTATCCACCAATTGAGTTTTAATCGCAGATTCTTCATCGTTTGGTTCAAACTCCTCTCTGTTTTGTGCGTACACATACGATACTTCGTGTGTTGCTAAACTATTTAATTGGACATTTCCATAATCAAGTGTGTCCGAATAAAAAGATACATTGTCAATTAATCCAGAAAATCTACCGATTTCTATATTGTCTAGTATTGCGTGTTTTCTGATAAAACCTGTGTCGTGTGTCGCGACATATACATTATTTACAAACAACCTCGATACTCCTGATTCGTATATCACTAGTAGCACATGACTCCACTCACCAATTGGAATAGAAACACCAAAGTCTATATCCTGTTCCGCTGAAGTAGTTCCCCATACGTAACCAATATTTTGTTGTTGGCCGTTTGCTTTCAACACCATTCCATAAATTTTTCCATCTTGCGTAGTTGATGTTAATATTCCCGCAGATTCCTGTGACTCTCCTACTGGATTTATCCAACAAGAAATTGTTGCTTTGTTTGTTTCTATTGCAGAACCACCAACTTTTATGTAAGAATTGGTATTTTCAGATTCTTCACCCACATCGTTTGGAAACCTTACTACGTCCTTATAGTTTCTATCACTCCCTCCGGTTTCTATACTACCTCCGTATAAAATTCCATCACGTAAATTATTAGAGTTATCTTTTATTGAATGTCGTGTTGTCATTTTTAATCTCCTAATTTAAATTACTCATCACACGAACCTGCCACTATGATTATTCCACTTGACCATCCAGAAAGTTCTGGTGATATTACTGCGGCCATAGAGTCAACCACATAAGATGTGTAGGTTCCAGGAGGACGATTGGTAATTCTCCACTGCGGGTTCGCATCTCTCGTCTTTGCGTAAAGATAATAATTGGTGTCAGGACTAGTCCAGTATGGATGACTATAATATACTCCACCCAACACCCATGTGCCGTTATCAAAGGCCGTTGTTCCTGTAATACAAAGTGGGGAGTTTGTTTCTGCCGCTGAACTGCCTACTGGTATAGGAGTTGGGGTTGGTGTGGGAGTTGGGGTTGGTGTGGGAGTTGGGGTTGGTGTGGGAGTTGGTGTGGGAGTTGGGGTTATATACTGGCCGGAATTGCCAACGGTTGGGGTTGGGGTGGGTGGTGTAGTTAGAGTGGGAGTTGGTGTTGGAGTTGGAGTTGGTGTGGGTGTTAATTCTTCTGAATTCTCAAATGAATATGAAAACTCAAGTGTTTCTTTCTTTTCATCTGACATAGTCGGTGGTGTTGTATCTTCCTGTTCAACCCTTACCACCGAAACGGCAGGTACATCGTCAACGAACCAGAAACTATCTTGTATCTCTGACGGATCACCTATCCGTTGAGCCGACTCCCTAGTTCTAATTATGGGTGACGTTGAATTTAAATTTCCAGACAGGTCCATGGTTGTTGTTACATCGTTGACTCCCCTACCAATTATATTTCTTCTAAAATTACTTCGGTGTATTGGAAAAATTCTTTTATTGTATAAAGAACCTACATTTCCAAGGTTTATTAAGTCACTCAGTTGTGTTGGTCGACTTACTTCGTAGTCAAATGGAATAATTTTAGAAACTTCTATAAGTTTTGAATCTTCTATCTTAGTTCCTTCTTCGTTTACAAAGGCATTAAAACCAAACTCAAAGTCATCGAGGTATGTTCTAGAATGTAATTTAGTGACTACATAGTCTTCTCGTTTTCTAGGTGTAAGTGTAAGTTTCATTTCCAACGATACTTCATCAACAGAAAGTGAATAAGAATTCACTTTGGTTTGGTTAGATATTGTTATTTGTTTACTATATGCAACTTCAGTTTCATATATACGTAGCTCTCCAGACTCAGTTTTTCCAAAGAAGTTCGTGTTCCAATTAACCAACGAGTCACCATCAAATGAAAAATTGACCTCAGTTTTTTCCAAGGTATCCTTTGAAAATATTTCTTCTGCATATGATATATCAAGTGGAAGTGCAACATTATAGGTATTTGAGATTTTAGATGAAATGGGTGTCACCTCAAATTCAATCGCAGTTTCGTGTTGACTATAAATATTATTTTTAGATACAAAATCAAGTTCTGTTACAACGGGTATTGTATCAATGTTTGTATATGAATGAGGATAATTTATTTCATACTCAAATGTATCATAATTCATATCCTCGATTCTCACACTATCATCTACAAGATTTTCTTTCAATTCATTTAAATTTTCGATTACAGTCAACTCGGTTTTAGTTTGGTTTTCAAACTTACCAAGAATAAGTTTATAGTTCGCAGTCAACGATTTTGTTGTATCTATATTAATAAACTTTTTAACAGAAGTTCTTGCACCAGGTGTATTAGATATAAAATCGTCTTCCGAGAATTGTGTCTGATTTAAATACGAGTCGTGTTTAGATAAAGAATATTTGTAATACACACCTTGCAAGAAATCCACCGAATCATAATCAGTTCTTGATGTTCCTACATACCTTGTTACGGATTCAAACACTACACCTGACAGAGGAGTTTCGTATGTATCCGTAAATACCCACTTTGGTGCAGTATTGGCATCACGTGGTGTATAGCAAACAAATATCCAATTATTTTTATTGGAATATGTGTATGCGTTGTTGCTAAAATCGAATGTACCTGTTGTTTTGTATACTCCATTCGCACCTTCAATATCGCATCCAGTGACTTCAATGGTAGACGAATCAATTAGTCTTGTTTGAGCAACCGAACTCCAATCGTTTCGGTTTCTATATTCACCTATGGTTGGAAGTTGTGTTGAATCCCATCTCATTTTTTCATCAGAGTTTTCAAGAGTGGGTTTTGTTATTGACTTTTCCAATACATAAAATGAACGCATTCTAGTTGCACCATCACCTTTTAAATCAGAAACAGATACATCGAACTCTCCGAACGCAGAATCAATTGAACATATATAAACCGGATCACCTTCACGTTCTCCTTGCTTTATATACTTGGTTGTGTCATCTCTATTAACAAAAATTTTAGATGATATAGATTCTCGTTTACAATATATTCCATTAAATGCTTCGTCTTCTCCAGTGCCTCCAGAAACTTCGATTACCAACTCAGCACCTATACCGTTTGGATATGATCTACTTAAATCAAGCAAATCGTGTCTTGATGTATTTCCTCCTTTTATAGTGGTGTTTTCTTTTAAACTATATGAAGCAGCTGGATATGAATTTAAATCTTTGCAATCGTTAGATTCAATGTTGTCTTGTATTACATGACCCCATTTAATATATAAATTTTCTGTTGCAATTTCTTCACCGATACCAGACTGAAAAGGTACTTCTGTTGTGGTTGGTATTCTGTCATCAAATGGATCTGTTGATTCCGGTGGCTTTCCTATGTAAAAAATATTGTTTGCATTATCACCCGTTGGGAATGTCAACTCGTCACGTGTTATATACTTACCAAACGATCTTTGTTCTATAAGCTCACCACGGGTTCTTATATAACCAATTTTGGTTGCGACGGTTTCTATATTTTGTCCGACCATATCACGGGTATATACAGAATAAGTTGCATTTGAAAGTGAACTAATTGTCCATTTATCAGACTCATTTGGTTGGGTGGCAGGTTCAAGTTTCAACTCAAACTGATTTGATAAGTGTTTAAATCTTATAGTTGTTGTTGATTCTCCCGTGATACTTGAATTCACTCTTTTGTAAATTCCCACAGGAACTGTTTCTCGTAGAGCATCTTTTTCTATAAGTTCTCTATCTGGATCATAATCAACTGTAATTGTATCATAATCGTTTGCCATCCACCTGAGCATTACCGATGATCCTCCTGCCTTACGTGTATAAACACCAGGAATAGGCATTTTTGGATTCTTTCTTCGTATGGTCATACACCAAGCAAGTCTTTTGACTTGTGTATGAGCATCGTCTTCATATCTTTGAAAATGACGTATATTGGGTACAATTCTAAATGAATTACCTTCAACCACAGTTGAGTTATATGATACAACATCAAGTTTATCTAAATTAGACTCAATGGTGTCTCTGAAATACTCTACATCCGAACTATACTTTACCTTTGTTTTCTTTTTCAACGAAGGAAAGTATGCAAAACCTGTTTGTCGTGAACGACCAATTCCGTCAAAAAATCTCTGTAATGTTTGCCCTCCCATTGAAATAAACACATCCGATGTTATTTCTGACGAAAATACATTATCGTCATTTCTTCTAGAATCAAACTCAGCTGATAAATTTGCTATCCATTTTGTTGGAGAGGTTTTATTGAAAAATGAAGTAAGATTCAACCTTTGATAAACTGTACTTAGTGATTTCTGAATTTCGTCTTTGATACCAACATATTCCGCAATGATCCATGTAAACGAATCTTCGTTCCAGTATAACAGCCAACCACGACCGTTAAAGTACGATGGTTTTGTTCCCATCGTTCCTTCAAGTTCTCGATATAAACCATTTGCCGCTGCCGAAGCACCTGTAAATCCAAAAACTTTTATAGTATCCGTGTCTCTGAAGGTATATACAAGTCCTGCTTCATCAGAGTCTAGTCCAAGTGCCTCCATAGAAATAAGTTCATCAAAGTTTGCTTCATCTGCTTCTATAACTGAACTTACAGAAACTGTTTCTCTGTATACCAAAGAACGATGATAACCTAAATCACCACCATTTTCTGTATTGAAACTTTGTGCATTGGATTCTGTGTTTCCATATATCCATAATATATCATGCCTTACCGGTGATTCTATAGGAATGTATAAATCTTGCTCTTTAACAAAATCAATCAAGAAATTATTACTATGTAACAAAATCCAACGTCTGTTAATATTACTCCAAAATATATAATTAACTTTTCTTCCCACATAACCGTCTGGAATTAAATGTTGTATTCTAGACAAATTTTGGTCAATTATATTAACACGAAACTCATCATTCAAATCTTTTTCATTTTTATACAAAGGTTTTCCATTGTATGTCCCAATCTCAAGATAAGAACCATTCAACATATCCATTTGTCCCGTAAAGTTTTCTATCTCAATTGAGTTATATTTTTCTAAGTTAAATACTGCAAAATAGTTTCCTATTGAATCTGGTTGAACTCTTGTTGTTGTATTATCAATCGGAAGTATTTCAAGTTCGTATGAATATGAAAAATTTTCCATATTGACATCAATGGGACTCGATAAGGTTTCCTCAGAGTAAATAATTCTGTCAGTAAAATCAAAACGTTCTAAACCAACAATTCCATAATCATATGCTACCCGATTTGTTGCCGTTAACGATGAAAGTTGCACAACACCACCCGGTGATAATTTTCCAAATCCATATTTTGGCAAAATTGACCATGCAATTTCTTCATCGTCAGTTGATACTCTTGTTCCTGATACAATATCGTTTGGTTGTGGTGCAACCTTTGAAGTTACTACTCCTTGTAAATGATCTTCACTTCTACCAACTAACTTTTTTGGAATATGTGTTTCACTCAAATATCCAACAAACAAAATACTCTGATTATTGATACCCAAATTTACCATAAAATAACACACGGACTCAGATGATTGATTTAAAATTCTTTTTATATGTTCTTTTATATTAATGCTATTGTATATAAATTCCTCACCCAAATCTTCTGCATAAAGTTTATCAAGAATAGACTTAACATTTGAATTATCAATTGAATCTTCACCAGAGTTGTAAGGAGAATACTCACGTTTATATAATCCATCTGTATTATTAAATCTGTAGAACAAATCAGACTCGTATCCTACTCCCGCACTTTCTATGTTTAATACTATATCAGTTTGAGAATTCGCATCTACGTTTATTGTTAAACCACGATCCAAATTTATCTTATAGTATTTAGATTGTTGTTCAGGTAAGTCTGTCCACGCAAGAACTTTAATATTACGCAATCCATTTCCTTTTAAAGTTGCTGATAACTCAACTTGGTAATCAAATAAAACAGGAAAAGTAAATGTATCTTTGGTTTCGTGGTTAACAGATAAAGTATAATTTCCTGATATTTTGGACGAACCTCCGTGACGAAATATATCCTCGTTTCTAACCAAATAATCTGTATAAGGTGATTCAGTATCACCATAACGAATTATACTTGAGTATTTGTTTTTATACTTATTTGGAACAGGAACTAAATTTACTGAATCAAATTTCTTTGAAATATAATTTATTGCTTTAGATTCTTGGAACTCTGTCAAGTTGTTTGTTACTTCAACAGATTCAATGTTAACAATTTCATTTATGTCACTTATTACACTACCATCGTCTGATGCGGGTCTTACCCACGGAGAGTCGCAATCAAAATAGTCACGGCCGTTCACACGACCAAGGATTTTAACATCTTGTGATATACTTCCAAGACTACCTCGTAAAAGTTTTCCACTAAACTGACCATCAATAAGTATTTTCTTTTTCTCTCCGTCTTTTTCAAAATAATGATTTTCAACTTCAAAATAACCAGTTTTCGGTTGCCACACATCAACTCCGTTTATTGTTGCCATCATTTTATATCTACCAGTAAAACTTCCATATATTTCACAATCTAAATAACCAAAGATTCTACCGCTGTTAAATGGAGCAAGTAATGTATTCACGGACATTATTCTGTCATTCAATACCTCTACCTGTGGTAAGATTCCACTATCAACAATTGTTATGTAATCATTTTCATAATATGCTGTTCCACCAGTTTTACTTCCACTGAACCGACATGGCCATGTGTAAACTTTTCCTATGCAAGCATCTGCTATATCACTCACCCACAATAACCCTTTTCTTGGTGTAAGTAATCCTTCTTCTTCTTTCATGTATGTAGGGTTTTCATTTACAAGAACCCACTTTGATCTAATAACACTCCAATAAATAAACCATGTCTTTGAGCTATTTGAGAAAAATAACTTATTGTTTAGAAATCCACCCGATTTAAAAATTCCGTTGGCAGATGAAAACTCAAACACTAACTTAGAATCGAATCCTTGTACTTTTATAATGACATCCGTTAAGTTTCCATAATCTATATCACCACCAAGAGCATATTTAATAGGAAGTCTTAATTGTAACTCTCTTGGAGTATTTTCTACTTTAAACATTCTTCCACCTTCTGAATAAACTCCGTATGTAGAAGAGATACCATACATATATTGGTCAAGTGATGTATCTATAAAGTTACCTGTATAATTAAAATTAAAAGTTCGGTTAGAGTCTAGTTGATTTGCACTTGAATTTCGTTTATATGTAGTTTCACCTGTGTGAAGTGTGACGCCTCCTTTTTTGGTGTTTGGTCCTATTTGTTGGTTTGCAAACGAGGCAATATTTTCAGATGACCTAACACCTGACAACTCTATATTTTGCAAACGATTTATTTTGTGATTATTAGATGCTTTGTTCGTTATACCATCGTGGTCATGTGGATTGTTAATACTTTCCAATTCTTCTGGTGAAAGTTTTTTAAAATCTGACTGAACTTGTGGATTTACCACTATACTCTTTAATTTATTTCGTTCTAATATACTAGGTTCGACCATCAATCCTGATATTAGTCTTGTTCTTGCAGGTACTACTTTTTCAATATTTTCAAACAACGAAGCATCCACATAAGTTTTCATTATATTCAAATACATAGACCAATCAATTTTTCCAAAACCTTCTCTGTAGAATACCTTTTTGAATTCATCGTATCTTCTGTATTCACTTTTGTATAAATCCGCAGGATCACCAATATAATCTCCGAGTTCAAAACTTCCAAAGAATCTTATAATCTCTGTGTTTATTAAATCAGTTGGACTAAAAAATACTCCAAGTGTGTTGGTGTCAACCGCAAGTCTATCTCCACTCTTCTCAGTTGACCTTGCACGTGGATTTAGTGGAGCAATGACCTTCTGAGTTTCAATTCTTATTTTATTATTGCTAAATGCTTGTGCTCCGAATCCTGGTAGTTTTGCGAATTGACGTTTTCCTTCTCCAACGAAGTCGTATGGAAACTCACGTGAACGGAAATTCCAACACTCTATATTCTTAGGTGCATCTTTTCTGAACGAATTGTTTGGTATGGTTCCTGTTGGATATTCATCGGTAGACGCAGACGGATTTGCTACAGACGATAAATCATATGGATAATCAAAGTTTGCTTTGAATATTAACGAATCTCTCATTTGACTTGGATCGTCTAAATCATATGCTTGGTTAAAAAGAATGTGATTTTCAAATCTGTTTTCAGGAATCTCAATATTGTACATTCTTAACTTATTCAATGTTCCTTTGAACACCGATGACATATAATTTCCAAAAAAGACTTTGTTATATGAATTAAATTTTTCAAAAGATTCTTTTGTTGCAGGTATCAAGATTGAATAACTTACCACAATGTCTGCACCCGATGCTCTTTTAACATACATTTTTAAATATTGTGAAAACTTTCCTTCTTCTTTATATGACTTAACAAGCATTACGTTATAGTCTCCTGCTCCAAGTACACATATTGGTGGGTGTTTTTTTTCAGGACAATATTGTCGGATTCCATCATTAAATTCAAAATAAAATCTTCCGTATCCGTCACTTTGTCTACCTGGTTCTATTTCAATTCCGAGTTCCCAATCTGATGACGAGTCATCTAAATTCACACTTCTATCAGAGTTTACAATGGGTATATCCGTTGTTTCTATATTTAATTGACAGATATTTGAACGCATTTCACCGTATAAAGACTCTCCTTCATAAGGACCAGAATCTGGTTTATAGTAAAGTTTGCCTTTATTTGTTGGTATACCAGTATATGTTAGGTGTCCGTACATATCACCGTCCGGACCAATAACATCAACTGGATATGGAGCTGATGAGTCTTGTTCAAATCCGGGAGCACCCACTTCTGATGTAGCAGGTGGTATGGATAATATTCCTTGATAAATCCATCCAGATGAAGTTATTCCATTTTCCTGGTCTTTAATAATGGCCGATGGTGATATATTATACTCTAACAGACCATACTCGGTACTTAGATTCTCTTCACGAAGAGAATCGTCTAAAGATGTTTCAAATTCAAGTGTTCTGACCTCATAGGAATCTCCATGCCAAGGAATAGAGATATACTGGTCATCTTGTGTGAAATTCAGTTTATAATCAAATGAATCGAAACTAAAAATAGATTCATCCGAAGCACCAGATGTTGAGTATTTAACTCCTCCGTATTCTTTTACTTTAAACAAATAGTCTGGTACACCATAACAACGAAGTAGTGCATTTATTGAACGCTCAGTTCCGATTGTATTGACAATGTGGGGTAAGTTATTAAGAATCCTTCTCCATATTATATTTCTTCTATCCTTAATTGATAAACCGCCAGTAGGGTAATCGGAAGTCATATCATCTCCAGCATCATCCTGGCCACTGAATCTTACTCCGAGAGAGTTCATAATAAACCATACTAATTCGTTTGGAACACCTTTGTTTGGATTGTTTCTTGGTTTAAGTGAAGCACCCATGTTTGCGATGTATGTATAAATTAAATCAAAGTGATTGCCAACTAGATTTAGAAAATCAACAAAATCTTGATTACTATCGTCTCTTACTAAAAATTCAGGAATATTATTTCCAAGACTATCATCGTTTGTTTTATCATATTGCTCAGCTTCGTTTGCTCGTTCCAAATACCAAAAATAGCCTTTGTCTTTTTGAAACACTTTTAAATCAGCAGGAATGTATCTTGGTGAACGGGCTGTTCCTTTTATACCTCGAATTACTTGTTCGTATGAAATACTAAACGATAACCAAGGTCTTTCGGTTGGTACATTATCCGAGTTTGGCATATAATCTGGTGTTGCGTCTGATGAAAACTCAGAACTACTTGCCAACTTTTCAATAGATGCATCTGTTGTTCTTGTTATTGTTTGATTTCCAAAAACATTGCTTGTAATAAAAGAGTCTGTTGTTGTTACAGGTCTTGTTGAAATCCAATGATTCGTTTTAGATGTTCCTGCATCGGATAATACCCAACCATACTCCGCTCCGTCCCAATATAAAGTCCAGTCGTTAGATTGATGCGTATAAAGTGGTCGTTCATTATATACACCGTCCTCATAATAAACACCTTCATATAAAACCGTTTGAAACTTTTGAGTTGAGTTGGTCGTAACTACCAAGTTTTCTGACCTTGGCCAAGCAAAATTATCTTCAGTATAAAATAGAAACTTTTCATATTCTGTGAATGAGTCTATAATCTCCGAAAGACTTTCATTTGTCTTTTTAATGTCAAACTCACGCAATATTGTGTAAGAATCTGCACCAGTTTCATTGCCAATGGTATCATTAGCAATTCTTTTTTTTAAATTGTATATCTCATTTTCCAATTCTATTTTTTTTCTATTAAGTTTTGAAACTTGAGTTAACTTATACACAAACGCATCTAGTTTCTTCTTAGCAGATGAGAATCTTACATAATTTGAAAATTCAGAATAATCTACAGATAATTCTGTTCCCGATGTCAATTTGTTGAAATGGTTAGATATTCCAGATTCAATTTCATTTCCAAGTGTAAGATCTTCACTTGTATATTGTTTCGTACCAGACGATGAAGTTAAAAGTGATACTTTATTTGGTCCTCTCAATTTATATGTGGTTGAAACCACCTCTTCGGTTACGATTATATTTTGTATAATATCATCAGAACTAGACACATTTGACAAATGAAATCTAGTGCCTACCGTTACACTAAATGGAAGTGGTTCTGATAATTTCAACACAAGTGGTTGTTGTTTTACCGCATCGTTTGCGTTTTGACTAGATAAAGTTTGCTTTAGTATTGGATAACTTTGATTGTTTGATAAATTTATAACATTGGAAAAGTAGTTATCAAATCTATCTGCGTAAATACCCGACAACGCATCTAAATCATAAAAATGAATAAATGCAGACTTATAAAATTCTACTTCAACGGAGTCAGTTGAAAGTGTTGCCAATTTAGTATGCTTTGAAATTATATAGTCAGCACACTTAAGATATTCATCGTAAAAATCTGATGAAGTAAATGAACTTGTATAATTTGTTAGTATTACATTATTATACAACTTAGTTACCTTCTCGTAATTAGAATATATATTACTTATAAACTGATTAATATGAGTTGGGTTTATTGACTTAATATCTACTCCTAGATACGTAGTTATTGTTTTTTCGTAACTTTGTTCAAAGTCATCAAATGTTGATTTAAAATCCTCCGAAAAATCTAATCCAGTATTATCAAGTATAAAAGATACATCGTCTCTGTAAAAAGAACTGACATCGTGGTATATGTGCGAAACAACAATTCTTTTATTAATAAAATTGTCATACTCGAAATTTATAGCTGCATCTTGTGGTCTTGTTGAGTTTCTAAGGCACTCTGGTGTAATTTTTATCTCGGTTCTTGATGGAGATATTTCAGAGACTATAAGTTTGCTTTCCGACTCAGTAGATCCTATTATATCGTTCCTAAAAGAAAATCCTATTCTATATGCACCTGTGGTGAAATTTAACTTTTTTAATTGGTCTGTTGGTGATAGTATTATATTTCCATTTGCCGAGGGATATACTGAATCAAGGACTCGCACCGATGCGGTAACTGTATCATCATTGTAATTTGTATAATATAAATTTTTAGTCGTATAGTTTTCAAGACCCTCGATGATTGTCCAGGCAAGTAAATTTCTTCCTGTGGAATCGTATACTGTAAACTCTATTACATCCTTGAATGACTTACCAAATGTAGTTTTGGTAGATGTTTTTTCGAACGCCAAGTCTAAGGCACTTGACTCAACCGGATATGCTCTGGTAAAGTCTCCTGTATTTGATTCGGTGTCAATATACTTTAAATAATTTGCCATAACCTAATCTAATTGTTTCTATGTACCCATGAATGGAAATTGCTCTCTTGGTAGATTGTCATTTAGTTTTTCTGATTCCGTCAGTGGTAAAAATGGGAATGTGTCTGAAAAATCATTAGGCGAAGATCCTTCTCCCGCAGAAATTCTTTGAGAGACTATCAAGTCTCTAGATGCAGAAAATGTTTGCGATGCTTCTTCTTTGAATCTTACTGCTTTGTCAATTTCTTCATCTAGTTTTTCACTAAGTTCATCTATTTGACTTTGTAAGAGTTTTTGTTCAGTTATATCATCCTCCACATCATCTACTACCGAGTTTAATTCCGTGGCAACCACTTCGTCAACCTCATTCTGTTCCACATCAGAAAACTCACCGACAGTGGTGTCATAAAATGTCTCTACTTGCTCTGGAATTTGTTTTCTTTTTTCGGTTGGAATTGCAATTAAATAGTCTCCTACCTTGGAGTCTTGGGTTACTTCATCAATCTTAACAACAAGATTGTTGTAAGAATCTCTTGTATTTTCAAATGCACCAGTTTTGATAGCTACATCCAACTCAGCTTGATTGAAACTTTCTTTTGAAATGTAATCTGGAAATTCGTACATGATTTATGACCTCACAATAAACCTTCTTTTATCCTCATGAACCTCATGGCCAACTTCAGATTCAACCAATATTAAGAACTTATAAATACGACCAACTGCAAGACACGTGAAATCAAAATTGAAATAATGACCCCTCGCATCGCAACTTATTTTAGAGTAATGACTAAAGTCAATTATGATTTCATCAGTTTCTGCATCTCTCACCGAATACTTCATAGGTTCAAGTGTATAATTGTCTAAATCGTATTTAGATTTTGAAGAAAATGTTTTGGTTGGGTATTTTGAACGAATGCCTACCGAAATTCTTTCTCTTGATAAGGTTCTGTATTCTTTTTTAATTCTTTTTATATGTGGTATTATATCTGCGTCCATTACTTGTTGAAGTGTTGGGTCTACATCAATCAAGTCAAATGAATATTTAGATGTATCGGAGGATGGTTCTGTTTTTATGCAACTTGTTACAACCACACCAGCCAAATCAACGGAATCAATCGTTCCTGACTCTAAACTTCCTGACCCTATTGAACCAGAAGAAATATTACTTGTTGTAACATTGGCAGACTCCAAAGAGCCATATACAATTACATCTGAAAACGCACTTCCTGATTCCATAACACCAGAAAGTAGACTACCAGAGAATAAACTACCAGATTCAAGAGTTCCTGAATGCAAACTTCCTGATTCTATTGAACCTGACGGTGGACACATATGATGAGTAGGTGTTGGTGTAGGAAAAACCTCTGCTATTGTTTCTTGAACGGCAGTTGGACATACTAATTTGTTTACTTTTCTTTTTTGACATGGATTGAAAAAGTAATCATTGTATGAAACTTGTATAAACGGATAATAAATTGTATTCGTATCACTTGAATAAAACTTTATATTTCCTGCGTTATCTTGTTCTTCGTCTTTGTATTTTATTATTAACCCATTGTTGTCAATGCTTCCATCTAACCAGTACTTTACGATTCTGGTAATATCAATTTTTACGTCTGAAAAGTTTTTGGTAAACTTAAATTTACAATCTATTTCAGATGGAGTCGTAGATAAATCAAGGCACATTTGTTTGTCATACCACAAGCCACCACCAGTTGAGTCGGTATTACTTCCCTCTACCCACTTATCACTTTCACCGTCTGCATATTTCCAATTTGCTCCTGGACTAAATTTCTTTGCGTCAGATGATGGTATAAACCTACCATTACCTTCTTTCCAAGGTTTTCTAAGTGGGAAGACTTCAATTACATCCAACGGAAGCAATTCA
>CEVF01098255.1_pt1 | contig 25365 bp, 13 predicted proteins | sample 356441 | NCBI WGS metagenome assembly CEVF01 (sample SAMEA2622765, study PRJEB7988) | marine metagenome | biome: marine biome (ENVO:00000447); feature: surface water layer (ENVO:00002042); material: "saline water (ENVO:00002010), including plankton (ENVO:xxxxxxxx)" | depth 5 m | reverse complement strand
TTGACTGCACAAGATTTTCGAGAATGATAGGCGTTTCACCCCGCGGCCCGGTTCTCATACGACGCCAGTCAACATCCATCACCGTAGCTTGCACCGTCTCGGAACCAAGAATCATCTCCAGGGCGGCATGGGCTTCATCCACTGCTAGCGGCGTAATGCCCTGCATTGAGAGTCGTCTGATAATCCGCTCGTCATCAGCCATGCCCTCCGTCCAGGGACCCCAGTTGATGCTGACAGCGGGCAATCCGACCTCTCTGCGATGCCATGCCAGGCCATCCATAAAGGCATTGCCAGTGGCATAATTGCTTTGACCAGGCGATCCAAGCACCGACGCGGCTGAGGAATAGAGCACAAATAAATCGAGTTCAAGTTCTCGCGTTTGCTCGTGAAGGAGACTCGCTGCTGTTATCTTGGGGGCAAGCACCGAACGAAAACGATCCCACGACTGAGACTCAATCAACGCATCGTCCAGCACACCAGCCGCATGGATTACACCACCCAGTGGTTTCCAATCTTTACCAAACAACTCGAATAGTTTTTTCACATCGGTAGGCGATGTCATATCCGCGGGGTGAATCACTACATTCCCGCCCAGTGATTCAATCCAGGCTTGGGTGCATTCATCCGGGACACGACGTGAGACCAGAACCAGCTGTCCGGCACCTTTATCCAGTAGCCATCGCGCTGCATGCCGCCCAAGTTTTCCGAGTCCCCCTGTTACCAAATAGCTGCGATCCTCGCGTGCCACAAAGGAATCCGAACGCCTGGAACTTGGTTTAATTTTCTCAATTCTTGGTACGAGAAAATGTCCGTCGCGGAACAGAATTTGATGGTCACGAGTCTCAGATAACATCACATCAATTATTTCTTGCGTGGGCAACTCTGCGGTAGCGACATCGAGCAACCGGCACCGCAATTCAGGTTGCTCAGCAGCTAACACGCGACCGAGGCCCCAGTACTGAGTTTGCAAGGGATTAACCGCTTCTCCCTCGCTACTCGCGATACCATACCGAGTCACCCATTGAATACCGCATCGGAGCTGCCGCTTTCCGCTTTTCAACAGCGTTTGCACAGCGTTTAAAATAGATTGGCAACTCGACTCGCCTGTTTCCGCAAGATCGAGTGGATGGTCGGGTAAAAGCCATAAAATCCCATCGATCGCAGCAGATTCCTCCGAATCTGCGACTGCCAGATGATCCCAGCACGCCTGCCATGATTCCGCCTGTTGACCGCTAATTGTCACTGGATCAGCCAGCTCAGCCACGCCCTCCGCCTTTAAGTGAACCTGTGTCGCCAGGTGCCCCCTTTCTCTAAGCTGGCTGGCGATCGCATTTGCCGCCTCAGTATCCTGCTGTTGATCGGAGACGATCAACCACCGAGCATTTTTTATCTCTGATGGAGGTAGCCGAAGCGATTGCCATTGGTATTGGAACAAGAGTCGCTCAGCACCCGCTCCGCTCAGCTGTCGTAGCGATGCCAGGCTAACTTGGTGTACTCGAAAATTGCGGATCGACGCAACCACTTGCCCCGCATCGTCAAATAAAACGAGGTCTGCCGTACGCGACTGGCCATCTGCCTCGTGCCATATCGCATGACACCAAACCTCGTTTTGAACGGGCCGGTGGAATTCCAATTGCTCTATCCCCACCGGAAGAAACAGATGCTCGTCTCCGCCCTGCTGAAGCCCGATTGCCAACCCATGAAATGCGCCATCTAGAAGCGGCGGCGAAATATGAAATCCGCGAACGTCACTCTCGGTTTTCAAATGGGTCAGGGATTCCTTGTCGGTGTGACGGATCGATTGGATCGTTTGAAATTCCGGCCCGTAATTCAAGCCGAGCTTATCCATCGTCTGGTAAAATTCGAGCGGATCTACCGACTCCGGTAATCTGGCCTCCAGTGCCTCTCGGTCGACAGATGTGGCAGCACCGACAGGGTTGCCAATTTTGCCCGTCAAATGTCGTGTCCATTGCCGCTGGTGATCACTTGAGGAAAAGATTTCTAAAGAATCTTCACCGCCCTTTACTTTACGGGTCACCGTTTGCATGGTGACTCGAGTTTTGGGTTGTAACGGCTGTTCAAAAATCAGATCAGACAAGACGCGTCCCTCTGTCGCGGCAATGCTCATTTCCACCCATGCCGCGCCCGGCATCATGACCTGACCCATTACTTCGTGGTCCGGAAGCCAAGCGGGGCTGTCGGGCTCGACGTATCCTTCAAAACGTCTCTCACCCTCGACGCCTGCCAACGCGACCTCACTACCCAACAACGGATGCGCCGTATGAAATTCGGCATGAAAGGCCCTTGGTTTATCCGGGCCCCAAAATCGACGCCGCTGAAATGGATAGGTCGGTAGAGGCACCGCGCGATTCGGCGTCTTGCCGACTAATTGCCCAAAATCAGGCGTCGCACCCTGCACATACAACCGCCCGATCATCTGCAAAAGCGAACGTGAATCCGGCTGATCTCGCTGCAGGCTTTGGATTAACCCGTCAGTTGAACCGACCCAACCCGCAGCAGCCATTCGAGTCAGAACAGGCTGAGGCCCCAGTTCGAGTATTGCGTCACAACCGAATTCCTGAACCGCTTTGACGGTTTCATGATAGCGAACCGGTTGTCGAATGTGATCCGCCCAATAACGTCCCTCAAGACAAGCTTCGGCTGGGATTAGATTACCGTCCGAATTACAAAATAACGGAATTTTCGGTGACTGGAAAACCACTCGGTCTGCAACTTCGGCGAATAAGTCTAGGATCGGTTCCATTAAAACAGAATGAAACGCATGCGAGGTTTCAAGTTTCTTCGAACGAATACCGCGCTCGGCTAGTTGTTCCACGATGGCATTGATTTCTTCGGACGGACCGCTGACTACGTTGTGCGTGCCATTGGAGGCTGCCAGCGACAATGCATCATGGTCTCGAAGTTCACTTTCGACATCGTGAAGTGGCGCAAATACAGCAAGCATGCAGCCCCCCGTCGGCAGGCCTCCGATCAATCGACCGCGCTCTGAAATCAATCGAATCCCGTCCTGCCACGTCATTACACCCGCTACGCAGGCTGCCGCATACTGTCCAACGCTGTGCCCGAAAACCGCAGCCGGACGCATGCCCAGCCACTCCAACACGCTCGCTAATCCCATTTGAATGGCAAAGATCGCCGGCTGCGCCCACGTAGTATCGACAAGTGTATCTGCATCTTCCCACATCACACGCAACAGCGATTGTTGCCTTTGACGTTGGAGTTCTGCCTCACACGCGTCTATTGATTTTTGAAAAACGGGGAACGTTTCATATAACTCTCTTCCCATACCCAGGTACTGCGACCCCTGGCCGGTAAACTGCCAGGCGACTCGTGGTGCTCGCCGATGATGCTGATAGATGGCGTTCTCGTCAGTTGTTCCTCGGGCCAAATGCCCTAGCAGTACTTTCAATTCTTCACTGGATTCAGCGATCAATGCTGCCCGGTGTTCAAAATGGCTTCGACCTATCGTGCTCGTTTGACTTACGGCGGCCAGGTCTACCGAATCGTCCTCAGAAAGGCTTCTGCGGTAGGCCTCGGCCAAATCATAAATCGCTTCCTCATGCTTTGCACTTAAAGTAATAATGTGGTGCCCGGATTTGCGAATCTTTGATTTAGGTTGGACTGATGAGCTTCGGGGCGCCTCAATCACCACGTGCGCGTTAGTTCCGCTCATTCCAAATGCACTGACGCCGGCAATTTTTCGATCGATGTCCGGCCACGGTGTAAGATCCGTTAAAATCTCGACTGGCAATTCCGACCATGGGATATGTGGATTCGGTTCATCGAAATTCATTTGGCCGGGAATAATGTCGTTCTGCATGGCCAGCAGAACCTTGATCAAACCGGCCATCCCTGCAGCCGCCTCGAGGTGGCCAATGTTGGTTTTCACCGAGCCCACCAAGAGCGGATTTTGTGCGTCACGCTTGCCGGATAGTGCGGCGGCGGCGGCCCGCATTTCAATTGGATCTCCGAGATCGGTACCCGTTCCGTGTGCTTCCAGATAAGCCACCTGCTCGGGATCGATTCTTGCTTGCACAAGCGCTTGTCTGATAACTTTTTCCTGAGCCTTCGGGTTTGGCGCTGTCAATCCAGAACTGAATCCGTTATGGCCAACCGCTGAGCCCCGAATAATCCCGAGAATGGGATCGTTCGCTTCTTGCGCATCGGCCAAACGCCGCAGCGTGACGACACCGCATCCCTCTCCACGCAAATAACCGTCGGCTGCTGCGTCGAATGCCCGTGAATGACCCTTGGGTGATAGGGCCTTTAACTTACAGGTAAGAATGTTGGTTGTTGGTGAACAGATCGCATTCACCCCGCCGACCAGCGCCCGATCACAATCGTGTCGTTGCAGGCTTTGGATCGCGAGGTGCAAAGCCACCAGCGATGACGAACAGGCAGTATCAACCGCTACGCTCGGCCCTTGGAGACCCAGGTAATATGCGAGACGACCACATAAAAAACTTCCTGCAGCGCCGGTAGCAATGTATGGATTTAGGTTGAGGAACGAGTCGCTCGCCTCGTTTTGGTAATCATTGTGCATCCAACCGACAAAAACGCCGGTTTGCTCGCCGATCGCCGCGGGGGTCCAGCCAGCGCGTTCCAACGCCTCCCAGCCGACTTCCATCAACAATCGCTGCTGTGGATCAACCCAGGTCGCCTCGCGTGGCGAAATGCCGAAAAACTCAGGATCCATCAGATCAATGTTCTCAAGGAAAACTCCGTGCCGTGCATACATTTTTCCAGGCACGTCGGGATCCTCGTCGTGAAATGCCTCCAATTCCCAACGCGTATCAGGAATCTCAGAAACTTCGTCGGTCTTATTGACCAACGACTCCCAAAATAATTCCGGTGTCGCCGCCCTACGAGGAAATCTGCAAGCCATCGAGACAATTGCGATCGGATCACTTGTGCGGCTTTGCGCATCGGCTAGTTGCTGCTTGAGCTCGCGAATGCGTAGTAACGCCTGTTTGTTCGGCGAGAGGCCAGTCGATGATTTTGTCATTGTGCTTTGTTCAGTCCTTCAGTTCGGCCAACAGAGCCTCTAAAGCCTCCGCCTCACTCATTTCCATCACGCTTTTCCGAGTTTCTACGACACGTGATAGAGGCTGACGGTCAATTCCAGACGAACCATTAATTTCTTGAGGCGCCACGCACTGCTCATATAGAAATTTCCCAAGATCCGCGATTCGAGGGTAATCAAAAACCAGAGTTGCCGGTAATTCTCGCCCGAGCTCCACTTGCAGTTGCGCGCTGAGTTCGACCAACATCAGGGAATCGAGACCCATATCGAGTAATCCGACCGTTACCGACGGCAGTTCCTCTTCTTGGCTAATATCTTGCACCAATTGTTGCACGAACTCTGTCGCCAATCGCAGACGGTCCGAAACATAGGCCTGTTCGAGCTTGCGGTGAAGCGATGCCGGACGAAGACTGCTGCCAAGATTAATCTGCGATGACTCTTCCCGTATCGTTTCTTCCTGAGCGGCGAATTCACGCAATTTCGTCTTGAGAACCTTTCCAGATGGGTTGCGCGGAAGCGAATCAATCAAATTGATGCGTCGCGGTAGTTTATAATTACCCAAGTGTTGGCGGGCATAGATCTGAATATCCGCAAGTGACGACTCGTGATCGTGGTTGTTGTCCAGGCAGACAAACGCAACGACCTGCTCGCCAAAAATCGGATCGGGAATTCCAACCACCGCCACTTCATTCACCCTGGGACAGTCAAGAAGAACACGTTCTACCTCCGCTGGAAAAACCTTTAAGCCCCCAACCGTGATCATATCTTTAACTCGATCTACGATGTAAAAGACTCCACTTTTGTCACACTTCCCAATATCGCCGGAGTAAAACCAACCATCCCGGATAGCAGTCGCGGTATCATCTGGTCGATTCCAATAACCAAGCATGACGTTCGGTCCACGAATCGCTATTTCCCCGAGTTCATCCGCGGGACAATCTTCTCCAGTTTCCGGGTGAACAATTTTCATCTCCACCATGTCAATAGGTGTACCAATGGATCCGGCGACGTAACGTGTTCGGTGGTTATAACTCGCAAAAGGGGATGTCTCGGTCAAGCCGTAGCCCTCATAAATGGGCTGTCCAAACTTTGTTTGCCAGGCGTGGCTCACTTGTAGTGGCAAAGTCGCCGCTGCAGAAAAGCAATAATTCACTGAATCCAAATCGGCAGGCTCCAGGCTGTCTTCCAGTAACTGAAACATCATCGGCACGCCATAGAGCTGGCTAACCTGGTGCATGGAGATCAAGCGTTTCGTTTCGTTAAGATCAAAATTCGGTTGCAAGATCAATGTGGCCCCGACATTCAGCGCTGAATTCAACAGGGCGTTCTGGCCGAAGCAATGAAACAGCGGGACTGCCAGCAGGATCCGGTCATGCGGCTGCATATTGCACAAGTGATTAAAAGCAAAGACATTTGATCGAACGTTTTCGTGGGATAGCGTTGCTCCTTTCGCAAAGCCGGTAGTGCCCGACGTGTACAGAATCAGTGCCGGTTCGTCCCGTTCTGTATCGACCCATGCAGCGGGACAGCCCTCTCCGGATTCACCCCACAATTCATCGTCGCCCGCAGCCTCAATCGATGTGCCGACCACAAGGGATACGCATTCGGGGAGATTTTCAGATAGTTCGGGTGAAATTGGATCGACCGAAACGAATGCGCTTGCGCTGCAGTCTTTGGCAACAAAGACAACTTCACTTGCCGTTAATCGCGTACTGACAGACACCGCAATCGCGCCAACGCGTAACGCTGCGTAGTACCAAACTGGAAATGCTGGAGCATTGGGCAGCATCAGTGCAACTCGGTCGCCCCGCTTGATCCCTTGTGCCTTCAGATGTTGGGCGGCTATCGCAGAGCGGCGATTCAGTTCAGCGTAAGTGAGTGGATGGTCATCATAAATGATTGCGATTCGGTCGGGAAACCATTTCGCCGTAACCGTGAGACTTTCGCAAACGTTCATGAACCGGATCTCATCTTCTGGTCAAACGATTGGAGAATGGGTTGGACTGACTCTACGATCGGCCCTCCTTGACTCAGGCTCTCGCAAATTGATTCAACGTCCTCTTCGAGCCAACGATCGCTGTCGTTAAAAAGAAATGGCTTTTGCGGACCTGGTTCATGGTCCAGCAGCTTGCATACCGACGTGTAAAGCTGCACCGGTAAAGTTCCCAGCAAACGTCGACCATCGAAATCTCCAAATACCTGTTTGGCTCGCAGGTCGAGAGCCTGGACAGCAAAAATTAGAGAGATTGAAAGATAGCTTTGAAAAAGCTCGACCGATTTCCAAGCGGCCTGGCTAGCGCCCCAGCTGAGACCGTTGATATTCTGGTTAAACTGTTCAGCGTGTGTCGGAAAGTGATCAACCAACGGATTTCCGAACCACGTTAACATCGGCATGATGGAATTGCCGGTAATTTGCAATCCCTTCAAGCCCATATTCATGTTATTCGCAAGAGTATCATTGCCGCGAAGCGATGCCGGTAGCCCACCGCTAAATTCAGGGGTCACCAGTGAGGCGATCTGCACGTCCAGATGCTTTGCAGTGAGTCCGAAATATTTTCGCAGATCATCCATAGCCATGCCGACATACTGCCCAAGGAAATTTCCACTTTGATAAAACTGGCCATTCTCGGGATCCACCAATGGGTTGTCCGAAACGGAATTCATCTCTGTCTCGACCGTATGTTGAATCCGCGCAAGGCCCTCGAATATCGATCCGAGATATTGTGGCAGGCAGCGCAAGGAATATCGGTCCTGAACTAAATCGCTGGCCACTTGAAGATCTTGGCAACCGTCGCGTAACAAATACCTCATAACTTCCGCTATCCAAACTTGGCCGGGGTGCGGCTTGAGGTCGTGGACAAAGCCTTCGAACGGCTCATCTTTTACGAGTAATGCGCGAAGCATCATCGACTGCGCTGCCAACGCGACCGCAAAAAGCTGTCGTGCTTCGCTGACCGCATTAGCCGCGATGGCGGCTGAAAACGATGTACCGTTGACCAACGCCAGCCCCTCTTTGGGCAGCAATTCAATCGGATCGAGTTCGAGACGCTCGAGTGCCTCTCGACATTCGATCGTCTCCCCACCCATACGAACTAAAGCCTTGCCTTGGATGCCGGTGATCGCACGCGCAATCGCTGAAAGGGGCACGAGGTCGCCACTAGCACCTATGGATCCCAACTCACGCACCACTGGAATCGCGTCTGCCTGAAGAAATTGTACAAGGCGTTCAATTAATTCGAACCGAATTCCAGAGCATCCCTGCAAAAGCACGTTGGCTCGTAATGCCATAGCGCCTCGCACGTGCCTCGAATCAATTGGATTTCCTGCTCCCGCTGCAAGGAACGAGATAAGATTATTCTGCAAATCGCCCGCAAAGTGGCAATCAACCGCTTGATTCGCCATGCCACCAAATCCCGTGGTCAACCCGTAGACCACTTTTCCATCTTTCACTGCTTTATCGACGGCGCGCCAGGACGCCGAAACTCTGGCGGCGGCAGAATGATCAAGCTCGATCCCCAGACCCGGTCGATGGCCGGCAATCACGGCAAAATCTCCCAGAGCAAGCGGCTTGCCCGACAACTGATATGTCTTTTTCTCTAACCGGTTGGTTACGGTTTCGGTGAGCATATTTGTGATTCCCAAAGGTCAGATTTGCCTCCGACGAGCATCGCTACATAGCATCAGCCTTCCGAATTCGATTTGCGAATCACTGAGGGCACTCCGAGCATCGATCGAAAAAGGTGGGAAACAGAACTTGCAGCCGGCAGCTCGTGGTTGGTGACAATTTGTGTCATGGCAAGGTCGAGATTATATCATAACTGGCGACTTTGACGAAATAAGAGAAGCGATGCTGCCGCATCAGCATAAATGAATTTCTAAATACCTTGCCAGCATCGCCTTGACTGGTAAGTTTCATTTCGAGGCACTATCATTGATGCGTCAAGCGATTGTTTTGAATGTATTGATACCCATGAAACGTAAATGGCATGGAGAAATGACCGGTCTGTGCCACCCGAGTTTGTCGTGCCGGCTGGCTGCCCTTCTCTGCATAATTCTCTCCGTCTGCGCCGGGGGTTGCCTCCAGGCGCCCGCCCTGCCTGTTTCACCGACTGATCGTCCAGTCACAAAGGTGAACGTGCTTCGCCCAGAGCGGGTAAAGAATACGCGACAGGTTGCAGAATTTTTCGGAACTTTGACTCCCTCTCGACAGCGACACCTTGGTTTCGGCAAGTCAGGCATCCTCGAAACAATTGTGCCGGTGGGCAGTCGGATAGAAGCCGGCGAGCTGTTGTGTGAACTGGATCAAGCCGGTTTAAAAAAACGCCAGGCAGAGATTGTTCAGTCACTCAAATCCTTAGAGCGACAGCTGGGTAATTTCGCGGCTCAACAACGGGCTACATATGAAAGCCAATTACGGGATGTTAACGGGCAAATTGACGCCGGACGTCAAATGGCACCCTACGATTGTGTCGTTACTGATGTTCTGGTTGATCAAGGTAGCGTGGTGGGCCCCCGAGCGCCCGTAATCCGAATCGTTGAAACTGCCAACCCGGATGTTGAAATTAATCTGCCGAGAACAATTGCAGACCGCATGAAGGTGGGCGACACGGTCGACGCCGTGCTTGACAACACGATCATTGATTGCGAGATTCAGCGCAAGGCCATCGAAGAAGAATTGCCGGGTAGCCAAGTTCTATGGCTCCGAGTCATCTCATCACTGGATGATCTCACTTGGGCATTCGGTCAAACGGTCTCCGTCCGCTTTGATCTCGAAACCGACAACGAGGGATATTGGGTTCCCTCTCAAGCCCTCGTGCGCGAAGGAAATGGCCTTTGGTCTGTTTTTGTCGTGGTGCCAGCCGATAATCAATCGCTCGACAACGAGGGCTCCACATCGTCGCGTGTTGCACGCAAAATAGTTGAGGTAGTCCAAATTGACGAGGATCGCGTATTGGTCGAGGGCGGGTTTATTGACGGGGAACTTGTAATCGCCAATGGAGCCCACCGTGTTGTTCCCGGTCAGACGGTTGAGCCACGCACGACAAAAGAGCCCAACGAGGTTGTTGAGACAGCGGAGAACGACGAGTGATCGCTGGTTTTCTATACCGTAATCCGCGTATTCTATTTCTCTTCCTGCTCACCGTAGTCGTGGTGGGTCTCTCGTCAGCCTGGATACTTCCGCGACTTGAGGACCCTTTGCTGCGACAACGAGTCGGTGTGGTGGCCGTACGCTTCCCGGGCGCGAATCCCCTCCGAATCGAATCGGACGTCGCCCGGCCGCTCGAACAGTTGCTGAGAACAATTCCGGAGATCAAGCGTATTCGATCGCACATCCGCGCGCATGCGGCCAATCTGGTCATTGAATTGGAGGATTCAGTAACCGACGTCCAAACTGTCTGGTCGCTGGTCCGTGAGAAAATATCCCAAAGTTCACTGAAGTTGCCTGCGGAGTGTGACACCCCGACATTGGAAATTTTTCCATTAAAGGCCAACGCTGCAATTATAGCGATCCGAAAATCGCCAGACCGTAAGCTGAGCTTCACTACATGGCGACGGATTACTTATCAACTTCAAGACGAGATTCTAAATCTCCCCGGCACTGAGACTGTCAAGATATTCGGTGATCCGCAGGAAGAAATCCTGGTTGAGGTCGACCCGTCCAAATTAGCGGCCAGCCACCTCACCAACGGCTCGGTCGCCTCTCAGATCGCCGGCCAAATCGATCAGAAGATCGCAGGGAACCTCGGTTTTGAAGAGTCAGATCTCTTGCTCGAAGTCAATGCTGAACAACAGCCGTTGGAACAGATTGCTGGCACAATGGTTTCCTCCCCCACCGCAGAAGATCCAATCCGTTTAACGGACCTCGCATCTATCCGCATTCAGCCTGCCTCCCCAACAGGTTCGTCGGCCGTGATAGATGGGCACCCTGCGATCATCCTAGCGGTCATGGCCCGTGACTCAGCACAGGTTGATCGATGGTCTGGTGAGCTGGATCAAGTAATCGATGGATTTTCCGCTACGTTCTCTGACCAAATCGAAATCGATACCCTATTTTCGCAAAGTACGTACATTCAAACTCGATTAAACAGTCTACTGTTGAGTTTATTATTAAGTATGGCTGGTGTAGTTCTATGCGTGCTCCTCCTGATGGGCTGGCGCAGCATGCTCGTGGTTGGAACAGCACTTCCCATCTCGGCGCTAATGGTACTCGCAGGTATGCGTTGGCTTGGAATCCCACTGCATCAAATGTCAGTGACCGGACTGATTGTGGCGATGGGGCTTTTGATTGATAACCCGATCGTCATCGTAGAAGAAGTCCGCGGACGCGTCTTTCGGGGGAAATCGATTACTGAAGCGATGAGCGAGGCGGTCCAGCACTTGTCGATGCCCTTGGCTGGCGCTACCTTCACTACCGTTCTGGCATTTCTTCCGATCGCAAGCCTGCCGGGTCCAGCTGGTGAATTTGTAAGCGGAATCGCCATCAGTGTGATTTTGGCGATTGTTTCCTCGTTACTTCTCGCCTTAACCGTCATCCCCGCATTAACGGGGCTGTTGGGTATTCCGCAGTCGGCTTCCGGTATTTTTCAAAACGGCTTGCATCCGTTAGGGCTGAAAAAACTCTTCCGTCTCTCTTTGCTATTGGCGTTTCGATTCCCCACACTTGGAGTCTTGTTAGGCGTCGCTTTGCCGGTGCTCGGATTTTACCTCGCTCGCGATTTACCCCTGCAGTTTTTTCCACCGTCTGATCGAAGTCAGATCCAGATTGAGATCGAGCAGACCAGTTCCAGTAACGCCCTGGCGGTCAGCCGCGCCGTGCAACGTGCTCAAGCAATCATCCGCCAGAACCCCAAATGCTTGAAGCAAAACTGGTTTATCGGTGGAAGCGCACCGACCTTCTATTACAATGTCGTTCCCCGCCGACGCGATACTCCCTCTTACGCCCAGGCTTTCGTTGAAACGCAGCAAGGTATCGATGCAGCCGCCTTGGTAACAGAGCTGCAATTCGATTTGGATAACGCAATCCTAGATAGCCGGGTAGTTGTTCAACAATTGCAGCAAGGTCCACCGTTCGATGCTCCCGTGGAGGTGCGAATCAAAGGACCTGATTACGCAGTGCTGCATGACTTGGGACGGCAACTACGGGCCCTGCTTGCTGAAGACCCGAATGTACTTCATACACGGTCTGACATGGAAGACACGTTAGCAAAGTTGGATTTCGAAGTTCAGCCCGAACGAGCCCATGAAGCTGGTCTGCGGGATGATGAAATCGCCCGCTTCGTATACGCGTCCATCGAGGGTGCGCCAGCGGGGTCAGTCCTCTACCAGGGAGTGGATGTGCCAGTCAAAGTGAGGACCCGCATGAAACCGGGAGAGCGCCTCACAACGCTATCCGCCTTAACGGTCCCAGGTAAACCACCCTCCGCGATAAGCGGCGCGTTGCAACGAACAAATACAGGCTCCATTCATCGCAATCGCCGACTCCCAACGCACACGTTGGCGAGCCTGGGAGATTTTAAACTGACTTCGGATATGGCGGCAATCCTTCGAGTCGATGGATCACGTATTAACGAAATTAAAGCCTACACTCGCGCTGGGGTACTACCGTCAACGGTGCTTAAAGACTTTAAGGAGAGGCTGCAAGAGTCAGACTGGATTTTACCGAACGGTTATGACATTGAGATCGGTGGTGAGTCGGAGCAACGCCGGGATGCCGTTGAAAAATTAATGGCTAACGGGGCGGTATTGTTCGTCATTATGTTATTTTGCCTTGTCTTTATCTTTCGGTCTTTCCGCTCGGCATTCACGATTGCGATGGTCGGAATGCTGACAGTCGGACTTGGTCCGCTAGCTCTAAGTGTGTTTGAATTTCCACTAGGATTCATGGCGATCGTCGGGACAATGGGTTTGTTTGGTGTTGCGATAAACGATTCCATTGTGGTTTTAGCCGCTATCCGAGGCTCAGACCTGTCCCGCCAAAGGGAGACTACTCCGGAGACCTTAGCGGACGTTGTGCTGGGCTGTTCGCGTCACATTTTCACCACCACGCTAACAACTATCGTCGGATTTATTCCCCTCATCGTTGCCGGGGGCGAATTCTGGCCACCGCTGGCCATTTGTATCGCTGGTGGCGTGGGTGGAGCAACGCTGTTGGCTTTGTATTTGGTTCCCTCGCTTTACCGTATCCTATTTTTTAGACGGGCCGGAAAACGCACTATCACTGCGCATGCCAGCTAAATAAAGCGAGGCCTGAAAGCCTTTGTTGTCGCTTGTTTACCGCAGGCTATTGGATCGACGGTTCGATCGAGTATCGATTTCACGCACCAAGCAATCGCATGTCCTGCTGGCTGCTGCCGAAACTTCCCGCATCGATATTGTGAGAATGCAGCAACTCAAGCCACAGGTTGCACAACGGCGTTCCTTCTTTAACCTTTTTATGCTGTTGGTGCTTGTAACCGCCCCCAGCCACAAGAATGGGCAAACGATGGCAGGTATGGTCGGAGGCGTTTCCAAAATTGCTGCCGAGCACCACCGTAGTGTGATCAAGCAGGGTGCCATCTCCCTCCGGGATAGATTTTAAATCCATCAGAAACTGATTGAAGCGACGCATTACGTCTGTTTCAATGCAACTCAACTGCTTCACTGCATCGATATTATAGTTGTGATGAGAAAGAGTGTGCCAACCGCCTGTCGCTCCGGGCACCTTGATGGCGCCATAAATCCAGTCCATGGAAATAGTGATCACTCGCGTTGAATCGGTACGAAACGCAAGTTTCGCCAATTCGAACAAGTTAGCGATCTTCGTCGAGAACGCATATCTTGCGTCACGACTCAGCGTGTAGTCGACCTTTGGCTTGTCGGTTTTTAGCCAGAACGCCTCATGTTGCAGCTTTGCCTCTAGTTCACGAATGAGCTCCTGGTATTGCCATGCGCTTTGAGACGGATCCCCGGACGACCGCAAGTGCGTTAAATCACGTTTGAGACTCGCCAGAATCCTCTGGTCGTCTGATATCTGCTGTTGTTTCCGTTGCAGATTTTCAGGTTTGAATAGCTGATCGAAAATTTTATCAGCATCATGCATTGGCGAGATTGCCCTGCCCCGTGCATCCCAAGAACAACCCCATCCGCGATCGTATAGGCTGAAAGCTAAAGATGGAAATCTTGTCTGGGTCCCAAACTCGGCCGCCAATACTTGGTCAAGTGAAATAGTATTCTGAAATCCATTTGCCTCCGGTTGGGCGGCGCCTGTCAAAAATGACTTTTCCGAATCATGATTGCTCGTATCCATACCTGGGTGATACAAATTCTCAATCACCGTCAGGTCTTCCGGACACTCAATCAAACTCAGGTATTTTGAGCTATTGAGCTCACCGTGTCGGGAGGGATTGAAGTAACTGCGAAAAAAACCAAGGGAGTTATTGACGAAGATGATCCGCTTCGGAGAACCTGCCTGAGGTGCAGCAGATGCATTTCGCAATCCGCTCACCGCCAGGGGAAATGCCGCGCCAAATTTTAAGAACCGTCTTCTGGGTAGTGTGTCAAACATCACGGTTCCTCCGAAGCGACATTAGCAGCACCTCGGTCATCAAATCTTTCACGCCCCAGTCGCCGGCGCGATCGGGAATACGCTCGAAAAGCTCGACACGCTCCACGAGCGTCGGCTGTCGGCCATTGGCATATTCAAAGTATTGTTTCATCATGTTGTAAGCTATTTTATCTGAGCTGGCCAACAGAATTTTTTTCAAACCTGCCACATCGTTAAAGCCAGTGTCATCTACCTCACCCGAGGAATCGACTGCGGCGGAGAGCGAATAATGCCCTCCCCGTGCATATCCGAAGGTGCCACCATGCGGACGGATTGCCCGATAACGGTCTCGAAACTGACCAGTCGCATCAAAGCTCTCGAGCGCAAAACCATAGGGGTCCATATGTTGGTGGCAAACCGCGCATGATTCTTTTTCCTTGTGCAGCTCTAATTGCTCCCGAATCGTGGTGGCACCGGAGGAATCAGGCTCGATCGAACTCACATTTTCCGGTGGCGGCGCGAGCGTATTGCCCACAAGTACCTCAGACACCCACGCCCCACGACGTATGGGAGATGATTGTTGCCCGTCCGTGGTGATCTTAAGCACGCTTCCCATGGTCATGAATCCGCCACGCAGTGAGCCTGCTGGCAAAGTAACCTTACGCATCGCATGGCCGACTACACCTTTCACTCCGTAATGCCTTGCCAGCCTTTGATTGAGAAACGCAAAATCCGAATCAATCAGATGCGATACGGATAGGTTATGCCGCATGAGATGCAAAAGATAAGATTCGGCCTCAAGCGGGAGAAAATGATTCAGCAAATCATCGTATAACGGATATAGCTTGAGCGACGGGGTCACCTGCTCAAAGGCCCGCAAATTGAGCCACTGATTAGTAAAGGAGTGCGCCATGCGCCGAGCCCTTGGATCTGCAAGCATCCGATCGATTTGCTCTCGAATGATTGACTCAGATATTCCATCAGACGCAGCCAGTCTTAGAAGATCTTGATCAGGCACAGAAAGCCAAAGCACGCGCGCCAGCTCGGCAGCAATCCGATAGGATTCATTGGAATACTGAGTCCCAGGCAAGAGGAACTGACGCGAACACAAAATCCCTTTTATGGCAAGCTTTGCTGAGGCGACGAAGTTTCCGTTGTTTCGAAACGCCTCTTTAGCCAGAGCTACTTGGGCTGCAAGTGCCGACTCATCGACCTTTCCTGATAGTGCACGAAAAGAAAACCGCCGAATCACTCGTTCCAAATGCGATTCATTCGCGGAGTTGATTTTTACGTGGAGCCTACTTATCGGTAAGTTAGTCTCCGAGATTACATCGAGTGTGCCGATCGAGGCGTAGTTCATGTCGTCTGAAGATAACGTATCTTCAATAAGAAATTTAAGCGATGAAGCATTTATAGATTCCGGGAATAGAATCTCTTGTGTCGCAGCAAGCCGCGTGAGTAATTCGCCTCTTTTGATTGGCAACCAATCTACCCCATTGTCCGATGCGAAAATCGTGTAACGCTTCACCTGGCCAATGCCATCACCACCGGAAACCGTTGCGTAACGTAAACCGTCGATCACCGCGCGCGACGGGTTACGAATGAGCACATGATGGGGGAATTGACCGGGTAGTTTTCCACTTTTTGACTGCCACCCTGTGCGGTTCGATCCATCAAGCATCCGTTCTTTTTCTCGGCCTGCTTCACTACTACTCACAAATAGTGCCCCCCCTATTCGCTCGAGCGTTGATTTGCCCGTTTCCATGGAAACACGATCGCGCTCTGTATGAACCACAGGTAAATCGGGGAACACCGCACTGAAAGATTTCGGTGGCCATTGGTGCAATGGACCGCGCACTTGGACCCTTTCAATATAGGCCCCAATTTCGGGATCAGTCTTGCGCCACGTGTGTTGGCTAACGCAATGCACCGAGAGGTTTTCGCCGGGCTGGAAATACCCACGAACTTTGTAATTCCGCACATTACGGTCGGAAACAGAGATTACATCCAACAACCGCTGCGGTTGAGGGCGATCGTCAGCAAAATAATATTTGCCGGCATGTGTTTGAATAGCGATGTCTTCTTCAAATGAACCTACCTTGGCTGCATCAATGGAAACTTCATACCAACCGGCAACCGGTGCGTAAAAATCCTCGTAAAAAAAAGAATAACTATTACCGTTGTTTGCTCGTGTCCATGAAAAAAGGATTCCATCGCGGTAGGGACGAGTGTAAACGTTGTACGTATGATGACTGTCTCGCAGTCGGTTAGTGCTCCAGTGCCCCTCAGGCATAAAACCTTGCTGCGGAAAGGCAACGTCGAGTAATTTTTCTGCCGCGTCAAAATACGCACTCATTTGTCCGACTGAAAGACGAATCCGGCTATCTGTATCAAATCGATTGGTGCCTCGGTCCTCCGGCATAGAACTGGCAACATCATGCTGAATGCCCAGCAGATCATTCGCACTTTGATTGAATTCAAAACGGCTCCTCCGACGTGCGGCAACAGACGCTCGATCGCTTCGACTGGCAAGAAACCGTGTCATTTGAGAGCGTTCTGCTGCGGACGGTTGCTCGGCATCAGAAGGTGGCATTCGGCCAGTGATCACGTGTTCAAAGGGAATTTCACCTCCCTCCGATCGGCCTGTTTTCTGTAGCAAGGCGACGAGATCAAAGTTACCTTCCGGTGAATCACCCGTGTGACACGAACCGCAATACGAATTCAGCAATCGAGCACCAGAATGCTGCGCGTCTGTGGTCTCGGCATTTGCAAGGTGCGATAGAGCACACAGGAGCAAACATAGGCCGCTACTGAGCAGATTACGGAATGCGATACCGCTGTATGTTTGCATAAGCAGATCCGAGTTGAACGTGATATCTGCTAGTTTAATCAGTCTCTGCAATCCCATGTAGGTTTGCATCCGCATGACTAACAGAACGAAATTCAGGTGTCATGCCTCTGACCGGATTCACTAATCGCCTTGCGAACTCGATCGAAACCATCCTTCAATTCATCCGCGACCATCCCGAATGCTGCCATTACATTTTCAGTTGCCTCGCCGACCGCATCGGACACCGGTTTGTATTGTGCAGAGAGTTCATCGCACTTCGCGGCGAGGCGATCATATTCCTGACGCGCGTCCTTTCCCGCACGATCAACTTGCCGCTTCAATTCCTCTCTTTGCTGCTGCAGGAGACCAAATATTTCATCAAAGGAGGATTTTTCATTCCCATCGGGCATGATGTAAGTTCTCCGTGGACTCAATTCGCAAACCAGTAACAAACCAGAAATTCTATTCACACTTAAGCCAGGCCGGATCCATCGGCATTTGCCATAGGTCTTGCTTGCCTACGGTGCCCTCTCGATCCGATCGAAAAAGCAGGATCTTACCGTTTGCTGACACGCTAGGATTTGCCTCCGCAAAGTCAGTGTTGGCGGTTACCCCAAGGTTGCGGGCCGGCGTCCATGGTTCATCTTTGGATTTTCGACAGGTGACATATAGGTCTGATCGGCCAAAGCCAGGTCGCTTTGAGTGAAAAAACAGCGTCAGCCCATCTTCCGTGATGGCCGGATTGGAATCGACCCATTTAGAGTTCACATTCGGCCCCATGTTCTTGACCGTTGTGAATGGCCCATTGGGATCTTTTCGCGTAGCAACATAAATATCTTTGCTACCGATGCCTCCGGGGCGGTTCGAACTAAAGTACATCGTTGTCCCGTTATCAGTTATCAAAGCTGCCGTATCAGCGTATTCGGTGACAATTTCTTTACCGGGAACCGTTTGAACTTTCCCAAACGGTGCATCGAGCGATTTCCTTTGCGTATAGAAAAGATCACGATGTGTCTGGATTCCATCCTTTGCGCCATTAAAAAGCCGCTCGGAATGAAAAACTAGCGTTTTGCCATCCGACGTGATCGATGGCCCCGAGTCCAAGTGCGGGCTGTTAATATCTGGGCCCATATTTTCAACAATCGTCCAATCACCGTCCGGTGTCTCGCGCCTTGCTCGATAAAGGTCACGATCCTGTGAACCCTCACGCTCAGACGAGAAAAACATCTCCAAGCCGTTACTCGTCATTTCTGGATTAAATTCGCCCTCTGGCGAATTGACCGGTACGCCCATATTCGTGGCCGTCAGTTGGTCCACGTCCGTTTCAAAAATAATTTCCTTGGCATCTACAAGTTCATTCTTGTTTGCCCCCGGATTATTCGTGCAACCAACGCAGGCCGTTATCAGGCACAACAACGCAACTGCCCTGGACTGGTGCCTATCAGCGAGAAACTGCCTAGGTGAAAAACATTCTCGTTTGCTGCAGGCGTTGTCAGTTCGGTTTCGGCCCATGCCCTCATCCTTCTTTTAATAATTCTAATATTCTTAAAAAATGAACCTTTGCTCATTGCCCATCGTCAGATAACCAGCTTAAACGGTTTACCCGCCATCCGTCCACTACGTAATTGATTTTTGTCGATTTTCAAAATCGTCGATAAAAATGTTTTTGTCAACCAAAATTGGTCTGCCGGACAATCTTTGTAGCACGTCATGCGGATCATTTCGCTTTCGAACGAGTTGTATTGGCTCTAAGATCGTTATGCTGGCACCAAATGGCTAAATGTAATCTTTTGCTGAATGATCTCAGCAAAATTTAGTGCGTTAGATTGATTAGTCATTTTGCTTATAAGACTTCAAGTGAGAGACTACAGTGTTCTTTGAATTTCGCTCTAACAGAAACCGTCCACCTTGGAAAATGTCATGGATTTCTATATACACACCGGGCGAATTAAAAGTCTGCTCTCGAAAGGAATTCGGCCATCTCAGCATCCTCCCAATACAAACAGAGAGTCATACAGATTAATCTCAGCCGTAAAGCAGATAGCATAGATCCATCTTCTTGCAGTTTTGGTAGAGGCTACCCTCCATTGCTTCTAAAATCATGGCAATGCTACACTGCTCTGTATTGTCGATTGAAGTAAACAATCAACGTCACCTGGAGGCAGGGCCATGGCGAGACGTGCAAAACGAACGACAAGAAGAAAAAAGAAAAAAGATCCGACCGCAATAATTATCACGTGTGCTGGAGTGGCATTTGCATTGGTCATTGGCATCGTCCTTCTAATGGGATCGAGCCCGTCAACCAACAAGCAATCGGGGAAATCGGTTGCCAGCGGAAGCAAAACATTAAAAAATGGCGACAAACCTACAACGACTTCTATCGACGCAAAACAACGAAAGAGTTTTCAGCATAAACCGAAAAAACCTGCCCGCAGCAGAGAACAATCGCCGAAGCTGAGAAAGCCGTTTCAGCCGGCCAAATCGCCAATTGACGCGAATACAGTGCCTAATCGCAACGCACGTGCAAATTCCCTCTCGATACAGAGCGTCAATACACTGCCCGTCAGCCTGGCCCTTCCTGAGAAACCTATCGCGCAAGAAAATCTTACCGAGGGCATTGGATTCAGCGATGCGGGACGGGTCAAAATCAAATTTCACAGCGCAAACTATATCGCGCCGAGCAAACCCTCCATAGATTGCTCAGATCCCGAAAAAGGCCAGTGGCAATTTAACTTGACTAACAGTGACACACCTCTTGCTAGTCTAAAAATTTCGAAGGAAGGCTTGCTGTTCCAGTGGGATCCGAACAGCACCGCAACAAATCGATCGATGCTACGCAACTGCAAACTGACCTTCTCGGATAATCGTTCAAAAAAAACCGTGCAACTTCGCCCCATACAAAAGGCACCCGAGATAAAGCTATTCAGTCGAGACGCTGAGAATGAGTACTCACTGCGAATCTTTCATGCGCCTGGCGAAATCTATTGGAGCCTTGAGCCGACTGACAAAACACTCGCTCCTTTCGACTTCCCGACCGTGGGTGCGCCCACCACCGATGGGCCTATCCCTCTTGATGAATCACTCGAGTGGACTCCGGAGAATGATACTGGAATCGTAAAAGCCAGGTATACATGGCACTGCAGCACCAAGTCAGGCATCAAGCCAAATGAAAAGCGGATCGTTATCCGCCAGAAAAAAGAATACAAAATTGGTGAAACGAGTTGGCGTCCCCTTACCACTGATAGCTTACGCGAAGATTTTGATAAGCGACTAAAAAAGTACGACAACGTAATTTCGGGTATCAAACGAAAATGGCTCAAGGGAAAGCCTCCCAATCTTGCACAAGTAACTAAGCTGAGAGAAATGATTCGTGAGGGTGCAGCTTTTGCAGATGTCCGCAGCTTTTATTACGCCGTTCCTGATCGAAAAATAAAACTTGAATTTCGTACGCCCTGTGGCACCACTGATACACTGCTTGCCCAGTACCCTGTAGATCCTGAGTCAGTCGAACAAATTAAAACGCCTACTTTGCCCACCTTCCAAGAAACTCCAACGGAAATCGAGGCTGCACCAGCTAGTGACGATACCTGGACCCTTCCACCCGGCGAAAATCCTTGGAAAGCAAGGCAACAGCAACTGGATAAAATGAGCCGTGGAAAGAAATAAACACTAATCGAGCCATTCGACCAGTTCGATCACGTTACTATCGGGGTCGGAGAAGTAAAGCCAACGAACTTTGCCCTCCACCGTCAGCGGCCCGCGCAATAATGGAACGTCATTTTTATTGAGGCGATCTAACGCCTCATTCAAGTTATCAACTCCAATCGCCAAATGAGGACAGTATGGCCTCTTCGGTTTGGTTGATGAAGAAATGGGATTGTCAATCTGCACGAGCAACTCGAGGCGAACATCCCCAAGTGACAGAAAAACACACTCTTCCCGCTCGTCCTCATTGCGGTGTCGCCAACCCTCCGTGAATCCGAGCGTTGCTTTAAAAAAATCAATGGATCGCTCTAAATCAGACACCTCAAATGCTACATGGTCCATGCGCATCATGTTGTTCCCTCTGGAGATCCGGTAATTAGCGTTAGAAATAGCGTTAGAAAAAAAAGAGTTCGGAAACGACGACGATCGCGTCTCTAACACCGACGATCAATCGCTTTTCATGCGACTTTTTCATGCGACTAATGTTGTTTATTTTTCCTACATCTGGAAATTTTTCCTTGCATACCCGCTGCTTAAAAATTAGACTGAGCGAAGACATCATTTGCAAGTAGAAGTGGTGTCACCAAACGAGGGAGAGACTCTCGAACTTCGACAATACAAATGGAAACCTAATGCCACATTACACGACATGGGGCGGCACCAGCTACGATGTGGTCCAATATCCAGGACCTCCCGATGAATACTGGGCAACGTTTCATTCGGCCGATGACCTTTACCGGGAATCGCCAGTCGTGACCTGGAGTCAGTACTCGGCGAGCAATGTGCCGAGTGGTCTCAGTGAACGCCTCACAGGAACATTCTGGGACAACTCCTCACTTGCCCGCCCTGACGCCTTCATGCTGATGGCCGATACGTACTTTGCGTCTCCCACGGAAACGCAATTTATGCGGTGGGATGTAAGTTGGAATGGCGACGCTGGTGACGTCTCTGGGCCCTCCGGACAAACATGGACGATTGCTGATTTAACCGGCGTAGGTACAAATGCGTACTCCACCGTACAAAGCTTTTATTTTCAGGTTGATTTCACACCGCCCACGGTGCCTGAGCCATCAACCGCACTGCTCCTGACAATTGCACTCGCAGCTAGCGTAATGTGCCGCTCATTGCGGCGAATTCTTCGCTTCAGCTAACGCAAAGGCATATTTCCAAGGCTATCCACCGCCAAAAAGCTCCACCGCCGTACCTAATTCACTGGCATAAGCGGATCGCACCTGCAGTGATTTGCCTTATTTTCAGCAAAAAATACTCTGCGGAAAAAATTTGTCCGCCTTTGTCCTAAAAGGGCAATGTATGGGGTGTGGCGTCGTAAATACGGCCAGGGGCACGACTATTGCAATAGGGGAAGAAAATGGATGACACACCCGATCGCTTGGACGAAACGATCCATAACATCAATTTTGAAGCTGCTTCAGAGCATGATTGGGATCAGTACATCAGCGAGCTCTTCGACCGAGAGGAACCGTAACGAGCGGATTCGCTTCACTTAATTGTTTACCGGTCCGACGTCTCCGATAGCAACAGAAAAAACTGTATGCTCGGATCTCGTCGGTGACAATTTGGCCAAGTGTGAGTAAACTGCAGGTCGAGAAGAGTTAACTGATCTTCACTGCCCTTTTCATGCCGCCTTGCAGATCCTACCCCGCGACTACCTGCTCACCAGAGACAAACTGGCTTTTGCCGTAGTCGACCATGGCATTGAGGAAGGTCGTATCACTTGCTTCCTTCGGTACCATCAAAACCAGTCGAACGCCTGGGTAAAATTGTCCTCGCATCAAGCGAACGCACTATTAGCAAAAGAATACCCGCATTATCTATTTCAATCCAAGAGCCGCGACACAATCATTCACGGTGTGCCTCTGGATTTCATCGAATCTCATAAATCTGCAACCGCTGCAATCGAGTCGCTCCTCACTACCGACGCCCAAACGCCCGTTCGACATCAGGCCATAGAAGCTCTTAAGTATTTGCTTCAAATTGGTATCCCGAACCGCCATTTGGGACTCAGCGGCTCACTCTTGCTCGGCGCCGAGACGAGCAGTTCTGATATTGATTTAGTGTGTTATGACGAATCGAGCTTTCAACGTGCAAGGCATTGTTTTGCTTCTGGTGCCGGCCCGTTCGATCAACTGTCCATCAATCAGTGGCAAAACGCATTCCGGCGACGCGGTGCAGCAATGTCATTTGAAAGCTTTCTCTGGCACGAACAACGAAAACATAACAAGGCAATGGTTGGTTCGCACAAGGTTGACATCAGTCTAGTCGGTGCAAGTTCTGCGGCAGACCATGAGATCTGGCATAAGTTGTCTACAGTTCAATCCGCTGCACGAGTGATCGACGACCAAAAAGCCTTCCACACACCTGCCCGTTGGAGGGTTAGCCATCCGACTATTTCGGAGTTAATTACTTTCAGCGCTACCTTTACCGGTCACGCTCGCACTGGTGAATGGGTAGAGTTTAAAGGATCACTCGAAGAAAACATACGCGGTGCGCGTCGGGTTATCCTCGGCCAGTCCCGCGAAGCAAACGATGCAGTCTTTCGCGTTCACCCCTCCAACGAGTGATTATCGAGCATTTGACTGATATTTTTTGTCAGTGGCGTTCATGTTAAGTTGATCGCCTCTCCTCCTCTCGCATTCTCCATGCAGGGCAGCGATTGAGCAAATGGCTTCCTCCCTCAGAGATGCGAAAACACTACACAATCAAATTGTTTAGACGGAGCAACTGCGATGCTCACATCGTTATCCATATTAATCACGATCGCCCTCTCCGCACCGCTCGAAAAAAGCAACACTCAGCCTCGGTTTGACACGCATGATCCCGGACCAACCGATCCAACTGTAACTCATATCAAGCCCTGGAAATCTGTGCCGATCGATCCAGAGTATGGTGGCAACTGGTGCGTGACGGGCGATCTAGATGGCGACGGTGTTGCGGAAATTGTATCGGCAAAAAACAAATACAATAACGGCATTCACTACACGACCTCGGCCGTCGCACATCGCCTTGATGGAAGCATTCTCTGGAAGTGGGGAAATCCCCAGGAGGGGCAAGCCTACAATGGATACGATGTCGGCCTGCAGATTTACGATTGGGACAAGGATGGAAGCAATGAAGTTATCCTGCTCACCCGAGGTGAGCTAGTAGAGCTGAATGGCAGGACTGGCGAGGAAAAGCGGCGATTTGATATTCCTGAGCGGGCAACGGATTGCCTCGTTTTCGCTAATCTCTCCGGATCATCTCATCCCCAAGAGATAATAGTGAAAGATAGATATCGCAGAATCTGGGCATATGATGTCGCCGGGAATCAGCTTTGGGGTGGCAATTGGAAGCCCGGCGGATTTCCAACAGCGCATCAGCCTAGGCCGATCGACATCGATAACGATGGTAAAGATGAAATAATGGCCGGCTACGTTATGCTCAACAGCGATGGATCCACCCGCTGGATATACCGGTCTAAGGTAATGGACCAATCGCACGGACACCTTGATTGCTGCCGTATCCTGACGCGGGGAGCCACCCCCGAACAGTTCCGACTGATTCTGACCTGTTGTGGTGACAACAATATCGCGTGCGTAGATGGCAACGGTAAAATTATCTGGGAACGACCAGGGCACCATTTTGAATCAGTGCAGATAGGAAAAATTTTTCCCGCCCTTTCCGGGGAGCAGTTATTAGTCGACATCGCGCACTGTCCACCGGGAGAGAATCCCCTCTGGGTGATGGATGCCGCCGGTCGGGTACTAGGAAAAATAATGCTGCATTCCAGCCGGATCCACGATCTGATTGATTGGACAGGCGATGGGGTCAATGAAATTATCGTCTCTGCCGACCGCGGCATTTTCAATCACCGTGGCAAACGAATTACAACGCTTGCCACTGGCTCCCCCGGGGGTGCGCTGCTGCGGGGTGACATGACCGGTGATGGAATTTGTGATATTACAATCATTACACCCGAGCCGATCGCCGCACATATTTTTAAAAATGACAAGGGAACCACACCTGCCGGTTGCGGATGTGGTGTCAATTTCACCCTTTATTAATCACGTTTACCGAAGCACTGAGGCAAAAAAATGGTCAAAACCGAAAGTACGATGATGCCGCTGGGATCAGCAGCGCCAGCGTTTTCGTTAACAAATATTGATGGCCAAACCGTCACACTCGACGATTTCGCTCAATCCCCTGCACTGCTGGTAATGTTCATCTGTAACCATTGTCCCTACGTCATTCACGTAGCCGACCAGC
>CEVF01152773.1_pt1 | contig 25480 bp, 22 predicted proteins | sample 356441 | NCBI WGS metagenome assembly CEVF01 (sample SAMEA2622765, study PRJEB7988) | marine metagenome | biome: marine biome (ENVO:00000447); feature: surface water layer (ENVO:00002042); material: "saline water (ENVO:00002010), including plankton (ENVO:xxxxxxxx)" | depth 5 m | reverse complement strand
CCCACAAAACCTTGCCCCCAAACCACATCGGCAACTTTGATGATGTACGATGATTTTTGTGACACCTGCGGCTGTAGTGGAAATGGTGGGAGCATGGGTTTTGGTACAGGGCTGAACAATAATTTTATCGGACTTAGATATATCTCTCAAAACTACCGGTCCCGTGATGGGATTTTTGCCAATTCACCGTGGATCGATGAACACTTCAACACCTTACAATTGTGGACCCAGATTCCACTTGGGGAACGCTTTATCGTCAATGCCGTACTCCCCTATCAATTCCATTCCAGGGAATTTGCGGATAACACGGAACAGAACATTGACGGAATGGGCGATGCCACCATTCTAGGGTTCTATCAGATACTTAAACAAACCCCGGACAGCATCATTTCAATCAAACCACAACATACCTTGCAACTGGGGGGCGGAGTTAAAATACCCACGGGCAAGTTTGATGAGGCAAACCTGGAAGGCAGTGTCAACCCCAGTTTTCAATTGGGAACGGGCAGCTGGGATTATTTGCTGGCCGCAAATTATGGTATCACCCATAGAAATTGGGGCTTGTCCGTAATGGCCAATTACACCATAAAATCCAAAAATGAAAAAGAATATCGTTTTGGAAATCAATTCAATTACGCTCTCAACACATACAAAACCTATTATTTTGGGACTAATTTTGCGTTAACCCCCCAACTTGGTGTTGGCGGTGAGTATTTCGACAAAAATGAAGAATACGGTTTAGAGGTAGCCGATACGGGGGGAAGTGCTTTTTTTGGCAAATTGGGCGCCGAACTAAATTACAACCAATATGCACTTGGTGTTTCCACCATGTTGCCCATTGCACAGGATCTGAACAACGGAAAGGTTGAGGTCAAAAGCAGGTTCTCCGTGTACTTTAACATCAATATTTGACATAAAAAAGATGAAGCTGGCTAAAATGTATGGAAATGCGTCATTCTGAATTAAATTCGGAATCCCATTATGCTGATGTGCAAATTATGATGAGAACCTGAATCAAGTTCAGGTTGACGTAAATCGACTTTTTTAGGCAGCTTCATTCCATTCAATCTGGTTTTGGCTAAAGCTTGATTTTCACTCCGCCATTTACCACAAACCCATCCACAGGGGCATAAATATCCAAAAACTGCGGGTCGTTCAGACTTCCCGTATATATTTGATCAAACCGTGTTTGGCGGGTATCCAAAAAGTTCTCGAAATTCAGGAAAATTGAAAATTTCTCACCAAACTTCTTTTCACTCATAAGTCCCATTATCCAATAAGATTGACCCGTTTCTCCCGTGCTCAACTTTTGCGGACTGTAATAATAGGCTTCCAATCCCACCCAAAATTTCTCTTCTTTTTCATACATCAATACATTGTTCAAACGATGTTTGGCCACCAATGGAAAATCACTTACCGTTCCATCTTGATGTTGTTTTACATTGGCATGGGTATATCCGGTGAACAGTTTAAAATCGCCATACTTCACTTTCAAGTTGACCTCCACGCCACGGGTATCCACATAGCCATCTGGCTGCAGAAAACTATAGTATCCATTGTCATTTAATTCCAATACCATGGGGTCATCGATCTTAGTATAGAAAAGTAAGGTGTTCAGGGTCATGATCACACCGGGAAAGGGTGTCCATTTATAGTTTATATCAAAATTACCACCAATGGAGCGCTCAAGATCGGTTTGGTCAATATCGATGGGCAACACATTTCTAAATTGCAACCGTTCCGCATCTTCCGTAAACACAGTGGGTGTTTTATAGCCCATTCCTCCACCCAACCTGAATGTCAACGCTTGACTGGGTTCGTACAACAAGGATAATCTAGGAAGGGCCATAGCACCATAATCGGAATGGAAATCTGCCCGAAAACCTGTTTCCAAGGACAAAGTTTCATCAATGGGCCATACATTTTGGGCAAACAATCCAAAAATCTGGTAGGATTGGTCCAAAGCTTCGGACTCATCTTCCCTGGTGTCATTAAAATATTCCGTCCAAAGATTTGCCCCGAACACCCATTCTGTTCCACCATCCAAATTCTTGGAATAGTTCAGTTCACTAAAAGATGACCGTTGATAACCAGAAAATGTAAAATCGGGCACTTCAATGGACCTATCGTAAAAACTAAAACTGTTCTTGACCTCTATTCGGTCTTGATCATTGAAGGAATGTTTAAATCCCACTTGCGTAGAGAGCCTTTCGGTTTCGTTAGACTCAAAATAAGGGTCAATTACATCCTCTCCTTCAACATAATCCATATTACCGCCAAGACGATCTTCCCAAATGGCGTTCAAACCCAACATCAATTCGGTCTTCTCGTCCAGATACCAATATAGTTTGGGGTTTAAGGTGACCCTGTCAAACTCCGGAATGGCTGTCAACCCAATATCGGCAGGGTCATAGGGCGTACCTAAATTGTAGGACGCAAAAACGGTAGTTCCCACTTTGTCAAACTTTTGCGAATAAAACCCGCTCAAGTCCAAACCAAGGGCTGATGTGGCATTGGCCATGAAACTTAACTCTGGTGTATCTTCCGGGGTTTTGGAAATAAGGTTTACCAACCCTGCAATGGCTCCTCCCCCATACAAAGTGGAGCTGGACCCCTTGATAACCTCAACTTGTTTAAGATCCAAAGGGGCAATTTGCATCAAGCTTAAGCCACTGGCAAATCCAGAGTACAATGGGAATCCATCCCGTAGCAGCTGTGTGTACTTGCCATCCAAACCTTGTATACGGATACTGGAATTGTAACTTGTTGCCGAGGTCTGTTGTGTCCGTATTCCGGTACTTTCGTTTAAAAGCATACGGATATCACCCGGTTTCATATTGCCTTTTTCGGAGAGTTCCTCCCCAGCGATCACCTCCACTCTGGTCGGGATATCTTCTATGGTACGCGTACTTCTTGTAGAAACCAAGGTGACTTCTTCCATTTCCTCTGTTTGGGGGACCATGGCAAAGGTTTGACCTTGAGCTACTTGATCTAATGGAAATGTGAACGTTTTTTCTATAGGAGCATATCCCATATAACTCAAAAGCAGTGTATAGGTGCCGTTGGGGAGATTTTCCATATGTATGTTGCCATTTTCATCTGAAATGGCACCTATCTCGAGGGATTCAAAAACTGCGGTAACCCCTACCAATGGTTCATCACTATGGGAATCCTTTACGGTGATATCCAATGTGTTCTGTGCAAAAACGGATACCATCCCAAATAGGGACAGCACTATCAATATTTTAAATTTCATTTATTTAGATTTTTGAAACGATTGTGATTGTGTTCTTGGCCCTATAGGAATTGCCAAGAATGTTTTGAACTAACAACAACTATATCTCAAATGACCCGGGGAGGTTTTAAATCGTGGAAATAAACTTCTTTGGCAAGCGGCTCCATATATGGTACCGGAAGTATTTCCAAATCAGGTTCAAAAGCATCAAAATCGATTACTTCGTAGCTTATGGTAAATCCAGAACATCTACCACAATTGTAGAAAGGGGAACATGGTGATTCATTTTTATGGGGAGCATCATCATGCGATTCATTCTCCCCACAATAATGTAAGGAAGAAGATATTGGACAGGAATCCACATCCTGACAACATGGATATGATGACAGGACCACAATCAATGTGGACAAGATGACCGCCAAGACTTTCATAACCCAAAAATATGAAAAATTGAACTTGGTTACAGGGAAGATCCTATCGGTTCAACCAAAAAGCACAATTTTCATATGATATGACCTTAATAGAATCGGTGGACATACCAAAATTTATGTCGAAGGCAACGACACAGCCCTGAAAAAACAGCCTTTTAATACAAATGCAACCAGGTTTAACTTACACCTTGAACCATGGTTTGGGTCGCCAATACTTTTCGTTTGGAAATATTAGGAGTTGAACCAAGTCGTTTAATCAATACGTTCAGGTGCCCAAATGCATTTCCATTATCTCGAAATTCGGCAAGTTATATAGCTATAGAATGTGTTTTTCAATTATTCCCATTGAACAAATTTATTACGCCTGGGTTGCAACAATAAATTATATAACTACATTTGCAACAAAGTTGCATTTATTCTAATTTAAAATGGGATTGACCATAACCAAACCTGACATTATTGGGGCACTTGTTAGCAGTCTTTGCGTAGTTCACTGTATTGCAACACCATTTATTTTTGTAGCACATACATCGGTTTTGGATCACCATGATATTGCCCCTGTCTGGTGGACAGGGATGGATTTCTTATTTCTTATGGTTTCCTTTTTTGCAGTGATACGTTCGGTCAAAAACACATCAAAAAGTTATATGAGATTTGCATTATGGGCAAGTTGGTTTCTTTTGCTATTGTTGATAATGAATGAAAAACTTCATTGGGCACACATATCTGAAACCTTTATTTACCTGAATGGCTTTGCCCTAGCAGCTCTACATATATACAATTTAAGGTATTGTCAATGTAAAAATGATAAATGTTGTACCAAAAATGGATAAAGACAAAATTGAAATTATAGGTGACAATCATATTTCGACCAGTGTTGAAACACCTTTACGTGCAGATGCGTTTGAAAAAACGGATGAAGAGAAAATTAAAAATATTCGGTACCATTTTGGAAAAATAATGGAGGAATTGGGTCTGAACCTAAACGATGATAGTTTATCCGGCACACCATATCGTTTTGCCAAAATGTATGTCAAAGAGCTATTTTATGGATTAAACCCCAAAAACAAACCAAAATTATCCGTTTTTGAAAACAAGTACGGTTATAAAAAAATGTTGGTGGAACAAAACATAACCATCGACTCTTCTTGCGAACATCATTTTTTACCTATTACGGGCCATGCCCATATTGCCTATGTTCCAAAAGATAAAGTAATTGGACTTTCTAAAATCAATAGGTTGGTGGATTACTATGCCCACCGTCCACAGGTTCAGGAGAGATTATCCCTTCAAGTTTTAAAAGAACTTCAAGAAGCTTTGGGAACCGATGATGTAATCGTTATGGTTTCGGCAAAACATCTCTGTGTTTCATCAAGGGGTATAAAAGATAAAAATAGTTTTACTACCACCATTGAGTACGGCGGATGTTTCGAAAACGAAAAAAACAGACAGGATTTTTTTAAAATAATCGGGAACGATGCCGTCATCTAGAAATTATCCGTGAAGTCACATCTATAACACTTACCATACCATCAAAAATAAAAAAAGGCCGAGAAGTAAATCTCGGCCTTTCCCTTTTGTACCTTGGGAGGGAATCGAACCCTCACTCCCGAAGGAACTGGATTTTGAATCCAGCGCGTCTACCAGTTCCGCCACCAAGGCAATTGGTGCCACATTTTTAATGCGAGTGCAAAGCTAAAAAAATATTTTTATTTATCACCAAAAAATACTTTCATTTATCCTTTAGCAACCCGATTTAATTCTTAAATTTGCACCTCTTTATTTAAAACCACTTTAAAACGCTAGTTAACAAGAGTTTGTAATGGCCTATCAAGTTCCGGAACCTAAAATTTTTGCATGCACCCAAAGTGTTGCACTGGGCAAAAAAATCGCTGCTTCTTATGGTGCAGAATTGGGAAAAGTCCAATTCTCAAGATATAGCGATGGTGAGTTTCAGCCTTCGTTTGAAGAATCCATTCGAGGAGCACGAATTTTTATCATTGGTTCCACCAATCCAAGTTCCGAAAACTTAATGGAAATGTTGTTGATGCTGGACGCTGCCAAAAGAGCTTCCGCTAGGCACATTACCGCCGTTATACCTTACTTTGGATGGGCCAGACAAGATAGAAAGGACAAACCACGTGTTCCCATTGCCGCAAAATTAGTGGCCAAAATGTTGGAAACCGCTGGTGCCACAAGGATTATCACCATGGATTTGCACGCAGACCAAATCCAAGGTTTCTTTGAAAAACCGGTAGACCATCTGTTTGCCTCCACATTGTTCTTGCCCTATTTAAGAGGTTTGAATTTGGACAACCTCTGTATAGCGTCCCCAGATATGGGTGGCTCCAAAAGGGCCTACGCCTATTCAAAGGCACTGGAATGTGATGTGGTCATCTGTTACAAGCAAAGGGCCAAAGCAAATGTAATTTCCCACATGGAGCTGATCGGTGATGTAAAGGGCAAAAATGTGGTTTTGGTGGATGATATGGTCGATACTGCCGGCACACTTACAAAGGCAGCCGACTTGATGATGGAAAGGGGAGCGGAAAGTGTACGGGCCGTAACAACCCATGGATTGCTTTCAGGCAATGCATACGAAAAAATAGAAAAATCCGATTTAACGGAATTGATCATTAGCGATTCCATTCCAGTAGATCATAATAAAGAAAAAATAAAGGTATTGACCTGTGCCGATCTGTTTGCCGATGTAATGCACAGAGTGCATCACAACACGTCAATATCTTCAAAATTTTTAATGTAAATCAATTTAATATATAACAATGAAGTCAATTACAATCAAAGGATCCCAAAGAGAAAGCGTGGGCAAGGCATCAACCAAAGCCTTACGTAATGCTGGAAAGGTCCCTTGCGTACTGTACGGAGGGGATAAACCAGTTCATTTTTCAGCTGATGAAATAGCATTCAAAGACCTGGTGTACACCCCAAATGCCTACACTGCGGTAATTGAATTGGAGGATGGTCAAAAATTTGACGCCGTATTGCAGGATATCCAATTTCACCCTGTAACCGATAGAATCCTTCACATTGATTTCTACCAGTTGTTCGAGGACAAACCGGTCACCATGGAAATTCCAGTACGTTTGGAAGGAAATTCTCCAGGTGTACGAAATGGTGGACGTTTACTTTTCAGGAAAAGAAAACTTTCGATCAAGGCACTCCCTAATCTGCTTCCTGATTTTATCACCATTGACATTTCTAAACTAAGAATTGGTCAAACGATTGCAGTAGAAAGCATTCTAAACGACAACTATACGTTCTTGCACCCAGATAGCACTGCTATTGTACAGGTTAAAGCTTCTAGAACTTCTGTTGATGACGATATCGAAGAAGATGAAGAAGGTGTAGAAGGTGAAGCTGCCGCTGAGGCTCCAGAAGCCGAAGCCGCGGAGTAAGCACTTTGAAGGCCCAACAAGAGCATCCCTTTTTTACTCTGGTAAAAATTTGGGATGCTTTTGTATTTTTAGACAAATGGAACACAACAGATGCTCAACTTTATCCATAAGCTTTTTGGTACATCAAAACAATTACTGAAAGAAACCGACCCCATGAAAAAATTTTTGATTGTTGGTCTTGGAAATATTGGACCTGAATATGAGAATACCCGCCACAATATAGGTTTCAAAATCCTTGATTTTTTGGCAGCACAAGAGGGCTTTACCTTTGAAAATGCCAAATTGGGAGCTGTGGCCACTTTTAAATACAAAGGAAAAAGTGTCCTCTGCCTAAAACCATCCACCTACATGAACCTGAGCGGAAAGGCTGTAAAATATTGGATGGATAAGGAAAATATAAGTTTGGACAATATATTGATCATTACGGATGATATCAATCTACCTTTTGGATCTATACGTCTCAAAGGTAAAGGAAGTGATGGTGGCCATAATGGGTTGAAGGATATCCAAAACGTTCTACAGACCACTAAGTACAATCGCTTTAGATTTGGTGTTGGATCCAATTTCAGTAAAGGCAAACAGGTGGATTATGTTTTGGGCAAATGGGATGATGAACAACAAACAGCAATGCCTGAACGCTTAAAAAAATCTACCGATCTTATACGCTCATTTGTGTTTGCCGGTGCTAAAAACACCATGAACCAATTCAATGGCAAATAGCAAATTTAGAACACTTTAAAGTCGAACACCCCCGAATCTGAGGTATTGCCCTCCAAATCGGTTGTCACCACTTTCCAATAATATACCTCGCCAGATATTACATCAACGGACAATTCCATGGTAGTTGAATCCGTTATTCCCACAGAGGTAGTTGGTGGGTTCACATCTGAGAAAAACACTTCAAAAGAATCAATATCATTGTCCACATCTGCCCCGGACCACTCCAAAAGTACTTCATTGGCAATATCCTTTTGTACAGTGGCCCCCGAAGCTGGTTTGACCAATTGTGCTGGAAATGGTGCGTAAGTGGTTTGCGACCCAGCATTGTAGAACAACCAGGTTTCACTGGTCGCCACTTGGTCAGAAGCTGAGTTCTGAGATGTTACAGACCACGAAAATGGCGTTCCTTTGGCAATGGTAAGACTTGCCGATGTTGATGTTGTGGATATATTCTGAGGGACATTGGTATCCAGGTTTACCACGTTCAGTGTATACCTGTCCGTATTATCGGATGCCATCCATCGAAAGGTAATCTGTGTGGACGTTTGATTGACATCTATTCCAGTGGTACACTCGGAGTTTTCCTCAGGAAAAACCAATGTGGCTCCTTCCGGAACTGGGGGTGCGTCATCATTGCCCCCACACGAAACCAACAAAACCAATACGGACAGCCAAATTAAATTCCTGGTCATTTTTTTACGAGTTTAAACATTTCTTTTGCCCCAGCTTTTTCCATACTGAGATAATAAATCCCTTTAGAAAGATTGGACAAGTCCAACTGAAGGTTTTCACCATAAACTGTTCTATGATCGGTCAGTACAAGCCTACCGTTAGCGGTAAATATTTGTAGCAAAACATCTCCTTGATACCCTCCCAAATAAACTTCGGTCACAGTTTCCACTGGATTTGGGGAAAGGATCGGCCTGGAGGAATAGAACAACGTTTTTTCCACCACACCTTGACAAGGAAGGTTGGAATAGACCCTCAAGACATTCTTTCCTTCCTGCAAATCTAGTTGGACCTTTGAATCTTCTGTTTGTGTTACCAATCCGTTTAGTTCAACGTTGTAAAATGTAGCTCCACTTAAATCAACCGTAACAATACCGGAATCTACCAAAGCATCAATATCCAGTTCGTCGGGTTGGGTAATCACTGCATTGAAACATACTTCTTGGTAGGTGATCAAACCATTGGTTCCGGTAATGCAAAGAGAATATTCGCCCGCCGTTAAATTATCAAACGTTTGGGAATCCGTAAAATCCACGGATTGTGTGCCTTCAGCGCCATCCAGAACTGCCGTATAGGTTATGGATGTGTCAAAAGGTGTTATTGTAATCGTCCCATTATTACTGGTCCGACAGGTTTCACTTTCTATTTCAATCTCAAAATTATCGGAAGCGAACCTATAGATCGCACATCCATTGGTGTCCACTTCAACACCTTTGGGAGTACCCAGACATAGATCATCCCCATCATCGAACACTCCATCCTCATCCTCATCCGGTCGATAAGCTCCCTCCACGCACATATCCAAAGAAAAACCGATCAATGATCCCCCGTCACCTGCAGCGGTGTCTTCTATTTCCAATGTCCATTCCCCCAAAATTGATTCGCCTTTTAACGAGGCCAAAGAACCTAGCGGTGTAACCGATCCAGAAATCGCAGGGCTCCCTGTACATTCAATAGGGTCTCCGTCATCATCAAAAATTGCATTAATATTGTTTAAATCCCCACAAGTATTCGAAATCAAGGTTACTTCCGTGCCCGAAGGGGATATAAGTGTGATGATCAAATCCTCCAAATAGGTATGATCTAATTCCAAGTTCACATTTACATCCGAAACGGGCAAGTCTTCAAGGAAAAGTACCGATGTTGTGATCGTTGATGTGCCCGAGGATGGAATGGTAATGGGCAGATCACTGGGCTCCTTGTTCTTGCAATCCACTTGGGATGTAATAAAATTGAATGCGGTCCCAAAAGTTCCTGTCCCACATCCATTGCTCGGTCTCACTCTCCAAAAGTATTCCGTTTCGGCTTCTAAATTGGACGTTTTGTAATAAGTGAATGGAACTGTAGCAGATTCCACAATATTGACAAATCCAGCATCCGTGGCCACTTCCACATCAAAACTGGAGTACAAGGGGTCTTCTTCCCAATTAAGTTCTGTATCCAATGAAACGCCTCCTTCCCCATTGATGGGTGAAAGTAAGGTTACGTCCGAAAAGGTTCCGTCTTGGACCTGAAGTGACAAAACCACACTCTTGGTCACCGATGCTGAAGTGGAAGTAACCGTAATATCATACACACCTGGTGCAACTGCATCGGTATTGGACAATGTCAAATCTACCCCAGTATTGTTTGCACTTTCCTCAGAAGGAGAAAAATTAGCGGACAAACCTGCCGGCAAATTCGCAGAGAAGGTGGAGTTTTCATTGAACCCTCCGTAAGTTTCGTAAACAAATGGAATAACAATATCATCCGGTTGACACACCTCATAGGTCAGTTCTTCAAAACTCAACACCACTTTTGATTCTTCTATCGTAAAGTCGGAAGAATTGACCGCAAAAAATATATTATCGCTCGCCTTGACCATAATCCGTGCAGCGGTTGTCACATCCCCTGGCAAAAGTATTTTCTCGGAGCCATCATTAAGTGTATCTTCCAAAAGCGTAATAGGAAAAGTGAGCCCCCCATCCAAGGATAGAAAAATATCCACTGTTTGGGCATTCACGGGCGCGATATCGGTATTGGCCACATCCCATGTAACTTCTTGAATCGAGCCCGCCGCATAAATTTCATTGCTCGTTTGCGAGGTAACCACAAAAGGTCCCGCTGCTTTGACCACATCTACTTCCAACACATCCGAAACCACTTGTCCACCACCCTCTGCATTGTCACGAACGGTACACGCAAAAGTGAAGCTTCGCTCTATTTCGGAAACAGTTTCCCAAGCGTCCCCAATTGACGGATTGGTTTGTGTCAGGTTTCCTTGGGCTACTTCCGATAACTTAGGAAAATACCGCGCCGGATCTGTACTCGGTGGAAGCGATCTAAAATTTGCACCACTGGGGTTTGAGGGGCCAAAAGATGAGACTGTTACCAAACCATCATCTATTTGTTCCCACGTATAGGTCAGCACATCCCCAACGTCAGGATCTGTGGCATTACCTTCCAGAACAAATGCAGTGCCCTTCGGTATGGTGTAATCATCCACAGGGGTAAGTACCGGTGGAGAATTGACCAATGCTTCGGTTTGTCCACATGATGTAGTTTCCAAATAAGTGGCTATTTGAAGTATACTGTTATAGTGAAAATAATCATCACCATGGGCCGCCACATTATTATCGCCTACGATTCCGGCATATCCCATAATAGTGGTTCCACTACCTGGTTCGGCTTGCACACCTGTACCTTCAGACTCGAACGACCACGTATGATTGGCACCGAATTGGTGACCAAGTTCGTGGGCCACATAATCCAAATCGAACACATCGCCCTGTGGATTAAATGCCGAAGAAAAACCACTCCCCTTCCTGTTGTCCACACAGACAGAACCGATAAAACCAGCATTACCGTTATCCTCTCCTTCATCCACCTTATGAAAAAGGTGACCTACATCGTAGTTTTCCTCGCCTATAATAGAGGTTATCGTTGCCTGTACCTCAGCATTTAAGGAATCATCATAGGGATCGGTATTCGCATTGGTAAAAATAATAAGATCGTTATCGGCAATAAGCTCGAGAGTAACCCCCAAATCTGTCTCAAAAACTTCATTTACCCTTGTAATCGTCGCGTTTATAGCCGCTAAGGCATCTTCCACGGTACCCCCCATTGCTTCGGTATATTCCCCAGAAGCGGAGACCGCAATCCTATATTTCCGAAGTACTTGCCCATCAACCAACGGAACAATGGTTTTTTCACTTGTCCCCGATGATTTATTTTCTGTCGCATATAGGTCTTTGCCCGTCTCACAGATAAAATTCATTTTTGAGGAAAGGCTGGCTTCTTGATCATAAAGCACATAGGTGCCCGATGTATCGGAAACGGGTTCCATAAAAGCCTTTTTATTGTTCTTTAGATCCACAACCATGGTCTGCAAACCTTTGTGGGAACTACTCAGCTTCACTTTGTACCTTCCATCGGAACTAACTCCCGTATAAGATTTTATGTTGGGATATTTCTTGGCAAGGTCGGGATGCAATACCGAAGTCTCTTTTAACGTAAACAGAACCACGTCCCCATTACTATTAGGAAGATATACCACTTGTTTGCCCCCCTTGTTGGTTGAAAAAGATTTCAACCTTTTGGAAAAAACATCCTTTTCCAATGAAAATACGCTCTTTGCGCTAGAGATATCCTTTAAAGATGCACTGTGCAGATTGGTTGGTTTGGGAACTTTTTTCCAATATCCTTGCTGCCCGTAAATGCAAAAGCAGCTAAAAAATATGGTTATTGAAAAAACTAGATGTAACTTAGCTTTCATACTCGGTTAGGGCATAGTATAATTTCAAATGTAAGCCTTTTTTTATTTCTTGATCAGTTGGAAGCAATCCAAAACATTTCTCATTTTAAGGACGTTCCACACCAAACGGTGGTAACCATCGGTACTTTTGATGGTGTGCACCTTGGTCACCGCAAGATATTGGAACGCCTCACAAACAATGCCAAAAACACAGGATTAAAGTCCGCAGTGCTCACTTTTTTCCCCCATCCGCGCATGGTATTGCAAAAAGATTTGGACATAAAACTATTGAACACGCTCGAGGAAAAAAAACAGATTTTGGAAACATTGGGGCTGGACTATTTGATCATACACCCCTTCACCAAAGAGTTTTCAAGGCTTTCTGCCATTGATTTTGTTCGGGATATCTTGATCAATAATTTAAAGGCAAAAAAAATAATCATTGGTTACGACCACAGGTTTGGTCGCAATAGGAACGCCAATATCCAGGACCTGATTTCTTTTGGAAACACCTTCGATTTTGAAGTGGAAGAAATTCCCGCCCAAGAAATCGATGATGTATCTGTGAGCTCCACAAAAATCAGAAAAGCACTTTTGGAAGGTGATGTGGAAACAGCCAATAGTTATTTAAGTTATCCCTATATGCTCACCGGAACCGTAAAAAAAGGAAAAGGCTTGGGAAAAGGGTTTGGTTTTCCAACCGCTAACCTTCATATTGCCGAAGCCTATAAACTTATTCCAAAAAACGGTGCCTACGTAGTCAAAAGCAATCTTGACGGCAAGGATTACCATGGAATGATGAACATCGGGTTCAACCCCACCGTAGACGGGTCCCAAAAAAGTATAGAGGTCAATTTTTTTGAGTTCGAGGGAAACCTTTACGGAAAAAAGATACAGGTACAATTATTGCATCGTATCCGGGACGAACATAAGTTCAATTCCATTGAAGAACTTAAAGAACAATTAAAAAAGGACAAAAACCACTCATTGGACCTAATCTCCAAATAAATGCTCAACCAATTTCTATTCAAGAGGATTGACAACGCACAACTTGTTGTATTTAGGATATTTTACGGGCTATTGGTGAGTGCAGAATGTTATGGCGCCATAGCCACGGGCTGGGTACGTAGAACCTTGGTGGAACCCAAATTCACCTTTTCCTTTATAGGTTTTGAATGGCTCCAACCCTTGCCCGGCAACGGGATGTACATTTATTTCGCCATTATGGGCACCTTCGGTCTTTTAATAGCCCTTGGATATAAATATCGCTTTAGCGCACTGGCATTTGCAATATTATGGTCGGGGGTGTACCTGATGCAAAAAACCTCGTACAATAACCACTATTATTTATTGATGTTGCTCGCCTATATCATGGCATTCCTGCCAGCGAACCGAGACGCATCCTTAGATGTGAAATTAAATCCCAAACTACGTTCCCAGACAATGTACAACTGGATTCGATGGACCATCATACTCCAACTCTTCATTGTGTACACTTATGCATCAGTAGCAAAATTATATGCGGATTGGCTGGATTTTAGCATGATCGAAGTGTTGATGAGCTCCAAGAAGAACTACTACTTAATCGGGGACTTTCTCCAACAAAAATGGGTACACAAAATTATAGCCATTTTCGGCATTTGCTTTGATTTGCTGGTTGTTCCCGCCCTACTCTGGAAGCCTACACGGAAAATCGCCTTTGGACTGTCCATTTTCTTTCACTTGTTCAACAGCATTGTATTTCAAGTAGGTATATTCCCCTATTTGTCCCTTGCCTTTACAGTATTCTTTTTTGAACCACAGACCATCCGAAACATCTTTTTAAGAACCAAAAAAATAATCCCAGAAACCAAAATCATCATTCCAAAGAACAAAAATGTGGTCTTGACGGTGTTGGGCATCTACTTCCTGTTCCAATTGATTTTGCCCCTTCGCCACCACTTCTTCAAAGATGATGTGCTATGGACCGAAGAAGGCCATAGATTAAGTTGGCGTATGATGCTCCGCAGCCGTACCGGAAGTATTACTTATAGCGTTGTAAATACCGAGACCAAGGACACCACCGTGGTCAACTTGAACGATTACCTTACCAAGAAACAAAAAAGACGAGTAGCTTGCTATCCCGATTTTATCTGGCAATTTGCCCAACACCTCAAAAAGGAATACAACAAAAAAGGAGAAAACATTCAAGTATTTGTAAAGAACAGGGTGAAGGTAAACCAAGGCCCATACAAACAATTTGTAGACCCCAAAGTGGATTTGGCCAGTGTTCCTTGGAAACATTTCGCCCACAATGATTGGATTATGCCCTCTCCAAAAGAATAAAGTTGGGGACTTCTTCAGATTGAATTAAATTTGCGCCTCAAAACAAGGCCATGCTTCAAATACAGAACATCAGGGAAAACAAGGAAAGTATCATTAACGCTTTGAAGAAGCGAAACATCGATGCCGAACCTATGATATCAAAGGTTTTGGAACTCGATGAAAAAAGACGTTCCATCCAAACCGAGCTGGACGCCACCTTGGCCGAATCCAACAAACTTTCAAAAGAAATTGGCATGCTTTTCAAATCGGGAAAAGCACAGGAAGCCAATGTTCTAAAAGAAAAAACAGCTGGACTCAAAGAAGCATCAAAAAAACTGGGGGACGATTTAAACACGACTGCCAATGAACTTCAGCAACAGTTGTATTTGATTCCGAACGTACCCCACGAATCCGTTCCAGCAGGAAATTCGGACGAGGACAACGAAGAAGTTTTCCGGGAAGGAGACATTCCTACCCTATCCAAAGAAGCATTACCGCATTGGGAATTGGCCAAAAAATACGATATCATCGATTTTGAGCTTGGGGTAAAAATCACAGGTGCAGGCTTTCCGGTGTACAAAGGAAAAGGTGCCCGTTTACAACGTGCCCTGATCGCTTATTTCTTGGACAAAAATACCGAGGCAGGGTACACCGAAATGCAAGTTCCCCTTATGGTGAACGAAGACTCTGGTTACGGAACAGGCCAGTTGCCCGACAAGGAAGGCCAAATGTACCATGTACAGGCAGATGATCTCTACCTTATCCCGACGGCCGAAGTACCTGTGACCAACCTGCACCGGGGCGATATCTTGGCAGAGAGTGATTTCCCCATCAAATATACAGGCTATACCCCATGTTTCCGTCGTGAAGCCGGAAGTTATGGCGCCCACGTTCGTGGCTTGAACCGTTTGCACCAATTTGACAAAGTGGAGATTGTACGCATGGAGCACCCCAACAATTCATACCAAGCTTTGGATGAAATGGTGGAGCATGTTAAAAATATTCTTCGGGAGTTAAAATTACCTTACCGTATTTTACGACTTTGTGGAGGCGACCTGGGATTTACCTCTGCCCTTACATTTGATTTTGAAGTATTCTCAACCGCACAAGATCGTTGGTTGGAAATCAGTTCCGTGTCCAATTTTGAAACCTTCCAGGCCAATCGCCTAAAACTTCGCTACAAGGATGAAAATGGAAAGAGCCAATTGGCCCACACCTTGAACGGAAGCTCTTTGGCATTGCCCAGGGTTTTGGCGGGAATCTTGGAAAATTATCAAACCGACGAGGGCATTAAAATCCCTGAGGTATTGGTTCCTTACTGTGGTTTTGACATCATAGATTAAGGTTTTCATCCAATTATTTGGATTCGCTTAACAGAATCCCCCATATTTCTGCGTTATATTTGAAATAAAACAAGCTATTGCGACGTCTTTTATTTCTCATATTGATTTTATCCAGTTTTATCGGATTGGCACAAGAGGATTTCTTGGCCAAGCAGTACCTTAATAATGGGGATTATGAGAAAGCCTTGGTCTTTTATGAAAAATTGGTGGAGACCAACCCACGACGTACCGATTATGCCGAGGGATTGGTGGCCTGCTACCAACAATTGGAACGCTATGACGAAGCAGAAGCATTCTTACTTCAAAAAATAGAGGACAGCTACGCTTTTCCTACTTTTTATATTGAACTAGGATACAATTTCACCCTGAAAAACGAGCCCGAAAAGGCCAATGTGTATTACGACAAGGCCATTAAAAAAATTGAGGACAACCCCAATTATGGATACAGCGTAGGCTATCGCTTCCAGAAATATGCCTTGCTCGATTACGCCATTCAAGCCTACACCAAGGCCATGGAATTAAAACCCGAACTCAACTACGATTTTCAGTTGGCCCGTATTTATGGGGAACAAGGGGATGTTGAAAAAATGTACCAATCCTACCTCAACCTTATTTGGGAGGGAAGGACATCCCACTCCAACGTACTGCGGAACATCGACGATTTTATCTCCGAAGATCCCTCCAACGAAAACAATATATTGTTGCGCAAAGTACTCCTACAAAATGCGCAGAAAGCACCCGATATTCTTTGGAACCAACTTTTGAGCTGGCTTTTTGTGCAACAAAAACAATACAATAGTGCCTTTGGTCAGGAAAAGGCCATTTTTAAAAGAAGTGAAGGCCAATCCGTAGATCGATTGGAAAACCTTGGAAACATAGCTTTGGAGGACAAAGACCTGGAAACGGCCACTGCTATCTATCAATACATTGTGGATAATACCGAAAATCCACGAACCAAACTCAGTGCGGAACTACAACTCATCGATATCGCTTTGCAAAATCCGACAGAAAAAATAGTCAAAGATGTTGAAAACAAATTCAAGGATCTCGTTGAGACATACGGCATTCAAAGTAGCACCCTTCAACTCCAGATTGCCTATGCCAATTTTCTTACGTTTAGGAAAGAACAACCCGAACCTGCCATTGATATGCTAAAACAAAGTTTGGAACTTCCCATGGGGCGATTGACCATGGCTTACGTAAAACTTGCCCTTGGTGACATCCTTGTTTTTGACCAAAGGTTCAACGAAGCACTGATTCTTTTCACCCAAGTACAAAAAAGCATGAAAAATGATGTACTTGGCCAAGATGCACGATTTAAAGTGGCACAGACCAGTTTTTATAAAGGTGATTTTGATTGGGCACTTACCCAACTAAAAGTTCTCAGAAGTTCAACCTCCCAGCTTATCGCCAACGACGCCATGCAGTTGAGCCTCTTGATCTCGGACAACTCACTTGAAGATTCCACCCAGACCGCATTAAAAAAATATGCCAGAGCTGACTTACTGGCCTATCAAAACAAAAACAAGGAGGCCATTGAGGTGCTCGAAGATATTTTACAGAACCATAAAGGGGAAAAAATAGAGGACGAAGCCCTGCTGAAACAAGCTGAACTTCTGGTAGCACAAAAAAATTACGAGAGTGCCGAGTTCAACTATCAAAAAATTGTGGAATTCTACGCTGATGGTATCCTTGCCGACGACGCCCATTTTGCTTTGGGAGAACTTTACGAGAACATTTTGAACGAACCGGAGAAGGCAAAAAATCATTACGAAAAGATCATTTATAATTATCAGGACAGTTATTATTTCCCGCAGGCCCGTAAGAATTTCAGGAGGCTACGAGGGGATGCAATTAACTAATTCTTTCCTACTTTAGCCCAATAAACCGAAGGCAAATGCTGATATATAACGTAACCATCAATATTGACGAAAGTATCCATGATGAGTGGTTGGCCTGGATGAAGGACAAACACGTGCCCGATATGCTTGCAACAGGAAAGTTTATCCATGCCAAAATGGTCAAGGTCTTGGTGGAAGAGGACATGGGAGGCATCACATATTCCGTGCAATACACTACCCGTGACAGGGCCACCCTGGAATCCTATTACAAAGAAGACGCCGACCGTTTACGTTCGGATGCACAACAAATGTTCCCAAACAAATTTGTCGCCTTTAGAACCGAGTTAGAAGTCATCAGTCAACAAATACCCTAAAAATTTGGAATATCTCTTTTCCTACGGAACTCTCCAAGACCTTCAGGTACAAGAATACATTTTTGGGCGCATATTAGATGGAAAGCCCGACACTGCATTGGGTTTCAAAAAAATAGAAAATGCCGTCTATGGTCGTTATCCGTTGGTCATCCACACCAACAACCCCAAAGACAAAGTTGAAGGCATGGCTTATAAAGTAAACGATGCTGACCTTAAAAAAGCGGACATTTACGAAACCAGTGCATACAAAAGGGAAAAATTCCGTTTGGAATCAGGGGAAGAAGCATGGATCTATATCGAAAATTCCAACTAACTTGCAAAAAAACCGTCAGTGTCCAAAAAGAAAAGAAAGAAGTACCCCAATGGTTCCCCCAACAAAAAAAAGCATGGGTCGGAAGATGGGGCGGTAAAGGCAAAAAAACATTTGGGCCAGCATTTTCTCAAAGATGAGTCCGTTGCCGAAAAAATAGCCCAGACCCTTTCCTTGGAAGGTTACAGCAATGTTATCGAGGTTGGGCCAGGAATGGGAGTGTTGACCAAATACCTTCTTCAACGAGATATAGATTTGGTGGCCATGGATTTGGATGAAGAGTCCATCGTATACCTCAACCATAGTTTTCCTTTGGAACATGCCGATATTCTAAAAAACAATGATCGTCTCAATATTATAGAAGCGGATTTCCTCAAGTTCGACCTTACCCAACTCTACGGGAACGAACAATTTGCCATTACGGGCAACTTCCCTTACAACATTTCCAGTCAGATAGTTTTTAAAATGTTGGAAATGCGTAAACAGGTACCCGAATTTTCGGGTATGTTCCAAAAAGAAGTGGCCAAACGCATTTGTGAAGGACCTGGAAGCAAAAGCTACGGTATCCTCTCCGTATTGGTCCAGGCTTATTACGATGCGGAATACCTTTTTACCGTGCCCCCAGGGGTATTTGACCCTCCACCAAAGGTGGATTCCGGGGTCTTGCGTCTGTCCCGAAAAAAAGAACTTAACCTACCATGTGATGAACGCCTTTTCTTTAGAGTGGTAAAAACAGCTTTTAACCAAAGACGTAAAACTATTCGCAATAGTCTTAAAGTCTTCAACCTTTCCGATAATCTAAAAGAAGATACTATCTTTGACCAACGCCCGGAACAGCTTTGTGTAGCTGATTTTATAACGTTGACACAGAAGATAGCCAATGACGCCGTTTAAACTCACAGACGAACTTTTAGAAGAAATCAGGCAACTGATTGCAGAAAACAAGGACGCTGAACTTCAGGCTACGATGAAGGAGTTCCACTATGCGGATATTGCCGAGATAGCGGATGAACTGGAAGTTGATGAAGCGACCTACCTGATCAAGCTTCTGGACAGTGAAAAAACCTCGGATATTCTTGCGGAAATGCACGAAGACATCCGTGAGGCTGTACTTAAAAACCTTACTGCCAAAGAAATTGCAGGGGAGTTGTCCGAGTTGGACACGGACGATGCTGCGGATATCATTAACGAGCTTCCAAAGGAAATTGTCCAGGAAGTAATCTCGGAGATTTCCGATCGGGAACACGCCAAGGATATTGTGGACCTTTTGCGATATGAAGAGGATTCCGCTGGTGGTCTTATGGCAAAAGAACTTGTGAAAGTCAACGAAAATTGGACCGTGACCTCCTGTGTCAAGGAAATGCGCGCCCAAGCAGAAAATGTGACCCGGGTGCATTCCATATACGTTGTAGACGACGAAGGAAAGCTCAAAGGCAGGCTTTCCCTAAAAGATTTGCTTACAGCTCCCACCAAAAGCCATATAAAGGATATTTATATTCCAAAAGTAGATTCTGTCAATGTCAACCAAAAGGGTGAAGAAGTTGCCAAGATTATGTCCAAATATGACTTGGAGGCCATACCAGTGGTTGATGAAATTGGACGTTTGGTGGGACGAATCACCATTGATGACATTGTGGATTTGATTCGGGAAGAAGCCGACAAAGATTACCAAATGGCCGCAGGTATCTCCCAAGATGTTGAGGTAAGCGACAGTATCTGGACACTGACACGTGCCCGCATCCCATGGTTGATATTGGGTCTTTTGGGCGGACTTGGTGCTGCCGCCATCATGGGCACTTTTGAGGATATGATAGCCAAACACGCGGTATTGTTTTTCTTTACCCCGCTAATCGCGGCAATGGCGGGCAATGTAGGCGTACAATCCAGTGCCATTGTGGTTCAGGGTCTGGCGAACGATGATTTAAAAGGAAGCATAAGAAATCATTTGCTGAAAGAAATGCTCTTGGCTCTTTTGAACGGATTTATTCTTTCCTCTTTACTTTTGCTCTTCACTTGGGCCTGGAAAGGATCATTTACTACCTCATTGGCCATATCTCTTTCGTTGATTACCGTAATTGTAGTGGCCGGTTTCATAGGTACCTTTATTCCTCTCTTCCTTCATAAAAGAAATATTGACCCTGCCATTGCCACAGGTCCATTTATAACCACGAGCAACGATATTTTTGGGATCTTGATCTATTTTTGGATAGCCAAAATGATTTTGGGGATTTAACATGGCTCATCCCCTGGTTCGGAACAATGATTTCAAGTTTTTTCATAAAAAGTGATACGTAATTAACAACTAGTATTTAAACATGGACTCACCATCCAAAAATCTAGGAATTGTATATTTGACCCTATGAAAGTTCTCCATCTTGACACCAATCACCCTCTGCTCATTGAACAATTTGCTGAGCTTGGGTTTGAAAACCACGAAGACTACACCTCCACCAAAGAACAAGTAGAGAAAAAAATCCACTTGTACGATGGCATCATCATTAGAAGTAGGTTCACTATAGACCAACAATTCCTGGACAAGGCCACCAATCTAAAATTTATTGGAAGGGTCGGGGCAGGATTGGAAAATATTGACGTGGAACATGCCAAATTCAAGGGCATATTTCTAGCATCGGCACCGGAAGGGAACCGAAATGCCGTAGGTGAACACACTTTGGGCATGTTACTCTCGCTAATGAACCACATGTGCAAGGCCAATCGACAAGTTAAAAAAGGAAAATGGAAACGAGAGAACAATCGGGGTGTGGAACTCGATGGAAAAACTGTGGGAATTATCGGCTATGGGAATATGGGCAAAGCATTTGCCAAAAAATTGCAGGGCTTCGACGTAGAGGTTATCTGCTATGACATTGTTGGAGGTGTTGGCGATGAAAATGCCCGTCAAGTAGGCATCATGGAATTTCAACAACGCTCGGATGTCGTTAGCCTACATGTACCTGAAACAAAGGAAACCGTGGGAATGGTAAACTCAGATTTCATTGAGGGGTTCCATAAACCTTTTTGGCTACTTAACACTGCTCGGGGCAAATGTGTGGTGACCAAAGATTTGGTGGAAGGATTAAAATCCGGCAAAGTATTGGGTGCTGGATTGGATGTATTGGAATATGAGAAAAAATCCTTCGAAAACATGTTTGTGCAAAAACCCAAAGCTTTTAAGTATCTTCGAAAAGCTAAAAATGTGTTGTTGACACCTCACGTAGCGGGTTGGACCGTGGAAAGCAAGGAAAAATTGGCGCAGACCATTGTTGATAAAGTCAAAGAAAGATTTTGCTAACTTTATACACCCTATCGTTCCTGATTTTGACGCTGCCAGTCCATTAAAATGACCATACATGACTTTAGATGTCAAAACAGTTGACGAATACATAGAAAAACTTCCAGAAGATCGTAAAGAACCCGTTTCCAAACTTCGAGAGACTGTAAAAAGGAACTTACCGGAAGGCTTCGAAGAATGTATCAGTTACAAAATGATCGGTTTTGTAGTGCCACACTCCATATATCCGGACGGATATCATTGTGACCCAAAGTTACCACTCCCCTTCATCAATATTGCATCTCAAAAAAACTTTGTGGCCCTTTACCATTCCGGTATTTATGCAAACGCGGAACTGCACAATTGGTTTGTAAACGAATACCCGAAACATGTAAGCACAAAATTGGATATGGGCAAAAGTTGCGTTCGTTTTAAGAACACCAACAAGATACCATACGAACTCATTGCGGAACTTTGTAAAAAAATGACCCCGCAGGAATGGATTTCCCTTTATAAAAAAAACATTAAAAAATCATGAAAAACCGAGTAACAGGACTGGGTGGCTTTTTCTTTAAAAGCAAGGACCCAAAAAAAATTAAGGAATGGTACAAAAACCATTTGGGATTGAACACCGACCAATATGGATGCACCTTTTGGTGGAAGGACAAAGAAGGTAAAGATTGTTCCACACAATGGAGCCCTATGGATGAAAACACCGAATATTTCAAGCCCAGTGAAAAGCAGTTCATGATGAACTTTAGGGTGGAAAACTTGGTAGAACTCCTTAAAGAATTAAAGAAGGAAGGCGTTACCGTGGTAGGTGAAATAGAAGAGTACGAGTACGGAAAGTTTGGTTGGATACTTGACCCAGAGGGAAATAAATTGGAACTTTGGGAACCTGTTGATAAAGCCTTTCTGTAGGTATTGATTTATTTGTTACATTTAGCAATCGTTAACCAACACATTTAAACCATGTCAGAAGAAGAAAAAAAAGATTTTGAAGATAAGGCTGAAGAAGCAGCTAAAGACTTTAAGGAAGAAGCAAAAAAAACTGCAAATGAATTCAAAGAAGGAATCCAAGGTGCAGGCGGGGATAACAAAAAAATTCTTGCCGGCATCCTAGCTATATTGTTAGGAGGATTTGGAGTTCATAAATTTATTTTGGGCTACAACAAAGAAGGGTTTATTTTACTGGGAGTAACTATTATCTTAGGAGCAATTACCTGTGGAATTGGTGCATCCGCTGCTTGGATCATTGGTTTAATCGAAGGTATTATCTATCTTACCAAATCCGATGAAGAGTTCTACAACACTTATCAAGTTGGTAGAAAGCCTTGGTTCTAAAAAATTAAAAAGCCAGATAATTGTATCTGGCTTTTTTTGATTTATCATTAATTGTAATATTACGATTATTAAATTAGTGAACACATGGTTGTCAGAAACATGAAACCAACTGACTGGGAAGAAGTTTCCAGAATCTATTCCGAAGGAATAGCTACAGGCATGGCCACTTTTGAAACCACAGTGCCGTCCTATGAAAAATGGGACAAAGCACATACAGAGCATTGCCGTTTAGTGGCCGAACAAAATGGGGAAATTATGGGATGGGCTGCACTCTCGCCCGTATCAAGCCGTTGTGTTTACGGAGGCGTTGGCGAAGTAAGCGTCTATGTCTCAAGTAAAAGCCGAGGAAAAGGAGTGGGCAAATTACTCATGGAACATTTGATCACAGAAAGTGAAAAAGCTGGTTATTGGACCATACAGTCCGGGATATTTCCAGAGAACACGGCAAGCATAAAACTACATGAAAAAATGGGCTTCCGCTATATTGGCAAACGGGAACGCATAGGCAAAATCCACGGAATTTGGAAAGATAATCTGTTGTTCGAAAAACGAAGCGATAAGGTTGGTGTGGATTAATCCACTTCCAAAGTTCCATTACCTTCGGCCACTTTGCGCTCCAACTCGGCCTGAAATTCTTCCATTACCGGCTTTACAGTACTTTCAGGAAGGTCAGCAATTCGGATATACATTAATCCATCTACCGAATTATTGAACAGCGGATCCACATTAAAGGCCACCACTTTGGCATTTTGTTTAATGTACTTCTTGATCAAAACCGGTAGTCGTAAGCTGCCGGGTTCCACTTCGCTGATCAGTTTGTCAAACTTGTTCAGATCCGCCTGCGTCTCATCAAAAACAAATTCTTTGTCCGCATCCTTCAACTTCACTTTGAACTCCTTTTTGGGACGGATATATTGTGCCACATAGGGATCCCAATAATTGGATTTCATAAACTCGATCATCAACGATTTGGAAAAATTGGAGAACTGGTTGCTGATACTCACCCCTCCAATCAGATACTTGTGCTCCGGATATCTTAAAGTGGTATGCACTATGCCCTTCCAAAGCAGAAACAACGGCATAGGTTTCTGTTGATATTCCTTTACAATATAGGCCCGTCCCATCTCGATGGATTTCTCCATCATTCCATACAATTCAGGTTCGAAACGGAAAAGATCTTGAAGATAAAATCCATCAATACCGTACTTCTTAAAAATTTCCGAGCCCAAGCCCATTCGGTAGGCCCCTACAATTGTCTTTGAACCATCATCCCACAAAAACAAATGATGGTAATATGAATCAAACTTATCAAGGTCTACGGCATTATTGGTCCCCTCCCCAACTTCACGAAAAGTTATTTCCCGTTGCCGCCCAATTTCATTTAAACAGAAGGGCATATCCTTTGCCTGGGCCAAAAAAACTTCGTAATTCTTGCTCTGCAACAATCTGCAATCCTTCTCCCGCAGCTTTTCAATTTCGCCCTCGAGCACTTTGGCACTAATGGCGGTCGCTATTTTCTTGGGGGGCTTGGGAATTTTTAGCGAAGTGGGCACTTTGTCAATAAAACGCTCTTTTTCAAAAACATTGGCCAACAGATAAGTCTTTTTCCGTAGCAATTCTGCATAATCCTCCAAGGTCTTTTCCTCATTCTGGGTATTGACCGATATAGGCTGGCCAATCCGTACTTTAATGGGCCGCCTGCTCTGGGAGGTCAGCTCTGAAGGTAGTTTGGCCGTCCGAAACACATCATTGATCTTGGACAACCGATAAAACAATCGACTGTTCCGTGCGTGAAAATAAATGGGAACAACAGGCACTTCGGCCTTTCGAATTAATTTTATGGCTGCTTCTTCCCAAGGCTTGTCCACCACCAGTCTACCATCGCGATAGGTAGATACTTCTCCCGCAGGAAAAATTCCAAGGGGATGCCCGTCCCGAATATGTTTTAGGGCATTTTTAAAACCAGCAACACTGCTTTTGGCATCCTTGTGGTTTTCAAAAGGATTTACGGGCATTATATAAGGCTTCAAGGGCTCTATCCTATGCAATAAAAAATTGGCGATTATTTTATAATCGGGTCTCTCCTTAAGCAGTAATTTGAGCAACAATACTCCATCGATACCACCTAATGGATGATTGCTAATAGTAATATATGGACCAGATTTGGGGAGTCGTTTTATATCCTCCTCCGGTATCTCAAAATCAATTTCGTAATGGTCCAATATGGCATCCAGAAAATCGGGGCCAGAAAGATTTTTGTTCTTATCGTAAAACCTATTGATGGTGCTAATTCTTGTGGCTACCATTAAAAGCCATCCTACAAAAGTGCCCAAAAAGCCGTATTTGTCCAGATGGATGACCTTTGCCACCTCTTTAGCTGAAACCAATCCCATAAAAATAGTATTTAGGTGCGCGTAAAGATAGAAAAT
>CEVF01073901.1_pt1 | contig 25534 bp, 24 predicted proteins | sample 356441 | NCBI WGS metagenome assembly CEVF01 (sample SAMEA2622765, study PRJEB7988) | marine metagenome | biome: marine biome (ENVO:00000447); feature: surface water layer (ENVO:00002042); material: "saline water (ENVO:00002010), including plankton (ENVO:xxxxxxxx)" | depth 5 m | reverse complement strand
GCATGAACTGCTATCTGATAGCCCCTGCTTCCCAGGAACCGCGCGACGCAATTACCGATCCGAGGTGCCCCGGCGCCGGTGATCAGAGCAACAGGGTGTTGCGGGTAAAGTGCGGACAAGGTTGCTCTTTTGCGTTGGGAAGGTTGCCGGAAGTGATGTAAAGCGTCGTCGTTTGGGAATTGGGCGAGCAAACGGCGATATCTCTGAAGCACCTTAATTGTAAACCACGTGAGGGTTCACGTGCAGATGCGACAGATGCAATAACCGGTAAAACGGGATGGTGGTTCTTGCGTCGAAACGGGTTGTTTGTCCAATTCATTGTAATTTTGAAAGGGTTTTCCTTTGCGTCTCAGGCAACCTGCGATGAATTCCCAGCTTGGGTTGGCGACAGGCGACTGCTTGCCACACCTTCCGGCGGTCGTCACAATGCAGAGACGCTTGCTAAAAGTTGCTTGTAATCCTTGATCGTGTGTGGTTGTCGTGGGGGATTTGCGTAGCACTTGGGTAAGATTTTTTGGGCTTTGGTTAAAATTTCTTGGAGCTGCCAGGGAGATAAATGATTCATGCCTGCAATGCGCATCCCAAATTTTGTGGCAAAAAAAGAGCGCGGTGAGAAAATTACCATGCTCACCGCGTACGACTACACGATGGCCAGACTGCTCGAAACAGCAGGAGTTGATGGTCTGTTGGTTGGTGATAGTCTTGGCATGGTGGTACAAGGTAAGGAAAATACGCTGCCGGTCACGCTAGAAGAGATGATTTACCATGCTGAAATGGTCGCTCGAGGTGCAAGCTCGTCCCTTGTAGTGGTCGACCTGCCGTTCCCAGCACACTACGTGGGTATTGAAAAAACGATTGAAAACGCAGCGCGGATATTGAAAGAATCCTCCGCGCAAGCGGTCAAAGTGGAGGCCGGTGCCAATGATGTCAAAGCGATCGAGGCACTGACATCTGCAGGTATACCAGTCATGGCACACTGCGGACTCCGACCGCAGACGGTCCATCAGATGGGTGGATATAAAGTACACCGCGATGACAAACAACTGCAGGTGGATGTGCAGGCCATGGAGAAAGCGGGTGCTTTTGCGGTGGTGCTGGAATGTGTGCCCGCAACCGCGGCAGCGGAGGTCACCTCTCAGGTTGCAATTCCCACGATTGGTATCGGGGCTGGCGTAGGCTGCGACGGCCAGATCCTTGTGATTCATGATCTTCTGGGGGTTCCCGACGGGAATCTCCCCAAGCACGTCAAGGCATATGCAGCGCTTGGTGAGCAGATTGTCGCTGCCGTTCGCGACTATTGCACTGATGTGCGAAATGGTGATTTTCCCGCAGACGATCAGACCTTTGCATAGGCAGTTGAACGAGAACGTTTGAGGTTCTTCATGAGCAATCGGCTCTCAAATGCAACAAGTCCCTATTTGCTTCAGCACAAAGACAATCCGGTCGACTGGTATCCATGGGGAGAGACTGCCTTCGCGAAGGCAAGGGCCGAGGGTAAACCGATTTTTTTATCCATCGGTTATTCCGCTTGTCATTGGTGTCATGTAATGGAGCGGGAAAGCTTTGAGAATGCGGCACTTGCGCAATTGATCAACGACCAATTCGTGGCCATAAAAGTCGATCGTGAGCAGCGACCTGATCTCGACCAGATTTACATGCAGGCGGTTCAAGCGCTCACCGGTCGAGGCGGATGGCCGATGTCGGTCTTTCTTACCGCTGAAGGAAAGCCATTTTTTGGCGGCACATACTGGCCACCGCAGTCCCGGCAGGGCATGCCCGGCTTTGATCAGATTTTGCATGCAGTAGCCGATGCCTGGAAGAATCAACGCGACAAAATTTCACAGCAGGCTGCCCGTCTCACTGCAAGCCTTGTAACCGATTATCCGCCTACGTCAGGCGATCTGGATTCGGAAGCGATATTGGAATCGGTTACGGTAGCGTTGGAACGTGCGTTTGATGACGTGCATGGTGGATTTGGCGGCTCTCCCAAGTTTCCCCATCCGCTGGAAATCAAGCTTTGTTTGCGGCTGGCACGTTGGCATGGGCGTAAGCATCTGATGCAAATGGCCCTGCACAGTCTGGATCAGATGGCTGCCGGTGGAATTTACGATCAGTTGGGAGGTGGATTTCATCGCTATGCGGTCGATGCCCATTGGCTCGTTCCGCATTTCGAGAAGATGTTGTATGACAACGCACTTTTGGCCGGCTGTTACCTGGAGGCCTTTATAGCTACCGGTCAAAGTCGCTATCGCGAGATTGTCGTTGAAACACTTGATTACATTCTGCGGGAAATGCAGCATCCGGAGGGGGCGTTCTACAGCACACAGGATGCCGATAGTGAGGGTGTAGAGGGTAAATTCTTTGTCTGGAGCCTTGCGGAGATCACCGATACGCTTGATTCAGAAATGGCTGATCTTTTCTGCGCGTTTTATGATGTCACTGCCAACGGGAACTTTGAGGGTCAGAATATTCTGCACCAGTCACAGTCGCTCGAGGCATTTGCCGCGGCAGAGGGCCGAGATCCGGTGGAATGTAAGCAGCAGTTGGACCATGCGCGGGTGAAACTTTTTGGGGTACGGAAACGACGCATCGCTCCCGGATTGGATGACAAAATTCTTGCGGACTGGAATGGTCTCATGATTGATACGCTTGCCCGCGCTGGAGCATCGCTTGGCATTCCGCGGTACGTGGAAGCCGCGCAGCGTGCAAGTGTCATGATCGATACCAAAATGCGTGATGCCGAAGGCCGACTCATGCATTCCTGGCGCGAGGGAATGGCGGAGGGGATGGCCTTTGTCGATGACTATGCTGCTCTGCTGGGGGCCTGGATCACACTTTACGAATGTACGTTCGAAGAAATCTGGATTGATCGCGCTGTGGAATTGGCGGAGGCGTTGCTTGGGCGATACGAGGATCAGCATCACGGAGGATTCTTCTTCACCGCTAATGATCACGAGCAACTAATCGTCCGCCGCAAAGAACTTTTTGATCAGGCAACACCGAACGGCAACGCGCTGGCCGCAGAGGGCTTGTTACGATTAGCAGATCTCCTCGACCGGGATGATTTTCGGCAATCGGCGCGACGGGCGATCGAGTCGGCAAGTGAAACTATTTGTCAGGCACCGTTAGCACAAGGACAGAGCGTGCTTGCCGTGATGCGTCACACCGCTGCTGTGCGTCAATGGGTGCTGGCTGCAGGGGAGCCAAGCGAGGAGGCGGAGGAGGTATTGCGCACTTTACGGCAATCCTATCTTCCCGGTCACGTGCTTGCCTGTCGCCTGGCCGGATCGACGCTCTCCCCAAGTGCGTGCCTGGACGCGCTTTTCATTGATCGTCCGACAACATCGCATTCTTGGGAGCTTTATTACTGTGAGGGTTACACATGCCTGGCGCCGGTAAATACCCTGTCCGCAGCAAAAGACCTGATTGCAACCGCTCTGGAAAATTAATCCGATGGCGACTGCGGAATATCGGTTTCAGGATTGAAGGACTGCTGTGCAACACGATAGATTTCAACAAGCGACTTTCCGGTCGCGCGAGCTAATCTACGACAATCCTCATATTCCGGTGCAAAGCTTAAGACATTCCCAGGCCGTTGGGCGACCACTCCCGATACCTGGCCCAAAGGTGTGGTGACCTGCCGCGTTTCACGCGGCAGTGTCGTCCGCGCCGCCTGCCACTTTCTCAAGCCGAGCGTGGTCGAATGTTGCAGGATCGTGTGCTCCACATTGTCCAGTTTTTCGGCACGGCAGAGCACCGTCAGCAGCACGCCCGGTCGATTTTTTTTCATTTGAATTGGCGTGCAGTAGACGTCGATCGCACCCTCGTCAAACAGTGTTTCGCTGAGATAACCGATCCATTCCCCTGTGGCATCATCCAGCTGCGTCTCCACCACCCAAACCGCACTGGTACGCTCTATTGCAGACGTTGATGTTCCGATCATAAGTCGCAGCAAATTGGGTTGGTCCGGAAGGTCGCGCTGCCCCGCCCCACAGCCAATCGTGTCAATCGACATGCCAGGGAGTGGTCCGAACGTATCAACCATCTCCGCGACAATTGCAGCCCCTGTCGGGGTGGTTAATTCTGCCTCAACTGCAGAGTCTGCAAGGGGAATACCCTTGAGCAATTCTGCCGTGGCAGGCGCTGGCAAACTGCATCGTCCATGGGCTATTTGAATGGATCCGGTGCCCGTTGGAATCGGGGAAGCACAGATCCGTTCCACCCCCAGAAGGTCCCAGCCGATCGCGACCCCAACAATATCGGCTATCGAGTCGACGGCACCCACTTCATGAAAGTGAACCTTCTCGAGGGTGGTTCCGTGGACTTTGGCCTCCGCTTTACCCAGGCGAATAAAAATATTTTTCGCCATCTGTTTTTGACGTTCACTCAATCGGCCCGCGTCGATCATTCTAGTGATGTCGGACAGATGTCGATGCGCATGCTCGGGCGGGTGTTCGATTCTTATTTGTGTAGCCCGAAATCCATTCTTTTTTACTTCCTCTGCAGTGACTTTGCAGTCGGGGAGCCCTAGTGAATGAATACCATTTTGAACAGCGTCAATATCGACACCTGCATCCACCAACGCGCCAAGCGTCATATCACCGCTAATACCGCTTGCGCAGTCTAAATATGCTGTCTTCATACTAAGCGATTCTAGAATTTTGTCTGTCACCAAAACAGGGTGGGGAAATGGCGAGCGGAGAGGGCTTGTCCGAGTCAGACAAGAGAACTGCCTATTCTTGTGATCGTGCCCCTGTTTATCAGGTCATCAGCGTATTGTGCGCCGCTGCGGCCGACTTGTCATAGTCGAGCCGGGATGTATCGGCCCGATCGCGAGACCGATCCAGCCGTCCTGAATCCGTTGCTGGTTGACGACCAGATCATCAAGACTGGGATTATCAGTGATTTTTTGCGGTAACAGCGCTATTTGTGTCCCGCGAGAAAGCAACTTACTGAACACACCGCGGAGGGCAATTTGATCCCGAGTTCGCAATTTCTTCCCCTCTAGTCGGATGGAATTCTGACGTGTGAGATAAGCGTTAACGCCCTCGGTTTCAATGCCGTAATCGGCTGAGATGCGAAGATTGGACCACTTGTATCTTTTCCCCTTTGTGATCCGACGAACCGCCACCACAAGCGTAACGACGCCGTCGTCACATTGCACCCGAATTGGATCCTTCGCGGCGAACGCGATGATTACATTGTCGGGCATGGATTCAGGCACTTTCCCTGCGGACCGTCCCGTTTTATTCATGAGATGAAGGTATAAATCGTGCAGGGAAAAAGTTCTTCCTGCCAGCGCGAGTTGGTCTAATCCGTTGTTCAGTGCGCTTTCATGAACTTGCATGCTCAGCATGCTGTTGGATAATGCTCGTGGCCGCGCAGAAAAACCAGTAATTTGTCCCGCGTGTCCCAATCTAATACGTCCGGTGGCACGTTGTTCCGTTGTAGAAAGTTCAATGGCTGTCGGATCGAGTCCGAGTTGGTCCAGTGGTTTCCACAAGTCGTAATAGAACCGGTCGATACCCCCGCGCAACCGCGGAGTGAATTCATTGTCAAACAATTGTTTTGCCTGGGATGCGACTCGCAGTTCCATCTCACTTAACGCGTCATCGTGCTCCTCAGCATGTTTTTTTCGAGCGGCTTTACGTACCCAGGAGCCAACCAACGGAATACTATCGTAATCTGATTCGACATCGATCAGTTCACTTTGGCTGATTGCGTTCACCACACTCGGCTTGGCCTTCACGCCCTGCTGATCGATCAAAATCAGTTTTCGTACCAAAAAACCCGTCTCGCCTTCGTTATACAGATAGACCTTACGACTTGAGGCAACCGTATCAGAAAAAACCCGGCCCCAAACCTCCAGGCCGATACGAATGCGGTGTGGATCCGGTATCAGACGTGTCTGGAGTGTTGAACGGGTGTAGCTGTTTCCCCAGACTGGAATTCCCAGAACATGATCATCAATCCGACTTGCCTGCTCGCGTGATGTGGGCATGAAACGGTTCATCAAATCCTCGGAGGCAACGATGCGGATATTCGCATTTCTGTAATAAAGATCGAGAACCTCACCGAGCTCTCGTTGGGCATCGTTTTTAGAGTTAAGTAACGGATCGATCACGCGTGCGATTTTTGTCGCATCACTGCTGAGTCTGGAGAATTCGTACTGTTCAAGTGAAGCCAACAACTCAGAAACATCAATCGAGAAAACCGCAATGCCCCTCGAGTCTTGGTTCTCCTGTAAACAAGTAACGCCAAGAAAAGGTTCTTTGAGAACAACTGTTCCCTGGGGGAAGGTATTCATTAAACTTTGCCCGGCCCGCCAGATGGTAAGCCTGCGATTTAAGTCGTGACAGGTAGCGTTAAGGTAATAAGCGTCCCGTGACTCAAGTTGTGAGGTGATTGATTCCCTCTGGTCAAGGGCGTGCTGCAACGCGTCAAACACGATTATGGTATTTTCATCAGTCAGACTCTCACACTGGATCAAACGATTGATTTGTTTGCGGACTTGGAGGGCCCAATCTCGGGTGGGTTCTTTTTCCTCCAGGAACTCCAGTTTTTCGATAAAGGCGTGCGGCCTGGGCCATGCCGGAGATCGGAAATAGGGTGGGGGGTCCGCAATGCTGCAGTACCTGCGAAATTCGGAGGCAGCAATCTTGGCACTGCCTGATCGATCGGTAGATGCCAGATCTATTCGCCATTGCGGTGCGTGCGAGGGGACCGGGGTGGCAGCCTTAGACGGAGGAGTTACCCGGATGAACCGCGGATGCAGCGGCTCGATTGGATTTCGACCGTGCTTTCGATGCCAGGCCATCGGCACAATAATACCGAGCACAAGCACGAAGGCCAGAAGAATAAAATGTGACCATTTCAGGCCGTGCTGACCATGCATCACCGATTTTCTCCAGCGCAATCAAACGGCCCGACCGACGGTGGCCCACTCAATAAGAATCGGTTCTGTGGCGCCGCGGGTCGAGCGTTTAAGTCCGCGGAAACTGCTCGGATGGTTGCAAATTGCCAACAATCCCATTCAGTATGTCAATGTATAGCGATTACGCGATTCTTTTCTTCGCGACTGCTTTGACGCAAGTGCCTTTTGGGCTGCAATTTTTTAACCATAGAAGGGTAAGATTTCTGCGAATTTGGCTAATTTATTCAAACGCAAATGTCGATCGCATCTCCTCAGTTAACATTACCGTGTCATCATGCTCATAGGCAGGGGCACAGCAACATAGAAAGATCAGCGGATCACCGGTGTGGTTGACGATCTGATGCGGCACTCCCGGTGGAATGGCAATCGCATCACCCGGCATTACGTTTTGCTTTTCGTGTGCCAGAATCATTTCACCTCGGCCTTGAAGAATGTAATAAATCTCCTCGGTTTGAGGGTGGAGATGCGGAATTGTTGCCGCACCTCCGGGCAATCTCGCCTCGGCCAAACTCTGGTTGCGCACGCAGGAATTTCGATGTGCCAGTAGTTCACGGATTTCCGACCCATCTTTTGTAGTAAATGGTGCCACGCGGTTTAAATTTTTAATGTCCATCGATTCGATCTTTCTTTTATTTGCGGAAGATTGAGACGGTGGCCGGTGGGTAGTGCCGCACATCCCACAATGCATGCTTTGGAAGTTGGTTCGTCTCGAAGCGTGCGTCCGATTCGACTACGATGCGGCTTTCGGGAGCAGAAACTTCGAGGCATCGTTCGATCAGCTGAATCATCGCTTCGTTTTCAGAAACAAAGTAATCATAGGGCGGGGCACAAAGGAGTAGCCACGGCGCGGGTGGAAATTGTTTTGCATCACGCATCCAGGCGAAAACATTCGCTCTTGCCAGTGTTGATTGATCGCCCAGATTAAGCTGATCGATGTTTTTCTGAATGCCCTTGGCTGTTGGAAAATGGCGTTCCACGAAAGTCGCGCTCAGTCCACCACGACTGAGCGCTTCCAGCCCAAGAGCCCCAGTCCCCGCAAAAAGATCGATGGCGTGTAACTGACGCACGCCCGGTCCAATGAGATTGAAAATCGACTCGCGGACACGATTTTTCATAGGACGTGTAACAGGATCGCCATGGTAAGCGATTTTGTGTCCGCGAAATTTCCCGCCTACGATCCTTAAGGATAATTCAGCACCGGTTGCCGATTTTTTTTTCGGGTTCGAATGTGGCACAGGGTAAGTCACCAGGGTGAGGCGAAAGCGGAAAAATTAAACTTTGATTTTCATTGTACAGAGCCTTGCATCGAATGTTAGACGCGAGTTGAATAAGAGAGGCTTCGTGGATTTTCGTGATATTCGTGGATTTTGGCGATAGATGATTGGCGACCACAATGCGAGTCCGCGATCGAGAATCTTGTGCACCGCCGTAGGAGTTGGCGGGGCTGATGATGGTCGTATGGCAGCAAACCGTGCAAATGGTGGACATGATGGGAACGACATATTTTTTGCGGATTGGCGCTGTACTGATTTTATGCGCTCTCGTTAGCGGAAAAATCAGGGCAGATGCGACCTTGCCCTCATCGCGCTCCTATGGTCAATCACTACAGGCTTGGAAAGCACAGGTTAGAAAGTTGCAGGGCATTCGTGATCGCCTAGCCGTAACAAAAGGAGACGATCTGGCGACTTTGAAAAAAGATTATTTGCAAGCCGTTGCTGACGCGAAGCCAGCTTTACGTCATTTCACCACGGCAGCCGAAAGCGCGCTCAAAAAGGGTGATGAACATCAGCAAGAAGCGGCAGACTTTTTAAAACAGCGAATGAAAGGTTTGATTGATGCTGACGATTATGAGCGGGCTTTTCGAATTGGCACGTTTCTGGTGAAAAATGGGCACGACAATCAGGTTACCTTGGAGTCAACCGGTATCGCAGCTGCAATGATCAATCATTTTCAGCAGGCACGTGAATATCTAAAGGAAGCCGATCAAAAGCAGCCACTCTCGAGCATCGGAAGTGAAACGTTAGCAAAAATGTCCGAGATGGAGACGAACTGGAAGCAAGAAGAAAAGATCCGCGCAGCAGAGTCGGAAGCAGACGACCTGCCGCGCGTGCGACTCAATACGACCCAGGGCGATGTCGTGGTAGAGCTGTTTGAAAATGAATCGCCTGAGACAGTTGCTAACTTTATCGAACTTGTTGAAGATGGCTTTTACGAGAATTTGGAATTTCATCGGGTGGTCCCTCACCGGGTTGCCCAAGGGGGCTGCCCCAACGGAGACGGAACCGGGGGTCCGGGATATTCGATTCGCTGTGAACGTGCCGATGAAAATTATCGCCGACATTTTCGGGGCAGTCTCAGCATGGCACGTACACGCGAGCCACACACCGCGGGGTCGCAATTCTTTTTCTGTCTCGCTCCGCTGAGTGATCTTGATGGTCAATATACCGTTTTCGGACGGATCATTGAGGGTATGGACATTCTGGCAAAGTTGCAGAGGCAAGAAGGAAAATCCGAAATATTGCCCCCTGCAGATCGTATTTTGAAAGCCCGTGTAGAGCGGAAAAGAGATCACGAGTATCGTGCCGTTCCCTATGCTCCTGCAGAGCCCGCAGTCAGTGGCGATTCAACTTAGGGCCAGCATACGGTCGAGTGCTACCAGCGACTCGGTGGCAATCTCTGGATCGACCTCTATTTTTCCAACCGGTGTCGCAGCATTCAAATTTTCGAGGCTCCAGCATAGGTGGGCCAGGTCGATACGATACATGGTAGCGCACATGCATACCACAGGTGATAGAAAGTGAATCTCCTGCTCGGGATGTTCCTGCCGGAGACGGTTGACCAAGTGCAGTTCTGTGCCAATCGCCCATTGAGTACCTGCTGGTGCCTGGCGGACCACGTCAATAATTTTTGCCGTAGAGCCGGAGACATCCGCCATTTCAAAGACCTCTCGGGGACATTCCGGGTGCACCAGAATTTTTATATCTGGAAACTTTTCCCGAAATTGTGCCACGTGCGCGGCGGTGAACATTTGATGCACGCTGCAGTGCCCCTTCCAAAGTAGGACGCGACTATTACGTAATGCATCGGGCGTGTTGCCGCCTGCCTCGTCGGCATAGGGGTTCCAGACAGGCATCTGAGTGGGATCAATGCCCATAGATATTGCCGTGTTCCGCCCCAAATGCTGATCGGGAAAGAAAAAGACTCGTTCACCTTGATCGAATGCCCATCGCAGGACCCTTTCCGCGTTACTTGATGTACACACAATGCCCTGGTGCCGTCCGCAAAACGCTTTGAGCGCGGCAGTCGAGTTTATATAGGTAACTGGAATCAGTTTTTTGGTATCGATCCAATCACCCAGTTCTTCCCAAGCCGATTCGACTTGGTCAATTTGTGCCATATCGGCCATCGAACACCCCGCCGCCATATCGGGCAGGATTACTGAGACGCGTTCTCCTCGACGCTCAGCCAGTTTATCAGGTCGATTGGCAAGAATATCAGCAGTCTCTGCCATGAAGTGGACACCACAAAAGACAATAGCCCGACATGCCCGACTATCGGCCGCTAGTTGACTGAGTCGTAACGAATCGCCGCGCAGATCGCTGTGAATAATCACTTCGTCCTGTTGATAGTGATGGCCAAGGATGACCAAGCGATTACCCCATACACCCCGGATCTCGTTAATCCGTTCTGAGAGCGTATCATTCTCGCGTTCTTTGTACGGAGCGAGAGCAAATTCAGGTGTCGGTTCGCTGGTGGTAGCCATAATATAAAAATTCAGGTTCCGCGCATCTCGTGGCACTCTGAGGTCATTGTATGCTGCGGCAATCTCTTTCGGCTAGCGGTAGCAAAGTTAAACAGTGCACAGCCATAGAATCGGAAAACGCAGCAGTCACTTGGAGTTTTGCTGGCAAAGACGCTCAGGCGTCAAATCTCCCTAAGCAGCCAATCCGTGGTTTACCGCCCTGGCAGAACCTTTCTTCTGGTAGATAATAAAATATTCTAGACGTTTAAATACGCCCTGCTCTGCTTGCAGCTCTAAAAAATGATTCTGTTGATTGATAATTACGATTCGTTTACCTACAACCTGGTGCAAAGGTTGGGAGAACACGATCCGGACCTGGATCTGGTGGTGCGTCGTAACGACGCGCTGACGGTGAAGGAGATTTTTTCTCTTGCACCCACTCACGTGATAATTTCTCCAGGACCATGCACGCCTAATGAGGCGGGAATTTCACTCGAAGTGGCTAAGAAGGTGGCTGGTAAGATTCCTCTCCTTGGCGTCTGCCTCGGTCATCAATCCATCGCTCAGGCATTCGGTGCGAAGATCGTTCGTGCCGACCGGCTAATGCATGGCAAGACCGATGAAATCCATCATGATGGGTGCCATCTCTTTGCCGGTTTACCCAACCCAATTACTGCAACTCGTTATCACAGCTTGATTGTCGATCCTGAGTCCTTGAGTTCCGACTTTGAAGTGACCGCCTGGTCCCACACGCCGGATGGAAAGAAGGAAATTATGGGGATCCGCCATCGCGAGCATCCACTGTTCGGTCTTCAGTTTCATCCGGAGAGTTTTTTAACGCTCGACGGTGGTACGATTCTCAGCCAGTTTCTTTCAGTAAGCCTATAGCGTTGTGCCCACAGGATGAGTCATGACGTGCAACGGAGTTGGTCATATGATCTCAGTGGAAGAGGCTCTGGCATCCATCCGTGAAGCGGTGCATGCCAAATCAGCAGAGCGTTTGCCGCTTACCGATGCACTCGGATGTGTTCTGGATGAGGATGTGTGCAGCGATCTCGATGTGCCACGGCACGACCAATCAATTGTTGATGGATATGCGGTCTGCGCTTCCGATTTCTCAATTCGCGGCGTGCAAAAAAATTCAGGATCGATAGCAGTTGAGTTAGAAATTCTGGAAGAGGTGACCGCCGGAAGCGTGCCGACCTGCAAGGTCAAGAGTGGTAACACGGTTCGCTTGATGACAGGGGTGGCAATCCCGCCAGGCGCGGATGCGGTGGTGATGATGGAGCATGTCGAGTGTCGAGACGAACCGCATCAACGACGGGGCATTGCACATTTCGTCGATGCACACGTAACCGCAGGGCAAAATATCATGCGGCAGGGAAAATCAATAAAGCGGGGACAGCTAGTTCTCACTGCCGGGACAACGATTGGGGGTGTGGAGCTGGGGCTTCTTGCGCAAGTCGGTTGTAGCGGCATACGGGTGATTCCCCGGCCTTCGCTGGCAGTCCTGCCAACGGGCGACGAATTGTTAGATCCCTCGATGGATCCTCCGCCGGGAAAAATTCGTAATAGTAATGGCCCGATGCTTCTCGGCTGTGGTCGTCAACTCGGACTACAGGTTCGGGACCTCGGGATCGGCAGAGATAACATCGACCACTTGCGTCGGTCCATCGAAGAGGGTCTTTCCGCAGACGTTTTGATCATCTCGGGCGGTGTTTCTGCCGGTACTTTAGATCTTGTGCCGGGTGTGCTTGCTGATCTCGATGTGCAGGCGATTTTCCATAAGGTGAGCGTTAAGCCGGGTAAGCCGCTCTGGTTCGGTGTCGCAAAGAATGCAAAGCAGACCAAAGTTTTCGGTTTACCTGGAAACCCGGTGAGCAGCTTTGTTTGTTTTCAGGCTTTTGTCCGTCCGGCTCTCATGCAATTAGCGGGAAAGCTTGGAGATGTCGAGGCACCGTTGCCAACGGCCGTGTTACGCGACAGATTCGAGGGGGTAGGAAAGAGAACGGTCTTTCATCCGGCGCGTTTGCACCGGGTGGCAGGCGGTACGGAGATCGAGTGTCTTCAATGGCATGGGTCAGGTGATTTGCGAGCCCTGTCCGGAGCGAACGCATTGGCCATCTTTCCGGCCGATGAAAAACCCTATGCTGCCGGAAGGGCAGTCGCCTACCAGTTGATCGACTGAGGAGATGATCCCCGCCCAAACCGCTCTGGCAACAGGACGCCGTGCCCCGTATCGTGCAACACATGTCCGTGTTGCAGGCGGCATTCAGACCCGCAGTGCCTCAAGCCAACACGCGAATTGCAAATATCAAACCAGGCAGACAAACAGGTTCTCACGCAGTGCAAGCTTCCGCATCAGATCCTGCTCGAGTTTCGTGGTGCGAATCGACACTTGTGCTCGGCCTACTCAGCGCAGGCCTAATGTGGCTCGCCCTTCCGCCGCTAGATCTTGGCTGGCTGGCGTGGTTTGCACCGATAGGCTGGCTGTTGCTGATACGCCGTTACGATCTCAGCGGATGGCGACCCTATGTAGTTCTCTACGGAGTAGGCTGGGTTTATTTCGGCACACTATTTTACTGGGTTATGCTGCCACATCTGTTGGCCATCCTGGGTTGGATTGCATTAACCACGTATCTAGCTTTTTATTTGCCGCTCTTTGTTGGTGTTTCCCGTTTTGCCGTTCACCGAGTTCAAGTGCCACTGTTGATTGTCGCTCCTGTCATGTGGACGGGCATGGAATTTTATCGAGGTCATCTGTTGACCGGATTTTTGATGGCCACGTTGGGGCATACTCAACATGATTGGCTTGCAATCATTCAGTGCAGTGATCTGTTTGGAGCGTACGGGGTAAGTTTTCTGGTGATGTTTGTCGCCGCTGCCCTAGCAATGGTGATTCCTTACGCCGGGAACCGTGCAACGTTGTGGCCCATGCTACCAGCCGTTGCACTAACGCTTGCTGCTTTTTTGTATGGCACCCATCGGCTAAATAGTCCGCCCGGGCCGTTTGGTCCCCGCGTGGCATTGATCCAAGGCAGTATCGACACTCAGTTTGATCGCGATCCGCAGGAAACTCAGCGACTGATAAAAGATGAGTATGAAGGACTAACCCGCCAGGCACTGCGTGATCCAGGAGAAATTAAAATGATTGTCTGGCCAGAATCGATGTCGACCATTCCAATGATTGAAACAGATGATGGCAGTTGGTTGCCAGCGAGCTTAATCGCCGATTGGCAAATCGTGGAGGCGAGCGAGGCCCTTCGGCTGGAGCAAGCGAAGCAGCTTCCTTTGGCAGTACATCAACTCAAAAAATATGCAAAGCAACAATTATCGCAACTCTTACAAAATCTCGTTCACTTTCGTGGGCGCACCAAGCCGCAACCATTTGCCTTGGTGCTGGGTACCGATCGGGAACACTACGGAGCGGGTAAAGTTGATCGCTTCAATTCATCTATAATGCTTGACAGTGCAGGGAAGATCGCGGGCCGTTACGACAAGATGCACCTCGTGATGTTCGGAGAGTATGTACCGTTTGGCGAATGGTTTCCCTCGCTTTACGCTTTGACACCTTTGACGGGCGGTTTAACATCGGGCGAAGCGGCAACCGTTTATGAAATTGACGATTGCCGATTTGCGCCGAATATTTGTTACGAGACAGTCCTGCCTCATGTGATCCGGCGGCAACTGTTGGATTTAGATCGCCGACGGCAAACGCCCGATGTGCTTTTGAGCCAGACCAATGATGGTTGGTTTTGGGGATCGTCTGCACTAGACATGCACTTGATCTGTGGCATATTTAGAGCCGTTGAATTTCGCACGCCGCTGCTGATCGCAGCCAATACCGGCCTTTCGGCATCAATCGATGGTCGCGGTCGGGTAAGGCAGCTCGGACCTCGGAGAGAATCGAAGGTCCTATTTGTCGAACCTCAGTTAGAGCCTTTACAAAGTTTTTATTTGAGCATCGGAGATTTACTCGGTGGCGGTTGCGGTCTTATCGTCGCCGTTGTGAGCATGTGGGCAATTTATGCGGCCCGTCGGTCGGATAATTTGCCCTGACATCCAGGATGTGATACCGGCGACCGTCCGCGATCTAGCCCCAAATCGCCGGTACGGATCATTTGCGGTCGATTTTCCGATTCCGCCGGCGGTCAGCCCGGCAATCGAGAAAAAGCAGCCTTTTTACGTGACGGTTTTGCGGTTTATAGGGATCGGGGGTCCGATTAGAATTTGTGGCATTATTGGTTTGTTTGACAGTCGATTTAAGACATAACTATAATTTTTCAAACGCTAGGGTTTTTTCTTTTTTCCGGTCCGCAAGGTCCCGGTCCGCGCTCGAGCAAGGAGGGGTTCGATGAACCTCGTTGGTAAAATATTCGTTTTCCTCATCTTCTGCATGAGCGTAGTGTTCATGTCGTTTGCCGTCATGATTTACGCCACCCACAAAAATTGGAGAGAAGAAGTACTCCGCACGGAAATCGGACCGCGCGGCGAAAAAATTGGTTGGAAGAAGCAACTCGAAGACGCACAACAGAAGAACGTTGAGCTCCAGTCTCAGAAGAATGAATTGCAGGGTGAAATTGCGACTCAGGAAGCTGCCAAAAGACAAGAAATGGCAAAATTGGAGTCAGAACTTAACGAGCTGCTAACACAAAACGATTCACTCAACAAAACTTACAATGCCCGCGTTAAAGAATTGAATGAGTTGCTTACCAAGGTCAAAGATCAGCAGGATATTCTTGATTCCTTGCGAGAGGAAAACGGGCAGATGCGAGGAGACATTAAAGAAACTCGCGGCGTGATCGACAAGCAATTGGAAGAATACATGACCCTGACTGAAAAGCTTCATCAAAGCGAGGGAGAGCGTCGTCGCTTGGAAGAGCGCCGCGGGCAGTTGCTGGATGAGCTGTCGCTCGCTGAGCGGGTCCTAAAAGCCAATAACCTAACCAAACACACGCCGATTGAGGGTACACCGCCGCCGATCGATGGGGTCATCACAGCAGTGAAGCGGATGAAAGATAAAATCTTTGTCGAAGTCACCATCGGTAGTGATGATGGAATTAGGCAGGGCAACACTATGGAGGTTTTTCGTGGGGGCCGATACCTTGGCCAGATCGAAATCGTACGAACCACACCTGACAAGTCAGTGGGTCGGGTAGATCGCAGTCGGCAGCAAGGGGAAATCCGAGCAAAAGACCGCGTGGAAACGCGTCGCAATCTGAAGTTCTCTGCAGATTTATCTTCGTCGAGTTCCTAATTGTGCGGCGGGAATCGGTATCGATCTGTTTTCGGCACGACTAAAATCCGTAGAATATTAAGACAACTTTTTTGGTCCCAAGCGGAGTGAAATACCGGTGGGTGCAACAGCTAAACAACGTGCCAATATTTATACAGTGATGTTGATCGTTGCCTTTGTCGCTCTAGTTCTGGCAAGTGTGCTGATGTATCTGGAACTCAAAAAGTATGAGTTTGATATCGAGGCCAAAGAATACGATCGCGCGGAGATACTTCAACCGGAGCGATCACAGTCTCATTACGGACCACCGCAGATCGTCTGAACTCAAAATTCTGCCAGCAAATCTTCATTGCTCGTCGATCTTTGCCAGGCACGGGCTAATTGCCCTCAAGTGGCAGTCGCAACGCTGCTGCTAGCACGCCACGGCAAATTTGCCTCTTTCCCCGATCGATTTCCGTCGAAAGGCGATCTTCGGGCATGCCCGGTGTCGTGCTGTAACCGGTGGAGCCACCCTGACCGTTGCAACCGGAACCGAGGGGAAGATTCGATGACCAAAACCTCGGGTGAAATACTTGACAGGCGATTTTGATGCAATTAGCTTGACGGAAACGCATCGGAATACTTTTATCGGAATTTGGTGCTCGGGAAAATCCGAGGAGGGCTTCCCAGCACACAGACCGGCGAATCGATTCCGCACCACAGCCCGATTCCCCATTCATTGAGGGTACAGACGTGACTCATCAAAATTCCCTATGTTGGTTGTCGCTTTTCACTGGTTTGATCATTGCAACTGACGTTGGTACCGGTTCCCTCGTTGCCGCCGAATCCAGCGGACCGCAGTATATCGAGCGAACTGTGATGCGTCCGCAAATGATGACCGAAACCAAAATGTGCACTGTTACCGAGTACCGTAACGAAACGCGACAGCGGGAGTATACCGTATACAAGCGTGTTGCGGAAACATCCGCTCGTTCGTGTAACGTCACTGTGATGGTGCCCGAGCAGAGAACGCGTGTTGAAAAATACACGGTCATGCGTCCTGTTACCCGTACCGTAACGCAGGCCTACAAAGTGCAAGTCCCCGTTTGGCAAAACGTCACGCAATCATACACGGTCCAGGTCCCGCAGACGGAAGTGCGTCAAACCTATCGCACCACTTGCCGTAAGGTACCGGTCACCGTTATGAAAACAGTCTGTCGGGACGCCGGCTGCTGGGTCAATCAAATGACGCAAGTGCCGTCATGCGATCCGTGCGGAAGGGCTGTAATGCGGACCGTGTGCAAACCGGTCTATGTACCTAAAACGATCACCGAGCAGATCCCTGTCACTAGCTTTAAAGTAGAACAGGTACAGGTTCCCTGCCAATACAAAGTCACGGTATGCAAACCAGAAGTCCGGACCCGCACGGTGCGAGTGTGCAATTATCGGACCGAGACCCGCCAGCGGAATATTCAGGTTTGCGAAACCGAGTGCGTGCCCATGACGAGGCAAGTCAATTACACCTGCATGGTACCGCAAAAGCAGCAGCGTAGTTACAACGTGACGACATATCGGATGATCCCGGAAAAACGCGTTGAGACCTACAAGGTTTGTGTTCCCCATCAAGTGCAAAAACCGGTTCAGACTCAAGTCTGTAAGATGGTTCCTCAAACGATTCGCATCCCGGTATGTAAACCATGCTGTGATCCTTGCGATGCATGTGACAGTTGTTCACTTTAATTCACTGCGATAAGCCACGCTCGTTTCCGCTGGCATGGCACCACCGACCCTCATTTTTGTGCTGATTCGGCCAGATCGCTCTTCGCGTAGCATGGGATGTCATTTTAGAATGGGCACCCCGCCACGTTCGTTTCCACGTCCGCAAAGTGCCCTGATTAGCCGATCGCATGAAGCCGCAGTTAAAGATTAAATTCACAGACTATTATCGCGGGTGGAATATCGAGAATAATCTGTTCAGCAAGCTCCTGACAGAAATGTATGACGTCTCTTTCTCCGACGATCCCGACCTGCTTCTTTTTCTGCCCTTCGGTACCGAGCACTTGAACTATCGATGTCGCAAATTATTTATCACTGGCGAAAATGTGCGTCCGGATTTCAATGTTTGCGATTACGCGTTCAGCTTTGATTTCCTTGATGATCCGCGAAACTACCGATTTCCCTTGGCACTCTGGGGAAATGTGCAGACGCCTTGTGACTGGGATCCCGAAACGTTGCTGCAAAAAAAGAATGGTTTTTGTAATTTCCTATACTCGAACCCTTCGTGTCGCGTTCGCAATGAATTGTTCAAGCAGTTGAGCAAATATAAAATTGTCGATTCGGGCGGCAGGTACAAGAATAATCTCGGTCATCGTGTGGGTGACAAGCTTACTTTTTTGAGTCAGTACAAATTTACGATTGCCTACGAAAATACTTCCTATCCTGGCTACGTTACGGAAAAGATTTCTGACGCTTTCGCGGCAAACACTGTGCCGATATATTGGGGTAATCCGAAAATCGATCATGATTTCAATCCCGCTAGTTTTATCAATTACCATGAGTTGGGGAGCAATGAAGCGGTGATTGATCGGATCATCGAACTTGATCAGGATGACAATGCTTACTTGGAGGTGATGCGCCAACCGCGTTATCCAGGCGATCGATTCCCTGACTTCGCACAACCCTCTAAAATCAAATCGCGGTTGCAACAGATCGTTGAGTCTACCGATCCGCCACACCGCAGTAGCTGGGGAGCGAAAGTGTCCCACCGAGCAGGTCATGTGAAAAACAAATGGGGACACCGATTGCAACGCTGGAAGGGTCGCCTAAGTGGCTGAACGCGCCGCGATAGACGTAGATCTGGCGACGCTTCACTTTACGTCGAGAAATGCGACATCGTTTGGGTTTTGCTCTTCAAGTTCCTCGAGCCGAGCCGCCTCGATTTGAGCAAAATATTGCTGCGTTTCTTCCGGGGTTATCGTAAGTTTACGTGCGAGGTAGAAGGAGCCCAGTGAGACGACCGCAACCGCCAAGGTCGCCTGAGTTTGGCTGAGTTGTAGGTTGCCCTGTTCACTCCCCAGCCAGGTGATCAACACAATTCCACCGAGAAAAGGCACTAACCAAATAGCGGACCGTAGATGCATCCGTTGACCACGGGTCAGATGGGTCGCCATGAAAAGACAGCCACAAACTGAAAAAACCAATCCAAGCTTCCATACGATTGACCATCCGGTCCAAAAAATTAAAAGTCCACAAATCACAAAAGCAAGCGGGCAAAAAAAAGCGGCAAACCAAAGGCGAAACGGTCTCTTTAAATCGGGAAGCTGGTCACGAAGTGCCAAAAGACTTAACGGACCGATGGCGTAAGCCAGTACAACCACCGAAGTCAGGAATGCCACCAGGGATTGCCACCCGGGGAAAGGTAGAAACAGAAAGAGTCCGATCGGAAAAGATAAAACAATGATCAGCCCTGGAGTCCCGTGTTGTCCGGTACGACTTAGGCGGGGTGGAAGATAGCGGTCATGACCCATGCCCTGTGCAATCCGCATGCTCGAACCCAGATTGATCAGACCTGCCCCGAGTGGGGAAGCAATCGCGCCGCCCAGCACCAGATAAAATAACCAGACTGCCCCTAACGACTTTACCAGGCCGGCGATCGGCCCAACTTGATCTTCAAACTGCAGGTTGGACCAGTCTCCCGCAGTTAAAAAAGTGACTTCTCGAAGTCCCCCTAGGAAAGCAAATTGCAGGGCGACGTAACAGAGTAGGCAAAAAAAGATCGAGGCTAGTACAGCAATGGGCACATCGCGATGCGGATTCTTTGACTCTCCAGCGGCTATCGCAGCATGCTGAAAACCCGTGAATGCGTAAATTACTCCACCGTATGCGAGAGCCTGAAAAATGCCGCTCCACCCATGAGGAAAAAAACCACCTTCTTTCGGGTCATCAAAGATCTCCCAGCTAAATGAGAGGAAGAAGAGTGCAACTGTCACTGTCACAACCAAGCCGATTTTTATCCAGGTCAATCCATTGTTAATTCGGGCAAAAAAATGAATTCCACGCCAATTTATTAGTGAGAACAGAATCCACAATGCGGCGGCACATACAAATCCGGCGGGAAAACTCAAAGGATGTGTTGTGGATTTCCCTGCCTCGCCAGTGATGTTTTCGGTGAGCCAGGGGAAATAGATTGAGAGGTACTGGAGCACGGCTTGAACCTCTGCCGCAACGATTACGGTGAATGTCAACCAACTGGAAAGGGATGCGACGAACCCAACGGTCGGCCCATAGGTCAGTAGCGCATACCGTGTGATTCCTCCGTTTAAGGGGAGCATGGCCCCGAGTTCCGCAAAGTTTAACGCGATCACCATGATCGCTAATCCCCCGATCATCCAGGCGATCAACGCAGAGGGACCTGCTAGTTGTGCAGCGTAAAGCGGTCCGAAAAGCCATCCTGATCCGAGAATACCCCCGACCGAAACAAACAGCAGGGCGATGAAACCAATACGACGATCTTTTTCTGGCACGAGATTGCCTTTTGGTTTAAAAAATTTTCACTTATCGTACGAGAAAAGAACAGATTTGTGCAGGCAGTGATTTTAAGAGTTTTTCCACCATCTTCCATTCCTGCAACCTACGTTACAAAGGTGCGCGCAGCTTGTTCTACTGCATTTTCGCGCTAATAATGAGCGGTATGCTGAAAGATTCATCGTTTTATATTTTTTTGCGAATTATAACGCTGAGCGTGATGTGCGCGTGGGCGAGCGAGGTGAATGCTCAACCGTTGAGTGCATCCAACGCGCATGCGGCCGGTACTCCTGCTCCACAAAAGTGGGATGCCGAAACCGAGCGTCTTTTTGATGGCGATCCTCGACGACGACTTCAAGGAACCCGCCCAGAGGTTAAAAAATTAAGCACCTCACAAGCGAATGGCAGCCCCGAAGACGCCCGACCGATTGCCTGGGGGCCGTTAATTCCAGCCGAGTTTGTCGAGGATGAGATAAAAACGCTCTACATCGCCATGCAAAAACCAATGGCGCGTATCGGCAGCTACAAAAGTGGAGGTTATCAAACGGTGAGCCAGCAATTTGCCGTGGTCGCCGCGATGTTTCAGATACTCTCCCGTCATAGCACGGCTGTGCGATGGAAAGAAATTGCTGCCCCCGCCTCCGCCCATTTCTCCAACGCCAGTCGACAAGCACAGGTGAACAACCTGCAGGCCTATGAAAGTGCAAAACGAAGTTACGATGATTTGGGACAGCTGATCCGTGGGGAAAGAGTGGAATTTGTCCCGGCCTCTGCGTTACCTTGGAGTGAAATTATTGAACTACCTCAGTTGATGCGGCGGCTGCAGCAGGGCTATGCGGAAGGATTGAGGCCATGGTCGGCCGATGCGGAGGAATTCGAAAAAAATCAGCTTTCCGTAATTCACGAATCGCGCATCCACGCAGCGCTCGCAGAAATTTTACAGCAGCCCTCGTATGAACTTAACGACGATGACGAGTACCAGCGCCATGGCCGACGTCTAAAAAGTGACTCGCAGCAGATTTTGCAATCCGCTCAGGAGAGCAATCTCAACCAAGTTCAGCGATTTGTTGGCGAGCTGAATAAAACCTGCAGCCGTTGCCACGAAGATTACAAGTAATACGCTTTTAGAGTCAAAGATCTTTGCAGGATTACCAGCTCTGATTATATTAGGGGACTTGTTTGCATCGGATCCACAGGCCAGCCGTTGCATTTGCCAATGTTCGGGGCAACGCGTCTCAACCGCTAGAATATCTTCATACAATAGGGTGAAATAATCGCCACCGGAATGACTGAGTGAACTGATGGGTATTCGTTTTTTTTGTCCGCAGGGACATAAACTCAACGTTAAATCGTTTCTCGCCGGAAAAATAGGTGTTTGTCCGCATTGCGACGCCCGCGTTAAAATCCCCCTGACATCCACCCGGCCCAGTAGCAAGGCGATGTATCGGGACGCCGAAGTGCCCGAGGAGGCATTGCCCCTGGCGAGTCCGCTGGAAGACTTGGATCATGTATTGGAGGTTGCTGAGATTGCCGGGCTGAGCGGGACGGATAGCGCGTCAAAATCCCCGTCAGCAGCCGGGTCGGTTACGGAACTGGAAAGTGTTCCAGCAGATATGCCTGAGCCCGGACCGACTGATCCCCTGCTGCAATCCCCCGAAGCACAATGGTATGTCTGTCCCGAGCCGGGCGGAAAAAATTACGGACCGGCAACTGCAGAAGTGATGCGTCAATGGATCAAGGAGCAACGGATTTTTGCGGATTATCTGGTGTGGCGATCAGGGTGGAAAGAGTGGCAGCGGGCGGGTGATTGCTTCGCCAATCTTAACAATCAGCGGCGACCGGGCCAGTTCAATGGGCAATCGTCGCAATGAATATTCAGCAATTTTTAACGCACCATGGTCTGAGCGCTAATCCATTTGTCGAAGAGGATGCGCAGACCGATCAAGTTTTCAAAGAGCACTGTTTACGAGACACCTTCCATCCAGCATGGGAGAAAATTTATGGAAATCCAGTCGATCCCTCCACCTCGATAGTGTTCGGTGAGAAAGGATCGGGGAAAACAGCGATCCGCTTGCAGATGTTCGAACACCTGATGCTGCACAATGCGGAGCAAAAAGAGCAGCGGGTGTTCGCAATTGAGTATGTGGATTTCAACCCGTTTCTCGACCATTTTTGGGAACGCCTGCCCAAACGCCGTCGCAAACCGGACCGATTACTCAGCGAATGGAGACTATGGGATCATGCCGATGCGATTTTATCTCTTGGTGTGACTCAACTGGTCGACTGCATCCTTGAGCAGACCAGCGAATCAATAGACAAAAATTTTTCATTGAACCTCAAATCATTAGATCACCATCAGGCTCGAGATCTTTTACTGCTTGCCGCCTGCTATGATCGATCGACCGCAGATACGTTTCAGGGTCGTTGGCATCGGTTGCGTCGGAAGTTGCGATTTCACACATGGAAAAGGCGTTGGGATGCGGCGCTTTCGCTGCTTGTGCCTCTCGTGGTGCTGGTCATTATTTTCTCCCCCGGGTGGGATCCCGGCTTGCAGGCGCTCAACACTCCCTGGCCATACGTTGCCACCGCGATCGGTTTTTTGCCACGCGTTTTTCGCATGGCCAAGAGCTATCTAAAATCGCGGAGCATCGCCCGACATCTCCGTACAATTCCCACTCAACGTCGAGCACTTTGTCAGCTGCTACTGCATTTTTCAGCATCAGAGCTCGACGGCCAACCCTTGCCGAACAAAGATCGCACCGATGATCGCTTTGAACTTTTGCGAAAACTGCAGGGTATCCTGCAGAGCCTGCAGTTTGCCGGTATTGTGATTCTGGTAGATCGGATCGACGAACCGCACCTGATAAACGGGAGGGCTGACTTGATGAAGGCTTTTCTGTGGCCCCTGCTTGATAACAAGCTACTCAAGCATCCAGGTATTGGATTTAAATTGCTGTTACCGATCGAATTGGAAGACTTTCTCGACCGAGAAGAGAGAGATTTCTTCCAGCGTGCGAGGCTTGATAAGCAAAATATGGTACCGTCGCTCGAGTGGACCGGGGAGGCACTTTACGATGTGGCGTCCGCCCGGTTGCGCGCGTGTGCGGCTGAGGGATCGCAGCCGATGCTCCGAGACTGGTTCGAGGAGGGCATGAGTGAGACAAGATTGGTCAATGCGTTTCGCGATTTGCGCGTGCCCAGGCATCTTTTCAAATTTATGTACCGTCTGTTAATCGAGCACGGAAACGCGTATACCGATGAAAGTCCTGCATGGAAAATACGCAGCGAGATGTTTGATTCGGTTTTGGCCGTGTATCTGCGCGATCAGGAGCAGGTCGATCGGGGTTTACGCGCTGGATAAGCTGCAAGTAAGAGGACGGGCCTAGGAATGTGGCTTGAAGGCCTTATACTGGGCCCGGTTTTTGCCCATTTGGCTTGTAAGCTACCAAAAAAAAGAGAGTTCCTGCTCGCCGGGACAGGAACTCTCGAATTGGCTGTCCGGAAAACCGTTTTGGTAGCCCGGAGACCCACAGCCGTACAACATCTATCGGTGCTATCGATGCTAGAACTTAACTCGGCGATAAGCGACCGACAAAAAATAAGCTTAGAAGGATAAAAAGCGTGAGCACTGGCGGCATAAACCGCACGGTTTGACAAGGGTTACATTCGTTTTTCAAGCGAGACGCGGAGTTTTAGGGTTGGAACGTCAGAGAGCAAAACTTGCACTTGAGGATGGGACCGTCTTTGAAGGGGTCGCGTTTGGTGCCGCCGGCGAGGTGGACGGCGAGGTCTGTTTTAACACTTCGATGACTGGATATCAGGAAATTTTGACCGATCCGAGCTACCGTGGTCAGATTGTCACAATGACCTATCCGTTGATCGGAAACTATGGCGTTAATGAAGAGGACCGGGAAAGTGAGCGACCGCATCTGGCCGGTTTTATTGTTCGTGAAAATAGTTTGATGCACAGTAATTTCAGGGCCGCCGGCGATCTTTCGGCCTATCTGGAAAAATGGGGCGTAGTTGCAATTGAGGGAATTGATACGCGGGCGCTTGTACGGCGGATTCGCCAGGAAGGTGCGATGAAAGGGGTGCTTTCGACCATCGATCTAGACGATCAGAGTCTGGTGGCCAAAGCGAAGGCAAGTCCCGGTCTGGTTGGTCGGGACCTGGTGCAGGAAGTAATGCCTGCAGAACCTGTCCACTGGGATCAACTTCTAAGCGATTGGGCGACGCTGCCCGGGGCTGATGACTCGGCCCATGTCTCGGGCGGACATGTCGTAGCACTCGACTTCGGCATGAAGTGGAATATCCCCAGACATCTGGCCAGTCGTGGATTTCGCGTGACGGTGCTTCCCGGATCCTCATCGAAGGAGCAAATTCTTGCAGAAAAACCGGACGGTATATTTCTCTCTAATGGCCCTGGAGATCCGGAGCCGTTGACCGGACCGGTGCAAACGATTGCAGAGTTGTTAGGTGAAAAACCAATCTTTGGCATCTGTCTCGGACATCAACTCCTATCGCTTGCCTGTGGCGCTGAAACATTCAAGCTGAAGTTTGGGCACCGTGGTGCCAATCAACCGGTGCAGAATCTGAAGACATCTCGTGTGGAGATTACATCACAAAATCACGGCTTCGCAGTCTCCGAAGACACCCTTCCGGCAGCGCTTGAGGTGACGCATCGGAACCTCAACGACGGCACGATCGAGGGCGTGCGGCATCGCGAATTGCCGGCATTCAGCGTGCAGTACCATCCGGAGGCTTCAGCGGGTCCGCACGACAGCGATTATCTTTTCGATCGATTTGCCGAGTCATTGCAATAATCCAGGCTGATCCTGTCGGATGGGGTTGCCGTGCTCACAATGTTGCAAGACAGGCCACCTTAGTCCGCGTCAGCAGGGACTGGTTTTAACCGCAGCGCATAGGTGGCGGCTAAACCATTGAGTCCCGCCAGCACAAGAATCGGCCACAGGGCGTGCTGAAAGTGAGCTAGGACTCCGAGCGCAAATGCAAACAGCACCGCTACGCCACCGATAAGCGTATCGCTGACCGCAATGTAATAAGGTCGAGTTTCCGCGTTTGCCAGGGTGGCAACATAAATTTTTCGTGTCGATGCGAT
>CEVF01107698.1_pt1 | contig 25751 bp, 22 predicted proteins | sample 356441 | NCBI WGS metagenome assembly CEVF01 (sample SAMEA2622765, study PRJEB7988) | marine metagenome | biome: marine biome (ENVO:00000447); feature: surface water layer (ENVO:00002042); material: "saline water (ENVO:00002010), including plankton (ENVO:xxxxxxxx)" | depth 5 m | reverse complement strand
GGGCAAGGTTTTGTGGGTATTTCATTCGGTTTGACAGATTGGGTACCTGTGATCAGCAAAAAAGCAATTAAAGTGTATGTTTTCATAAGTTAGTATTCGGCGAATCGTTCGTCATTAATAAATTCCTCATCGGTAAGGGTGTTCAAAAAAGCAATTAGTGCAAGTTTTTCAGTATCGTTTAAAGAAATTCCCAGACCTTCTTCGGTTTTGAGCAAGGGATCCAGAGTAGGGGAGTCCTGTACGCCATTTTGATAAAAGTTCAGTACGGATTCCAAACTTCCAAATCTTCCATCGTGCATATAAGGGGCGGTAAGGGCGACATTTCTTAAACTGGGTACCTTGAACTTATAATTGTCTTCGGCACTGCCACTTACCAAGGCCCTGCCCAAGTCGTTGATGTTCGGGTTTGGCGGGAGCCCATTGTTCCTGAAACTTCCATCGGAAAATAGGTCGGTGTTATGGCAACTAGCGCACTTTTCATTAAAAATGGACAAACCTTCGAGTTCCTGCTCGGTCAAGGTAACCCCATCCTCATTACGAACATATTTGTCATATTTGGAGTTGTAGGATACCATCATCACCATGAACTGTGCAATGGCTTTCAAAAAGTTTTCGTGAGTTACACCGCCATCCTCAAATGCGGCATTGAATGCTTTTTGATAATCGCTATCGGCCTGTAATTTTTCAAGAACACCCGTCATGGTTTCCCCCATTTCCACTTCATTGGTAATGGGAATAATGGGGAACAGATCCAAATGGCTGGTGGCCCCATCCCATGCAAATTCGGAGAAAAAAGCCATATTGGCGATCGAAGGGGTGTTCCGGGTCCCTTCCAAATCATCTATGCCATGGCTGAATTGATGTCCGTGATGGGTAAAGGAATACCGCTGTTCATGACAAAAGCCGCAAGAAATGAACCCGTTGGCGGATAATTTACCATCGTAGAACAATTTTTTTCCCAAAGCAAAACCAAGCTTGGTAGGAGGATTTTCCTCTATATCATAAACCATTGGGGGGAAGTTGGAGGGAATGGTAACGGCCAACCGCTCATCTTCCTCCACCTCAATGTATCCGGAATCATCATGGCAAGAGCCCAATACCAAAAGCAATGGAATCCATAATAGATATTTCATAACATTTTATGGGTTAAGGTTAAGGGCTGCCCTGAATGGACAGCCCATAAACTCATTTAGTGGGCGCTACCGTCCCCATTGTGTACATGGTCCACAGAGAACATGGTTGAGACGTTCGCTGCAATCTTGGGTGATTTTTCTTCACTGACCATAATGACTGCCTGTTCCGACAGGGATATCTTGTTGGTGCCATCCAGAATGTCACTGGCATCCACAACTAGATGTATGATCGGTGACAGATCATCACTGACCAAGGCTTCGGTTTCCAAAGCCAATGTGGTTTCCTTGTAGTTGTCCAAACTAGAGCCATGGCTGCCCATGTGTATTTGAAAATTAGTGGCCTCGGTAACCGTTGGAGAAGTGAAAGTACCCTCAAAATTCAGGAACTTGTAACCTGCTTGCCAGGACCACATCATGTTGTTTTCTTCCGCTTTTGAAAGAAAATCACCTTGTCCTTCGGCACCTTGAAGGTATTTTTCCTGATCCACACCTATCCCGAATGTCAGAGACGTATATTTTCCGGCTGGTATATCGGTCAGAACAACCTCGGTACTCCCGGTTTCTTCACTGGTGATAAAATAACTATCATCTTTGGGATAGGTGAAAATATTACCATCCTCGTCGGTCAACCTAAAGTTACTGACGATATAGTTCAGGCGGGTCACTGTAAGGGTCTCGTTCTGTGAATTGGTATAGCTTGAAGCAGATAAAAGGAGATCATCACCTGCCATACTGTTGTCAAACTCAATTATGACCGTCCCCGTTCCGGTAAGGTCAGAGGATGCGTCATCGTCACTACTACATGAGGCTGCAAGAGCAACCAATAACAAAAAAGCTGATATTTTATAAAATGATTTCATGGTTGATTTCAATTATGATATGATGGGAAAGCCCAACTATGTGAACATAGGGCTCCCTTTGTTAAGAATATTTAATGAAAAACTTCTGGCCTTACAATGTGAAGGCAATCGGAAAATAATGGCATATAAGATTGTCTTCCCTAATAAAATGGGAAGTCTTCAAATCTGCCAATGGAAATCAACAGTTGGGTGGGTGAAAAATGAAATCAATGAATTGTCTTGGCTCTCCAACATGTAGAATGGGTAAGCCATTTTTTTTGTGGAATTTTACTGGAAGATCTAGGAGAAGAATTTGAACAAAACCTATTGGATACTCCTTTAGATCTATGGCAGGTAGATTTTGTTGTTTTTCATTTTGCTCTTCTTGCAACATTTTGGACAGATAGCATTTTCCGTTACAGTTGAGCATGGGCTTGTCTTTGTTGACACAAAGGTATTCTGCTATATAATCTTGGTTCACCACATATTCAAACACGGGCAACACTGGTTTGAACATTGCCATCAGGTATAGAAAAGTGAATAATATGGACAACCCTTTAATTCTCAAGGAAAATTAAATATTTGGAGCCAAATATAGGAAGTTTTTTTACATGCCTTTTATAAATGGGCATGCGAAAATTTCATCAGGAAGGTGTTTTTTTATTGCTGCACCTTTTTTTGACTACTACAGGGAATTGTTCTCGATGTATGTTTGAAATTTTTCTTTGTGTTGATCCGAAACCGTGATTTGGACATTGTTTATTAAAACTAAACCGCGCTCCACTTCTTCAATATGACTTAGACTCACAATGAACGATCGATTTACTCTCATGAACTTCTCTGGAGGCAGTTCCTGCTCCAACGACTTCAGTGTCATTAGGGTCAGGATCGGACTGGGATTGTCTTTTATCCAAATTTTCACATAATCTTTTAGTCCCTCGAAATACAGTACATCGTTCAGTGCTATCTTAAGCTGCTTATAACCGGATTTTACAAATAGGAAATCTTTCTTGGGATTGGCGGTCACATGCAATCCCGGTTGGATCCTGTCCAGAGCCTTCTGTGCGGCCGCCACAAACTCTGCATAATCAAATGGTTTGAGCAAATAATCCACTGCATCCACCTTGAATCCTTCCAAGGCATACTGGTCAAAAGCCGTGGTAAAGATCACCTTTGCCCTATCTTTTACGATTTTGGACAGTCCCATGCCGCTTAAATCTGGCATTTGAATGTCCAAGAAAAGAAGATCCACTGGATTTTCATTGAAATAATCCAAGGCTTCTATGGCGTTGGAAAATGAGTTTTTCAGCTCCAAAAAAGGGGTTTTTTCCACATAACTCTCCAAAAGTTGGAGGGCCATGGGCTCATCATCAACAGCAATACAGCTAATTAAGGTTTCCATAAAAGACTAACCGTTAATTGGAATCTCTACCGTAACAAGATACTGTCCGGATTTTTTTTCGGTATTAAAATAATGTTTATTTGGATACAAAAGCTCTAAACGCTCCCTAAGATTTTTTAAACCGATCCCGGAACCACTTTTATCGGCCTGGTTTTTTGGAAAGTCCGTATTCATCCCTTTGAAAACAATACAGCCATCCTTTATTGACATATCAAACGTAATGGTGCTTTTTTCTTGGGCGGAAACACCGTGCTTAAAAGCATTTTCAATTAACGAAATAAAAAGCAGGGGCGGAACTTCCAAGGTAGCGTCAACTTTTGGAAAGTTGTAGGTTACGGTGGTTTTATCGGTCAACCTGAGTTTGCCCAGTTCGATATATTTTACCATAAAATCGATTTCCTTGTTCAAGGGAACCTTGTCGGTATGTGTCTCGTATAGCAAATAGCGCATGAGCTTACCAAGACTGTGTATCGTGGATTTTGCTTTTTCGGGGGAAATATCCACCAAGGCATAGATGTTATTGAGGGAATTAAAGAAAAAATGGGGCTGCAACTGATATTGCAAATGTTGAAGATCGGACTTTAGCTGTTGATGTGCCACTTCCTTTTTTTCTATTTCGTTACTGATCAGCCGTTCCATTGCCCGCAGTGCGACAGCCGAAACAACGGGAACCAAAAAAGAAATGGTGTTTACATAATAGATCATATTTCGGGGCGGACCCTTTCTTTCACTGATTTGTGGCCTTGGAAAGTATGTTTCTATAAAGTGTTCCCTTAGGGCAGTCATGGCCACAATTACCAATAGATTAATAGCAATGAACAAGAATATTTTTTTGTCGAAAAACAGCTTATCGGCCAAAAAAAGATAATTGAAATAAAAGACAAACAAGAACAAGGTAAGCGGTGTCCATGAAAAAGCCACAACCTGCCTAAATGCTTGATCACTTTCATAACTTAACAGATACGGTACAATGAATAATATCAACCATACTGTAACGTGTATGAAAATAGAACGTCGTTTGTTGTTTGTTGTTTCCATATCAGTTGGTTCTATTCATATCTCAATGCGGAAATCGGATCCAATGCGGATGCTTTTCTTGCAGGATACCATCCAAAGAAAATTCCGGTCACGGCACAGACCGCAAAGGAAATGAAAATTGAATATCCAGCAATGACCGTTGGCCAATGTAATATATTTTCTATAAAAACGGTGGCTGCCAGTCCAAGTAAAACCCCAAGCACCCCTCCTGTGACACTGATCAATATGGATTCTATCAAAAATTGCATTAAGATATCTGCGCCCTTGCCCCCTACGGCCATACGCAGTCCTATTTCCCGGGTACGCTCCTTGACGGATACGTACATAATGTTCATGATACCGATACCCCCTACGAGTAGGGATATGCCCGCAATGGCCACCAATAGGATTGTAAGCATTTCACTGGTGGAACTAAAGGTGGATATCAGTTCTTCCATGGAGCGCACTTCAAAATCGTCATCCTCATTGGATGTCAATCCGTGTTGTTCCCTCATGATAGCGGTTATGTCCTCTACTGCTTGGGGTGCAAGTTCTTCACTGGAGGCGGAAGCTGTAATGGAGTTCAGGTAATCTATGGCCAAAATCCTTTTTTGGACAGTAGTGTACGGCGCGAAAACCACATCATCTTGATCCTGTCCAAAGGTATTTTCACCTTTTTCCTCCAAAACACCTATCACAATAAACGGGATGTTGTTAAAACGAATCATTTGGCCTATGGGATCTTCGTCGGAATCGAAAAGATTGTCTACCACTGTCTGGCCGATCACAGCAACTTTGGCCGCGGATTTTACCTCGGCCTCTGTAAACATGCTACCATCTACTACATCCACCATTCTTATGTTCAAATATTCGGGCAAAACCCCATAAATCGTAGAAGGCCAGTTTTTTGCGCCCTTGATGACCTGTCCTCCACTGTTGACCACTGGGGTAATGTAGCTTATATTGGAAGCATTGTCCCGTATGGCCTCATAATCATCCAAGGTCAATGTTTGCATTTCATCAGCACTGAGTCTAACCCCGCCTCTTACATCACCGCCTGGTCTTATTGTTATCATATTGGAGCCCATACTGGAAATGGTGGTCCTGATGCTTTGTTTTGACCCCTCACCAATGGCGAGCATGGCAATAACGGAAGCTACACCTATGATGATGCCCAACATGGTCAACAAGGTTCTCATTTTATTAAGGATGATGGCCTTGAATGCTATCTTTAAAAGGTTCAGTATTCTCATGGTCAATGGTTTTGTGCAGGTAGTTTATCTAATTCCTCTTTGGCGTTTTGCACATCAAGGTTTTTGGTGTCGTCGATAATATTGCCATCCTTGAGCACCAACGTCCTGCTGCTGAATGTCGCTATATCGGGCTCGTGGGTAACAAATGCAATGGTCATTCCTTGGCTGTTGAGTTCTTGGAACAAGGACATGACTTCATAGGATGTTCTTGTATCCAAGTTCCCTGTGGCCTCATCCGCCAAGATCAGTACCGGGTTATTGACCAAGGATCTGGCAATGGCAACACGCTGTTGCTGTCCCCCGGAGAGTTGTGCTGGCGTATGGTGCAACCTATCTCCCAACCCTACTTTTTTGAGCGCATTTATGGCGCGCTCCCTTCGTTCCTCGGTGGATACCTTATTGTTGTACAAAAGAGGTAGCTCCACATTTTCCAATGCCGTGGTACGGGCCAAGAGATTATAGGATTGAAAAATGAACCCTATCTTTTGGTTTCGAATCAACGCCAATTGGTTCTTGGATAAATCTTTTACGGGTACACCATCAATTTCATAATAACCGGAGGTGGGGCTGTCCAAGCATCCCAAAATGTTCAACAGGGTACTTTTGCCGGACCCACTGGATCCCATTATTGTTACAAACTCACCTTCTTTGATATCGAAAGATATGCCGTTTAAAGCATGGACAATTTCATCGCCCATTCTAAATTCTCTCTTTAAATCTTCTATATGTATGATTGTCTTGGACATGGGCGTGCTTTTTATTTTTTATTGCTTCCGGGTGGTTTGGGCATAAATGGACTGTCTCCTGCTCCAGTGGACCCTGAACTCAATGGACTGCTTGCTTCCAAACTGTAAACCAGTTCGTCGTTTAGCTCCACTCCTTCCAATATTTGTAAGTGTACCCCGTCACTGGCCCCTATTTTGACAGATTTTGGGACAATGGAACCATCTGGGTTCTTGACCCATACCGTGGTTGTGTTGTCTTGATCTTCCGCTGGTGGCATTGGTGGCTTTGTTTCGTTATTGGCTATATCCAATTGTTCCTCGTACATTTTTAAGGTGGCCATGTCGGGTTTGAAGTTCACAGCCTTTGCTTCGGTTACAAGTACATCTTTAAGTTCCAAGGTGTATATGGATATTGTGGCGGTCAATCCAGGTTTTAGTTTCAGTTCTGGATTGTCCGCTTTTACCACAACGGTGTAGGTGATTACATTGGAAGTTTCTGTATAATCCAACCGTACCTGTGTAACAGTGCCCTCAAAGGTTTCTCCTTGGAACGCATCCACGGTAAAGGTGACCCGTTGCCCTTCTTTGACACCACCTATGTCTGCCTCGTCCACATCAGCTTCTACTTGCATTTGTTCCAGATCTTGGGCAATGGTGAACAAAGTCGGTGTGCTGTAGCTGGCGGCAACGGTCTGTCCTTCATCAACATCCCTGGAAAGCACAATGCCATCTATGGGGGAATAAATATTGGCGTAGCCCAAGTTTGTCTTGGCAATTTGTAGGGCCGACTGCCTTTCAACCACGGTTTGCTTTGCCGTGTTGTAATCGTAAAGGGCATCCTCGTAATCGGATTGGCTTATTACTTTGTTGTCGAATAGCTGTTTTTGTCTTTTGTAAATGGTCTCTAGATATTCCTTTTGGGTAACAGCGCTGTTGTAGGCTGCTTGGGCTTGTGCCAAGGTGGATTTAAGAGTGGTCTTGTCCAGCTCTGCGATCAGTTGTCCTTCTTTGACGATGCTGTTATAGTCCACATAGACCTTCTCTATGGTCCCGGAAACCTGGGTTCCCACATCGACTTGGGTTATGGGTTCAATGGTGCCCGTTGCGGTTACCAATGTGGTCACATCTCCCTTTTGTACAGGTACAGTTTTTACTTGGATTTCAATATCCTTATCCCCGCCTAAAAAGGCATAGCCCAGAATCACCACCAAAAGAATGGCAGCTACTAAGATGATTGTCTTCTTTTTGTTCATTTTGTTAGAGTTTAATTTCATTTCCTTGATAAAAATCGAGGAGCTCGTTGTACAATATTCCAAGGTATTTGGCTTGTAAATAGTTTAATTGGGCATTGGTGTATGTATTTTGACTGATCACAAGATCGGTGGTACTCAATGCGTTCAATTCATATTTTCGTTGTGCCAGTTTGTATGATTCATATGCTGCTTCCATGGCAATCTTTGCGGCTTCGGTCTGCTCTTGTGCCGATTGTGCATTTTGCCAAGCGGTCTCGATTTTTTGGTAGAGCTGCTTTTTGACGGTTTGTAGCTCTAGTTTGGATTGTTCAATGCCTATTTTGGCATTGGCCACAGAGGCTTTGTTACGGTATTGGGAGAATATGGGCACGGTCAGGGTTACCCCAACACGTTGGTTGAAGTTTACATCCATTTGGTCTGCAAAGTTGATGTCGTTGATGCTTGTGTACCCGGACCCAATGCTGCCGGTAAGTGAAAGCGTTGGTAAAAACCCTCCCTTGGCAATATCCAAATCCTTTTCATTGATCGAGGTGGTCAACTCTGAAGCTTGGATTTCAGGCATTTTGCCAACCGCTTGTTGGAACACCTCGATTTTTCCGGGAATTACCTTTCCTTCCAATAAGGGGTTTTCCAAGGGCTCAATTTCCAGCTCCACCCATGGATCTAGCTCCAATAACTGTTTTAGTGCAATAATCTGTTGCGCATAGCTGTTTTTGGCAGAAATCAAATTGGTTTTGTTTGTTGCGGCCTGGGATAGTGCGTCTGTATAGTCTATCATGGATATGGTTCCGGCGTCCAATCTTGCCTTGGCGCGTTCCACTTCTTTTTCGGAAGCCACCAGATTGTTTTCCGCTACCTCTATACTTTCCTTGTTGTACAGTATTTGCAGGTATGCTTCCAAAATACTCAAGGTGATATTGTTCTTGGCCTCCTCTACGTAAAGTTCGTTCTGTTCCACCAACAACCTGTTTTGTTTTATGGTGTTGTTCAATTGGTTTCCATTGTACAGTGTCACGGAAGTGCTCAATTGGAGATTCGTTGAATTTATTTGTTCGGACACAAAATCACTGGTAATTGGATCAATGGACGATCCCCAGGAAAAATTCTGTGAAGCGCTACTGCTCAAGTCAGGTAGTTTGGCATATTTGGATTGGGTGAGGTTTACCTCTGAACTGTTCATCCCCAACTCCGCTTGTTTTATGGTGATATTGTTTTCCAACGCATAATTTATACAGTCCTCCAAGGACCATACTTTTTTGGTAGCCAAGGAATCCGGTTCTTGTGCCTTGAGAAATAGCCCCATAAAAAGAAAGAATAAGATGGTCTGAATCTTCATTGTGATACATTTTAAGTTCAAAATTCCATCATAAATCCTCTGTATATCGATGCAATAGATGTTTGTGGCAAACAATTCTACAAACCTTGAAATGGGATCGACGAATTTTCCTGGATATGGCCTTTGTAATGCAATGAAGGTATGGACAAGGCAACCCCTTTACTTTAAGGAGTTTGTTGGCCGTTGTTGATAACCCGTGGAAAAATGATTTTATAAAAATGAGCTTGTCGGGTTTTTTGCGAAACCCTTATTCTGCGTTTGTTCCCACGGATTTTTGTTGTCCAAAAAATCAAATGTTGATAAAAGTGTTAAGAACCTGATCGGCACAACTTCAAATCCAAGTAAAGAAAATATGAATTTTACACTCAAGCTATTTTTTTCAACTCCAAACCGTTTTCTTCATGCAGATTACTCATATAACCAAGAGGGACTTTAGTACGCAAGAATTTGATTTACACAAGATTACGAATGCGATCTTGAAGGCCATGACAGCTGTTGAACATGGTCAGATTACCGATGCGCAGACCATTGCCGACAACGTAAACCAAGTGTTGTTGGAGCGAAAAAGTCAAGATGAACAATATGTGCCCACTGTAGAGGAAGTTCAAGATGTGGTGGAGAACCAACTTATGAACAGTGAGTTCCATGATGCGGCAAAAGCATACATTATCTACAGGAACAAAAGGGCACAAATGCGCGAGCCCGATATCTTCGAGAAGCGTGTTAATTTGAAGCCTTACGAATATCCGCAACTGTATGAGTACGTGCCGGCAATCAGGCATTCCTATTGGATACATACCGAATTTAATTTTACCAGCGACATCCAAGATTTTAAATCTGGATTGAGCGAAGTTGAACGAAGCGCCATTAAAAACACCATGCTTGCCATTTCCCAAATAGAAGTGGCGGTAAAAACTTTTTGGGGGGACATTTACCACCGCATGCCCAAGCCGGAAATAGGGTCTGTTGGAGCTACCTTTGCAGAAAGTGAGGTACGCCATCACGATGCTTACTCCCATTTGTTGGAGATTTTAGGGTTGAACCAGGAGTTTGAAAACCTGAAAAAGAAACCTGTGATCATGAAGCGGGTGCAGTATTTGGAGACGGCCCTTAAAAATGCGAAGAGTGAGAATAATAAGGAGTATGCGGAATCCATTTTGCTTTTCTCCCTTTTCATTGAGCATGTATCACTGTTCTCCCAGTTTTTGATCATCATGGCATTTAACAAGTACAAGAATGTCCTTAAAGGAATTTCCAACGTGGTCGAGGCCACTTCAAAAGAGGAGCAGATTCATGGTGATTTTGGAATTGATGTGATCAACATCATCAAAAAAGAGCACCCGGAATGGTTTGATGATGCTTACAAGGCCATGATTCAGGACATCTGTGAAAAAGCATACGAGGCGGAAAGTAAAATTGTGGATTGGATCTTTGAAGCTGGTGAATTGGACTTTTTGCCAAAAAACTTGGTCAACGAATTCATCAAGAACAGATTCAACAATTCATTGGAGAGCATTGGAATTTCCAAAATATTTGATGTCGATCAAAAACTATTGGAACAGACCGAATGGTTTGATGACGAGATCATTGGAACAAAACACGGAGACTTTTTTGTAAAAAGATCCATTAACTATAGTAAAAGAACACAAAGTATAACTAGCGACGACCTTTTTTAAATTATGGAGAAGAGAACACAAACAACCCAGGTCACCGACCACAAGCAGGATGACAAAACACAAGAACTTGTAAATGCAAGAAAGGATACCTTGTCAAAACTTAAAACAAGTGAGGACGATAAGGGATTCAAATGGTTGAACGAGTATAGCCGAAAATTTTTGGCATCGGGATACCTTACCGAAGGAGTAAGTCCGGAGGAACGCATCCGCGAAATCGGTGATAGGGCAGAGGAAATTCTGCAAATCCCTGGGTATTCGGACAAGTTTTATGGCTATATGTCCGAAGGTTTTTTCTCTTTGGCCTCCCCAGTATGGTCCAACTTCGGAAAAAAACGTGGGTTGCCCATTAGTTGTTTTGGGTCCCACATAGACGATGATATGGGTAATATCCTTTATACCCAATCAGAGGTTGGGATGATGTCCAAACTTGGTGGTGGAACGTCCGGGTACTTTGGTAAGATCAGGCACAGAGGGGCACCAGTTAAAAATAATGGACAAGCTTCCGGGGCGGTCCACATTATGCAATTGTTTGAGTCCATGGTCGATGTGGTGAGCCAGGGTTCGGTTCGTCGCGGTCGTTTTTCCCCATATTTGCCGATTGACCACAAGGACATCATGGAATTTTTGGAAATCGGTACCGAAGGTAACCCTATCCAACAGTTGACCCACGGTGTGACCGTAACCAACAAATGGATGCAGGAAATGATCGAAGGTGACATGGAGAAAAGGACTGTTTGGGCCAAGGTGTTGCAGCGTAGAGGAGAAATGGGCTATCCTTATGTGTTCTTCACGGACAATGCCAACGATGGTGCCGCGGATGTTTATAAGGACAAGAACCTCCGTATCCATGCCAGTAACCTGTGTACCGAGATTATGTTGCCATCCAACGATAACTGGTCTTTTGTTTGTGTGCTTTCCAGTGTCAATTTGATGCATTACGACAAATGGAAAAATACGGACGCCGTTGAGACCATGGTTTACTTTTTGGATGCGGTGATCACCGAATTTATTGAAAAACTGGAAGCTTACAGGGATTCCTCCGACAGGGAGGACCGACAAACCTTCCTGTTTATGGAGCGGGCCTACAATTTTGCCAAGCAAAACCGTTCATTGGGCTTGGGAGCTCTTGGATGGCACTCCTTATTACAGTCCAAAAGATTGGCATTTAACAGTCAAGAGGCCTATAACCTGAACAGTGAGATATTCAAAGAGATCAAGGAACGTTCATACAAAGCTTCGGCGGAATTGGCCGAGCGTTTTGGTGAACCCGAAATATTGAAAGGTTATGGAAGACGCAATGCGACCTTGAACGCCATTGCACCCACGACTTCCTCAGCATTTATATTAGGTCAGGTTTCCCAAGGAATCGAACCTATTTGGTCAAATTGCTACGTAAAGGATATTGCCAAAATAAAAGTGACCATCAAAAACCCACATTTAATGGAGTTATTGGAGGAAAAAGGGAAGAATACAACAGAAGTATGGAGAAGTATCCGTGATATGGACGGTTCTGTCCAACATTTGGACTTTTTGACCGATGAAGAGAAGGAAGTGTTCAAAACGTATTCAGAATTGGATCAGTTGGATATCATTTATCAAGCTGCCAACAGGCAGAACCATATAGATCAAGGGCAATCGGTGAACATAATTATTCATCCGGACATGCCGACCAAGGATATCAATAAGATCCATGTAACGGCATGGAAACTTGGTCTGAAGTCCTTGTATTATCAACACAGCATGAATGCGGCACAGAAATTTAAACAGAAGAAGGACTGTGCTAGTTGCGAAGCATAACATCATAAGATTTGATTCATTAAAAAAGGAGGTTCGAATTAACGACACCTCCTTTTTTTGCAACTAACTAGAAAGCATTTAGATTATTTTAATGTCCACAGAGGTCCGACCTTGCCAACCTGTTGCATCGGTTACGGAGTATGAACAATGGTAGTCCCCAACATCAACATCTTCCGGAATGGTGATGCTGATATTGATCTCATAGGAAGTGCCCCCTTCGGTTATCGTAAAATTTTTCATATAGATCAAGGGATTGTCTGCGGTTTTGATATCATCCAGTTCGCATTGTGCACCTTGATCGTCATGGGTATGATGGTCAAAATTGTGGTGGATGTCCAAACTATATGCCGCTAGAGCCACATTGTCCGTTGCTTGGGCCTTAAACGTATAGGTCTGGCCTCTTTGCAGCACTTCGCAAGCCTGAGGGAAGCCATCCGAATAGTTTACGCTAATGGTGGGTTTTTCTTCATCGATATCAGTATCATCGCTACTTGAGCAAGATGCTATGGAAACCAGTATAAGGCAGTAAAGAAAATATTTGAGTTTCAGTTTCATAAGTTTTTTTAAAATATAATAGACCGCAAGATAGAATTTACCTTGCGGTCTTTGTTTTTACAATGCTGTAACATCTATATGGTCTTCATACTCTAGGGTATTTCCATCTTCATCCTCAATGGTGAAGATAATGTGGTACTCCCCAGCTGGAGCAGTATCCGGTACATCTATATGTTCATGGAACTCAGCCTCGGTCAACTCATGGAAGTCTTCAGAAAAATCACCTTCATAATCCCATTCTACTTCTCCTTCTCCGACCTCAAGATCGTGAGCATGTATGTCCACTAATACTTCATGGATGCCATTTACAGCTTCGATCATAAATTCAATATGGAAATCACTTCCTCTAGCAACAGTTTCATCCATTTCAAAATCACTGATGGTGATAGGGTCCAAAATTTGGATATGACCATCTATTTCGGTTGTATTTCCGAGCTTGTCGGTCACGATTAACTCAATATGGTATTCTCCCGCAGGAATGTTGGTTGGGATGTCGATATGTTCATGGAAAGTGGGATTGATTACCAAATAATCGGCATCGGTCCATGTTTGTTCGTAATCCCAATCAATTTCGCCTTCTCCTGCTTCTACTTCGTCTGAGTGAATGTCGATGGAGATGCTCTGAACAACTCCTTCGGCGGTGATTTCGGCTTCAAGGTGAAGATCCGATCCTTTATAAGCAACTTGGTCTGTAGAGTGGTCACTACCTTCTCCATATTCAAAATTGGAGATTACAGGTGCGGCAACTGTGTCTGTTCCGTCATCGTCGCTACTACAGGATTGTAGGGCAATCCCTAAAAATGCAATAATTGCAAGTGGTTTTAACATTGATTTCATCTTACTTTTGTTTTTGATGTTAGACTTCATTTGATTTATTTAAAATGGAATGGTCATCGAAATTGATAGGTTCCTGCCAGGTTCAGGAACATCGATAAGCCGATAAAAACTGGTATGATCGTAGTATTCGGTATTGAATACGTTATTGAGTTTTATACGTAATTGCGCTGGTTTTTCGGATTTGAACAGTGGTATGCCCGCCATGGCAGACAAGTTCAGCACTTGATAACCCTCTGTTTTTTCCTCGGGGGGGACAATTTCATTCTGGGCTGCCGTTATCCGATAATCCACTGTTAGCTGTGGTGCCTTAAAAAAGAACATATCCTTGAATTGGTAGTTTGCCGAAAGCAGGGTGGACAGGGGAGGGTTAAAAGGAAGTGTAAAATCCTTTTTAGGGCCACTGGTCTGTCTGGAGTATACGTATTCCACTGATGCATCAAGACGTAAAGCATTGGTCACATTCGTGCCTATGTGGGCCTCGCCCCCAAACCTGATTACTTTGCTCTGCGTATATTCATAGATCTGTAAGGTTTCGTAATAGTTGGATGTAGGGTTGAGATAGATGTAATTTTCAAAATAGTTGAAAAAGGGGCTGATCCCAAAATCGAAATGATCGGAAGAATGGTCGATATCCAGATCTAATTGATAGGACTGTTCAGGGTCCAGATCTATATTTCCCCTTTCATACCGGTACATGTGGTAGTTCACCCCATCAGAGGCCAACTCGTTCGCCAATGGCATCCTGAAGCTTTTGCCCAAGTTGATTTTGTACGTTGTCTTATTGTTAAGGTAGCTCAATCCCAAGGAGGCGCTGAGGTTTCCAAAATCAAGGTCTTTGTCCTGGGCCCTTTGTAAATAGACGTAGGAGGTAGTTCCATCTTCGTTGTTTACAGTAGATTGGAACCAGTCACTATAGGCACTGGTCTTCATTAGTCCGAAATCGTACCTAAGTCCTCCCTGCAAGTGCAAATTTTCATTGATTTTATAATGGTCATAGGCAAAAACACCGATTGTGTACCGATCATATGCAGGAATCAAAAAGCCCCAACCCCCTATATTGTTGTTTTGATATTCGGTGTTCGCCCCAAGGACGATATCATGTTTTCCATTGGGCTTAAAAGTGTCCTTCAAATTAAGGGAATAGGTGTTCTTGGTAAAAATTCTTTCCTTGTTGTCCGGAGGTGTGGGCATATAACCATGGGGGACCGCTTCGGAATGCTCTTCTCTTTGGTTGTTCTGGTATCCTAGATCTACATGTACGGTATGCATTCCTAGGTAGAAAGCTGTATTGTTCGTGATTTTAAAATGGTTGACTTTGTGGAAAGGTAGATCCACATCACGGTCAGAACTGTCATAATCGATGGAGGATGTCCTTACCTCTAGACCGTGGGCATTGGCAAAAAAGCCGTTTTTGGCGTTTACATTGCTAAAAAACGTCTCCGATTTTACATGCTCCGAAACGTAGCCCAAGCTAAAACTGGCATTGGCTTCCATGCCCGCAGTGTTCCTTAGGTGGTTTTCATGAAGGTCAAAAACGTATCCTTCATAATATATTTTGTCCGTAGGCACTTTATAATCGCCATAATCCCGGTAGGTCAACCGTCCACGGTAGAACCAACTGTCTTTTCTGCCTTGGATTCCTGTGGAAATTCCTAAAAGGTCATTGTTGGTTTCCCCCAATAGGTTTACTTCCCCGTCGAACGAGTTGGGCAAAGGTATTTTTGAGGGTTGGATGTCCACGACACCTGCTATGGCATCAGACCCATATAATAACGAGGCGGGACCTTTTATGATCTGAATGTTGTCTATCCCGTATTGGTCTATTTCAAGACCGTGGTCGTTGCCCCATTGTTGTGCTTCGTGCTTAATACCGTTTTGGACCACGCTTACCCTATTAAAGCCCAGTCCCCTTATCACAGGTTTGGATTGCCCGGAACCAATGGTGATCGTACTTACCCCGGGGATTTTTTTAAGGGTTTGCATGAGGCTGTTCTCACGGTTGTTTTCCAAAAACTCTTCGGTTACTCCTATTGATATTGTGGAAAGTTCTTGGGCTTTTCTTTTTTCGCTCTTTCCGAGTAGCTCGACTTCCTCCAAATTCGTGACCTCTTCTTTTAATTTGATCGATACATCGCTAATGTTTTGGTTCACCTCTAGGGTAAAATGTTCCGTTACATAGCCGATGTGTGTAATTTCAAAAGTGTGCATGCCAGAGAGCACGTTTTCTATAATAAATTCACCATGAAGAGAGGAAACGGCATGCATGTTCTCACCGACGATATTGGCTCCAATAATCGGGTTTTGGGTATTGGCATCGAGTATAAATCCCTTTATGGTGTATGTTTCTTGAGCAGATGCCATGGAACAAAAACTGATAAAGAGCCAAACAAAAAATATTTTTTTGATCATTTTAAAAAACTAGGTGTTTTATACTAGCTTCTTTAGGGGGAAGCATTAGAGGTAAGTCCCAAAACATTCGAACACGGTAGAAGAGTTTGGACGTATATACTGGTTTTGTGTTTAAATTGACGTCGACATTTCATAAAATGAATATCTCCGATTTTAACTAAAACCCACTAACCCCAAAAAAGGGTCAAAACTTATATACCGTGGAAAATGATGGGTAAATTATACGATTGGGGGTGGCCGGGAAAAGAGGTGGCTTGTGGAAAGCGTTCCCGAAACCTGAAAATTGTATTCAATGACAATTCCCTTTTCAAGGATAACTGTATTGTTTTCGATCAGGGGTTCTATAGGATCATTTATGATTCCCGGGGCAAGGCTATTAGAAGCAATATTGTGACATATTTCACAATGGTCAAGATAACCTTTATCGTCAGTATGGGTCAACGCATGCAGACCAATAAGCTTTGTTGCCAAAAAAATGGCAAGAAACAAGAAGGAAATGCTGCTTATGTGACGACGCTGTTTCATTCCGTACAAATTTATCAAAAAGATATGTTAATCAAAGTTAAAAATCAGTGAGATGGTTTAACAAAGAATTACAATAAAGAATATTGCGACATTCTTATTTTTGAAGAGATGTACTGATAAAAACACAGAATAAAATGACAAAAAATACATGTTTCGTAATTGCGTTGATGTTTTTTGGGTTTGGTTGTGTACAGGCCCAACAAAATATGGAGACTGGTCCCTTGGCAAAAAACCGAAAACCATGGAAGGATCCTAAACCACAGACAACAATTTATCTTAAAAAACATGAGGACGGGGTATTGACAGGCCCCTTGGCAAAAAACCGAAAAATATGGAAGGATGAGTATGTTGTGACCCCTATGGTATGGAGAACCCGTAAAGAATTGACAGGGCCATGGGCCAAGAATGCCCGTCCTGAGCGAGGCAACTATTGGGAGGACGATAACCTCTAAAAGTTGGACCTTTCCACTATTGTATAGGCCGGTATGAAAATTACCGGCTTTTTTTATGGTAACGCCCCTTAAAGAACGATATTTTTTTGTTCTTACAACCTACGGAACTATGAGATTTTTCTTTCATCGGTTTTCCCTTGTTTCACAACAAAACCATCTTGCCCTACAACATAACTTCTAATTTTTACCTCGTTCTTGATAAGTTTGGTTAAGTCTTACTACGTAAGAGGAACCTCATCAACTAAACTATGAACAAACCTCAATCCTCTCCAATTCCGAGGAGTTTTTTATTGGTAGTTTTTTTTGTGTTCGCTTCATTTCAGCTGTTACACTCACAATCTTGTGTGGTAAATGCAGGTTCCGATCAATTTTTTGATCAGACCACTTCAGTTTTTTTAAACGCTGATACCCCACCAGTTGGAACTGGGACGTGGGTACAATTATCAGGCCCAACATTGGTGACTTTTGATGATGCGACCAGCCCTAATACCCAAGTATTCAATACGACCTTGGGGACTTACATTTTTGAGTGGAAGGTTTCTGATTTGACCTGTGATACAGCTTCGGATACGGCAGCGATCACCATTGAGGGTATTGATTTGGAAATGGAAATAGTTGCCGACAATCCTGTTCCGGATATAGGTGACGTGGTCACTTTCACGATCAATCTTAGCAATTTAGGAGATGTGGATGCCACAGGGGTGACCATTGAAAATTTGGTGCCCTCTGGTTTTACTGGTATTACTGCAATTGACAATAGCGGGACTTTTAGCTTTATTACTGATAAAGTAACCTGGACAGGAATCAATGTACCTGTGGGAACAAATACAGCTTCTTTGAATTTTGACGCTACGGTTTCCACACCATCGGGCACTACAGGAGAGTACACCCATATTGCCGAAGTGATTTTTGCCGATCAATTGGATGTGGACAGTACGCCAAACAATGATAACGGAGACCAGAGTGAAGATGATGAGGACAGCCTTGTTGCTGCTCCGTTACAGGCCGATCTTTCCTTGGTCAAAACGGTTGTTGGAGGCGATTTGTCCCCTTACGTAGGTGAACAGATCAGTTTTGAGATTTCCATTACCAATGATGGTCCGCACGATGCCACCAATGTTAGGGTCGTTGACCAGTTGTTGTCCGGGTTCAATTTTGTTTCATACTCCGCAACAACCGGCACATACGATCCCACAAACGGCTTTTGGGAGGTGGGGACTTTGGTCAATGGTGATACGGAGACACTTACCATTGATGTTTTGGTGAACGCAACAGGTAACCATACCAATACCTCTCAGGTCATAGCCTCGGATGCATACGATATTGATTCAACTCCAGCCAATGGTGTTTCTTCGGAAGACGACCAAGGCGATGTTATTGTGGTCCCGGAAGCACTTATAGACCTATCCCTTACAAAAACAATTGATGAACCATCCCCATTGGTGAACGATAATGTCAGTTTTACACTTACTGTTACCAACGATGGTCCAAGCCAAGCCACGTCTGTGGAAGTAACCGACCTGTTGCCTTCGGGCTACGCTTACGTGTCGGACGACGGTGGGGGTGCCTACGATGAACTCACCGGAATTTGGAACTTGGGGTCTTTGGCAAGTGGAACTTCCGCTAGTCTCCATATCCTTGCTACGGTGAATGCCTCTGGAGACTATAATAACAGGGCAGAGATCATTGGTCACGATCAAACGGATATTGATTCGACCCCAAACAACGATGTACCCAGTGAGGATGATCAGGATAGTGTTTCCATAGTCCCGGAACCTTTGGTGGATATTTCGGTGACCAACACCGTGGATGAGCTGATTCCCGAAGTGGGAGAGGACATAGTTTTTACCATTACCGTTCAAAATGATGGCCCAAGTGACGCCACCAATGTGGTGGTTACCGATGTTTTGGCATCAGGGTATCAACATAGTAATGCGATACCCTCGGCGGGGACCTACAATGCAACAAATGGATCGTGGGTAGTGGGCAACCTGGCCAATGGCGACTCAGAAACTTTGGAGATAACCGTGAAGGTACTATCAACAGGAAATTACATAAATACAGCGGAGCTGACCAATGTTGCCGAAACCGATGTGGATTCCAGTCCAAATAACAATAACGAGTCAGAAGATGATCAACAGACCATTGAACCTATTGTGATTCCGGTTGCCGATCTTCTTTTGCGCAAATCCGTGAACACACTTAGTCCTTATGTGGGGGAAGAAGTGATTTTTACTATAAATATTACCAATCTGGGGCCTAGTGATGCAACAGGGGTTGAGATAAAGGATTTGTTGCCCGATGGATACACCTATGTTTCCCATGGTGCCACAGCAGGAATCTATAGTGCAACTACGGGAATGTGGGTACTCAATGGCGATTTGGTCGATGGAAGTACAGAGACCCTGTCCATTGTGGCCATGGTCAACAATACCGGGGATTATTTTAATGTTACCGAAGTGTTTGCTTCTGATCAATACGACCCCAATTCGATCCCAAACAACAACAATGTTTTTGAAAATGACCAGGATAGTGCAGGGACAACTCCTGTCCCATCCGCAGATTTGAATTTGCAGGTAAATGTTGACAATGAGTTTCCAGACGTTGGTACACAGGTCACCTTTACCATTACGTTGACCAATGAAGGACCAAGTGATGCAATCGGTGTTGGGGTTGAAACTATACTGCCGGATGGTTTTACCTATGTTTCGGATGATTCCGGTGGACTGTTCAACCCGTCAAATGGGTTTTGGAACGTAGGCAATATCGCTTTGGAATCACAGAAAGAGTTGAACATTGTGGTCGAGGTGAACCCTACGGGGAATTATACGGCCACTTCAGAAGTGATAGGTGCTACTTTTTTTGATGTCGATTCCACGCCAAACAATAACGTACTAACAGAAGATGATCAAGACGAACAATCGGTCACTCCAAGACATGTAACAGATATTTCAGTATCCAAAACAGTCAACGATTTAAATCCAGAGGTAGGGGATGAAGTTGTTTTTACCGTTCAAGTAACCAATGATGGCCCCAATGATGCTACGGGATTGGTCATCGAAGATGAATTGCAGAACGGTTATCGATTTGTTTCCGCCACTACTTCATCCGGAATCTACGATGAAATTGCAGGTTCGTGGGATTTACCCATCATCGACAATGGCACGACCCAAACTATGGAGATCAGGGCGATTGTGCTTTCAAGTGGGGAATATAAGAACACAGCGGAACTGATTGCATTGGATACCTATGACCCAGATTCCAGTCCAAACAATAATTTGGGGTCCGAGGATGATCAAGCAACAGTAATTCCAGTTCCCGGTGGACTAAATGACTTGGCACTTTCCAAAACGGTCGACAATGCCCATCCCAATGTTGGAGATGTGGTCCGGTTTGTGGTAAACGTCACCAATAATGGGCCATCCGATGCCAAAAATGTTGAGGTCACCGATGTTTTGCCATCGGGTTATACCTATCAATCACATACGTCAACCGCTGGGGTCTACGACGTATCAACGGGAATATGGAGTGTGAACAGGACCATTTTGGACCAGGATTCCGAGAGCTTGGAAATTTTGGCCATGGTCAACCCCCCAACAGGAACCCAAGATGAATATCTGAATGAGGCGCTTGTTTCCGCAAGTTTGTATCCCGATCCCGATAGTGATCCATCAATGGGACTTGAAGAAGATGATTTTATCGATGGTATGGTGGATGACGATGAAGCTACTGCTTTTGTGGTGCCTCAAACTACTGATATCGCCATCACAAAAAGTGTGGACAACGCTATGCCTAACATTGGGGATGAGGTTGTTTTTGAGATAACGGTCACCAATCAAGGTATGGACAATGCTACCCATATTGGTATACAGGAAGAATTGCCGTTGGGCTATCAATTTATCAGTTCGGAAACAACCGTAGGTACATTTGACCAAGAAGCGTTGTTTTGGGAGTTGGAATCCTTGTCCGTTTCCGAAACAGCAACATTGTTGCTCACCGTTAAGGTTTTGGATATTGAGGACTATGTGAACAGGGTCAGTTTGGCCTACGTGGACCAATGGGACGTTGATGAGACCAATAATATGGCCGAAGCTTTTGTAGATCCAAGTTGCTTGGTGGTCTACAACGAATTTTCACCCAACGGGGACGGTGTCAACGACTATTTTAAGATTGATTGTATCTCGAGGTACCCTAACAATTCCCTCCAAGTGTATAACCGATGGGGAAATATTGTTTTCCAAACCAGATCTTATAAAAATGATTGGGACGGTACACCCAATGGACGTGCCATAGTTCAGCCAGAGGACCAATTACCGGTGGGCACCTATTATTATGTGTTGGATTTGGGCGATGGGTCCGAACCACGAACGGATTGGTTGTACATAAACAGATGAGAATGGAAATTGTTTCAATAAAACATATAATTAAGGGATGTAGGCAAATTTATTTGTTGCTGTTTGCCATGTGCTCGGTTTCCATGTATGCACAGCAAGATCCCCAATTTACGCAGTATATGTACAATACCATGAGCGTAAATCCTGCTTATGCTGGTTTGAATGGGCATTTGACTGCTTTATTGCTACATCGTTCGCAATGGGTGGGTATAAATGGAGCTCCCAATACCCAAGTATTGGCCGTGGATACACCTTTGGAAAACAAAATTGGGGTAGGGGGAATTATTTCCCGAGATGCTTTGGGGCCTTCTTCTGAAATAGCAGTGGACGGAAATGTCTCCTACACGATACAGTTGGATAGTGCCAATAGAAAACTCTCCTTCGGGATGAAACTGGGCGGCCGAATTTTTGATGTGGATTTTTCCAAAGGACTTACCGAAGATGCTGATGTGGCATTCCAAAACAATATCAAAAGCAAGTTTTTCCCAACCATTGGAGCAGGACTGTATTATGATTCTGGCAAGGGATACCTGGGTTTTGCCATACCCAATTTCTTTTCGCAAAAGCATTACGATGGAGAAGAACAAGAAATAGCCGCTGAGCGCCTGCACTATTACTTTATTGGTGGCAAAGTGGTAGATTTGACCCCTGATGTAAAGTTGAAACCCGCTTTTTTCGTGAAATGGGTGCCAGGGGCGCCGATTATTGCTGATGTTTCGGTAAATGCAATGCTCGAGGAAACCTTCACTTTTGGATTGGCCTATCGTTGGGACGATTCTTTCTCTGCCTTATTGGGAATGCAGATAGACCCTAATTTTAGTGCAGGCTACGCTTATGACCTGACCACTTCCAACTTGGCGGGCTATACGGGTGGCTCACACGAGCTGTTTGTTCGGTACGAGTTCAAATCCTCCTCAAAACAAAAGGAAGCTCCCACATTTTGAACAATGGGAAATACATCATCATTTTAAGAAGTATTCTTTAGCCAGAAATAGTGGTTATCTTTAGCATGGCAAAGGACGTAAGGCCATTAAAATTGATTTGCTATGGAGAGGAATGAACTGTACCCCATTTTTTTGAAGGTATCGAATTTGAACGTACTCATCGTTGGTGGAGGTAACGTAGGTTTGGAAAAATTGACATTTTTGTTAAAATCGAGCCCTAATGCCCAAGTACAAATGGTGGCCCCGGAGTTTATGCCGGATACTTTGGAACTGGCCGAAAAATACAATGTGGAAATAACTAGGGATGTTTATGCCAAAAAGTTTTTGGAAGGAAAGCATATGGTTATCGCCTGTACGGACAAACCTGAAGTGAACGAGCAGGTGTACCATGATTGTCGAGAACGGAGTATATTGGTTAATGTGGCGGACAATCCACCATTTTGTGATTTTTATATGGGCGGAATAGTCACCAAGGGCAATGTGAAAGTTGCCATTTCCACAAACGGCAAATCACCGACCATGGCAAAACGTTTACGGCAATTCTTTGAGGATGTCATCCCCGAGAACATAGACGATTTGGTAAATAACCTCAACGAATATCGCAAGACCTTAAAAGGTGACTTTGAGGAAAAAGTACAAACTTTGAATGAATTCACGAAGGGGTTGGTCAACAAGAAGGATTAACGGTTATAGACGTTTCATAGCCTCGATAAGATCATCCTTTTTTTTTTAGGTGAAATGTTTACTTGTAAGTCATTGTCCATGATAAGGTAGCCACCTTGGGAATTAATATATTTCTTCACTTTTTTTAAGTTGATAAGATAACCATTGTGGATTCTCATAAACTGATGTTCCGAGAGCAGATTTTCATATTCTTTTAGGTGTTTACTGACCAATAGGGTATGGTCGCCCTCCAGGATAAAACTTGAATATGGCCCATCGTCTGAGGTTTCAGAAGTAAACACTTTTATGACCAACAGTCGTCAAAGTGAATTGCTATATGTGCATACGTTAAAATTGATTTTGCTTTTCAATTGTGTGCATGACAAACATAAATGCAAAAAATGGAATAAAAGCACCCCAATTAACGGATGCCCTGTTTCAACCAATGAATGGCCGTTTTGATTTGAGGAAGGAAAAAAAGGACAAAAAAAACAAAAAAGGACAAAAAAAAACAGCCTAATTGGCTGTTTTATAATATAAGTTTGGAAGATTGTTAAATTTCCTCTACAGGTGCATCCGGTGCGTTCTTTTTAACAGAGGCAATTCCATTTTCCATGGCCGATTCACTGGAATACATTTCGCTGTTCCCGATAACTTGGCCATTGGACGCTTTTAGGTTAAAGAAAGGGCTACCATCTTTTGCTTTGTTTCTTTCAAAATACTTGTCGTCCTGTGAATGTTTTTTTACAGACTCGATTCCATTTTCGCAAGCGTCCTTGGATGAATATCCTTGACTGCTTAAAATTACTTGGCCGTTACCAGCTTTTAAATTAAACCTGAACTTACCAGCTTTATCCGTTTTAATCTCAAATTTTCCCATACTTAATCTATTTTAGGTAATAAATCTAGATATTTTATTAAAATTTGACCAATAAAAGATGCGAAAATTGATAATAAAACAAGGTTTTGATGCTTTGGGAAACATTTTGGGACTTGAAAGGTGGTTTTGCCAACGAAAAGGGGGCTATCCAACTCCCTGTCGAGAGCATACCTATGTAGTTCACACCCTTACCTGTCCATCACCAAATACATAGTATTTGTTGGTCACCAATTGTTTTAGTCCCAATGGTCCTCTGTGGTGCAATTTGTCCGTACTTATGGCAAGCTCAGCACCAACTCCCATTTGTCCTCCGTCGGTAAATCGAGTGGAAGCATTTTGATAAACTGCTGCGCAGTCCACATTTTCCATAAATGTCTTTGCTATATTATTGTTCTCGGTCATAATGGATGCAGAGTGTCCGCCAGAGTTTTGGTTTATCTTCTGTATGGCTTCATCAAGGTCGTTTACGGCACCTATCACACATTTCATTGCCAAAAACTCTTCCTGCCAAATGGATTCATTTGGAATCATTTCATCATCTGCAAGAACTTTTTTTATCTTTTGATCCACCAAAATAGATACTTTGTTGCCGGTGAGTACCTGTTTGAGTTCCCTTACTTTATCTTCGTAACCTTCCATTTCAGTATCCACCAAAATTTTGTCCAATGCGTTACAGGCCGAAATTTTTTGGGTTTTGGCATTTAAAATCACTTTTAGGCTTTTCTCCCAATCGGCTTCCGTATGAACGTAAAGAAAATTGTTCCCCCTACCGCTGATCAGCACCGCGCACTTGGCATGTTCTTTTACAAAGGCGATCAAGCGCTCACCCCCACGAGGTACTATAAGATCCAAGTCCTGGTCGGGATTTCTTAAAAAATCCTGCGTTTGGCTCCTGTCCATTTCCATGAACTGGATAAAATCTTCTGGAAGCCCATTTTCAGTAAGGGCTTGGTGCCAAAATTTTACTAGGGCCTTGTTGCTATGGTAGGCTTCTTTACCACCTTTTAGCAAGATTTTATTATTGGCCTTAAAGGCCAGTACAGCTGCTTCTACCGTTACATCCGGACGCGACTCGTAAATGATCATTATGGTGCCGAAAGGTGCTGTTCTGTTGATGATTTTCAGACCGTTGTCCAGTTCTCTTGAGGAGATTTCCTTATTTACGGGGTCATCTTGCATGCGAACTTCCTTAACGGCCTGGATCATCTGGTCCACTTTCTTTTGGTCTACGACCAAGCGATCGTACAATGCTTGATCGTCACGGTTGAAGGCGTCCAGGTCTTTTTTGTTTGCTTGGAGCAATTCTTCTCGATTTTCATCAAGGATACGCTCCATATCTTTTAGTACTTTGTTCTTTAAATCTGTATTCAATAATTTCATTACTGTTATTTTGAAACTTCGGTTCCTACATTTTTTCCTTCCAGCACATCAATGATTATATTTTCTTTCTTTCCATTGACAATGTAGGATGGAATATTGTCTGCTGCCGCTTTTTGCGCATAGCTCAATTTGGACCCCATACCGCCCCGGCCTTCACCTTCTTGCTTGTTTCCTTCTTCAATATATTTGTCCAGATCCTCTTTGGGTTCAACCTTGCCGATTACCTTGGAGTCCGCTTTTTCCGGATGGCCATCATAAAGTCCGTCAATATCCGTCATTAG
>CEVF01148620.1_pt1 | contig 25837 bp, 23 predicted proteins | sample 356441 | NCBI WGS metagenome assembly CEVF01 (sample SAMEA2622765, study PRJEB7988) | marine metagenome | biome: marine biome (ENVO:00000447); feature: surface water layer (ENVO:00002042); material: "saline water (ENVO:00002010), including plankton (ENVO:xxxxxxxx)" | depth 5 m | reverse complement strand
AATGTGGATTCACAGCTTAACCCGAACTACGCAATTGAAAACTTTGTTGAAGGAGACTGTAACCGCCTGGCCAGATCGGCAGGATACGCGGTTGCCAATAAACCAGGAGGAACAGCCTTTAACCCTTTATTAATCTATGGAGGTGTTGGTTTAGGAAAAACACACCTTGCCAACGCAATTGGTATCGAAATCAAAAAAAACCATCCTAACAAAACAGTTCTTTATGTTTCATCGGAAAAGTTTACTCATCAGTTTATCGACTCTGTAAAAAACAATACTCAAAATGATTTTATTCACTTCTATCAAATGATTGATGTGTTGATTATTGATGACGTACAGTTTTTTGCAGGCAAAGAAAAAACTCAGGATGTTTTCTTCCATATTTTTAATCACCTGCATCAAAATGGGTCTCAACTTGTATTAACTTCAGACAAACCACCTGTTGAACTACAAGGAATGGAACAGCGTTTACTTTCCAGATTTAAATGGGGATTATCTGCAGATTTACAGGCACCAGATTTAGAAACAAGAATAGCTGTTCTAAACAAAAAAATGTACCAGGATGGTATTGATTTACCAAAAGATGTTGTTGAATATCTGGCCTACTCCATTACAACAAATATTCGTGAATTAGAAGGAGCATTAATTTCTTTGATCGCACAATCAAGTTTAAACAAGAAGTCCATTACTTTGGATCTTGCTAAACAGATGATTGATAAATTTGTTAAAAATACTGCTCGTGAAGTTTCAATTGATTACATCCAAAAAGTGGTATGTGATTACTTTAACTTAGCTCTGGAGTTAATGAAAAGTAAAACACGTAAAAGAGAAGTAGTTCAAGCTCGTCAAATAGCTATGTATTTTTCGAAGCAACTAACAAAATCTTCTCTTGCAACAATTGGTGCACATTGTGGAGGTAAAGATCATGCCACTGTTCTTCATGCCTGCAGAACAGTAAACAATCTTATTGATACAGATAAACGCTTCCGGGTTTATATTAGCGATATTGAAAAGAAAATTAACTTAAGTTAATTTTACTCCAGTAAATAATGTTTAAAAGGCAATCCAAAACGGGTTGCCTTTTTTTATAATCAGGTTACTTTTTAGAATTCACTCTTGATAGTTGCAGAAAAGCATTTATATGTATTAATCTAAAAAAACATACAGTTTCCAATTTCCGTATTGGATATTGAAAATGATTTTTTTCGGGAAATATGGAAATGAAAACAACAACTTTAACAGGAATCTAAAAAAGTAAAAAACTCAACCATCTATTGCTAAACCTTCATTTCAACTTTTTTATAACAAGGTAACCAACAACCATAAAAAGTAAACCAATCCCAAGAAGAAAGGGAACAAGTTCAGGTTCCACTTTTTCGTATTTTTTGGGTAGCAATTCCTTCTTCCCAAAAACCTTTAACGAGAAATTCTCTTTCAGGAAAGTTAAATCCTCTTGAAAACTGGTACCTCTTAAATCATATTGATAATCAACTTCTTCTTTAGATATTTGTTTTCTGCTGTGTCCACATATGGAAAGTTTTATTTGTTGGGCATTATTGTAAAACCCATATAAAATCCAATATTCACCTTTAGATAAGGATAAACCATTATCAGAGCAAGAGGTAGACAAATCAATTATTTTACTTTCAAAGTATCCTTTAAAGACAGAAATAGGATAAAATGAAACCTGCTCGTTATCGCAGTTCAGATCACTTTCTATTTTACCATAAGCAATAAATTCATAATGACCACACTGCTCTAGACTAAGCTTAGGTAAGTCATCACAAACAGCAGCTTTGGAATAATTAGAAAAAATTAGAAGAATCAATAATTTACCTGACCACAAACTGTTTAACAGAACTTTTTTCTTCATCGCTTATTTTTACATAATAAATCCCAACAGCAAAATTACTTACTGAAATTAAATTATTCAATTGATTTCCCGCAGTAAATTTCTCTGAATACAAAACCTGACCATTTCCATTAAATATTTCCAAACTTGTTTTGTGAACTAGGTTCTTAGAAGAAACAACTCGTATCGCATTAGACTCATTGAAAATTTCAAATTCAAATTGAACAATATCTTCTGTTGAAGATTGTTCAATTATCACAACCTTATAATCTTCCGTTTCTCCGTATTCATATGCCGCACATGGATCAGAAGAAGATTCCTCCCAGTTTGTTCTTACACGCATTAAATGCTCTCCAATTGATGCCTCGCCAGGAATTAAAACGCTGATTGTATCACTGAAACTATATTCTTGATTCCTGATAATTAATTCATTTGATTCAAAAACCCGATCATCATTAAAGTCTATCCATACAGACAATTGATGATACTCCACTTGATTTTTAACAATAAAATCATACGTCTCCCCTCTTTCCAAATCAGTGGATTGAGCTGTATAATCACCATATCCATTTGGTGAACAACCGGATACATTATTAATGTCACTAAAATTTACTAACGTAATTTCATCGTTTAATTCACAGTAAGAAGTAGGATTGCAATTATAGTTCTCAACACTTCTTTTAGCAGTATCGTTTACATTTTTTTGATCATTACTCAAATTAGTATACGCTATAATATCATGAATTTTAATAGCCGAAAAATCGACTTTACTTGTGAAATTGAATTCCTTAATTTCCCCACTTTCCATATCTTCTTTTAGTGTATCTAAATAGGTCGCTCCATCGACAAGAAGTACAACAGGTATCTCCTGAAGTATTTCTCTTCCATAGTTTTTAACAGAAACCGTCACAATTTCGTTTTCTAATCCAACTCTTGAATCTGGACTTATTATTTGAGTAACTCCGGCATCTTTTTGATACGGTGACTCAATAATACTTTTCAAGGTGTCATTCAATTTATCTCCATCATCTATATGACCGGAAAAAACCGATAGATCGTAATCTCCAGCTAAACTTAAGTCTATTGCTGAGGCAAATGTAAAGTATGCTGTATCCCCTGGCTGGATAGTTTTTGTAAAAAGCTCGATAGTTTGATTTCCTTTAAAATTATATCCTAAATTAAAATTGACTAAAGCATTTTTACCTATATTTTTAATTAAAACCTTTACATTTTCAGCTTCAGACAAAACACCACTTTTTGGGGAAACAATCTCAATTAAGGATATATCATAATCATAATCATCTCCTATTTTAAAGCTAAAAATCCCTGTTTCCCAACCTGACTGACCAATAAATTCACCGGTATACCAAAAAGTCAACCCATCTGAAGGATCAACAGTCATATGAGAATAATCACCATATCTTTTCTCATCAGTCTGACTGCCTGTTCCACTAAAAGCATTTGATTCTGATATTGTCATTTGAGATAAATTATCATCTTTTTTTCTGCCTGTAAACCGGATACCTGGAAAAGTTGAGGGACCTGATATTGAGTACCCCAATCCAATATTTCCTTGTCTATCTATAGCGATGCTTCCCATCCATCTACTATCATTATCGGGGCCATAGGTACTTTGTTGATTAACTGTCCATGTGCCATTTATTTGATGTAATTCGTACCATCTCACCGCAGATCGTATTGAAGAAGACAAATCAACATCAACAGTGTGACATAAGGTAACTGAATTATAAATACCAAAAGAACGGTAATGAGCCATATACATAAAAGCCCCAGGCACCGCATCCAGTTTCTGTGCTGTTCCTGGCTGTGTAATATCATTCCAGTTTTCATCGAATTCACTATTAAATGGAGCTACCTCTAATTCCTGCTTTAAGACAATCGAGGAAGCATGAGGGTTATTCCAGTCTACTGACATTTCCCAAATTTTAATACGATCATTTCCTTGAGCCCAACCATCATCTTGAAAATAGAAAAAGTTAATCGGATCAGTCGGTAAAATATCTCCACTTGCGTGTGCAGGCAAAGCACTAAAGAAACCATTACTTTCTAAATCCGGGAATGTCAATGCAATCATCCTTGCGGAAGCATCTCCATCTAACATTTTATCTCTTTCAAAACAGACCGCATTTTGAACACCCATGTTTGCAGTCATATAATAACCATCTCCCCATATTGAAAATTTTGGATAATCTGGAAAATCATCAAAATCATAATCATAGTAATACCAGGCACCTAAAGGATCATTTGTTTTCGATACAGCAATTAACATTTTATTACCGTATTCTTGAAACTGACTTATAAACCACCGATTCGCAAATTGATCATACAACACAATTGGGTCACCATCATCTGAGCTTCCGGGAAAAACAGACGATAAAGAAGTTGGGCCCCATAAACTGTTTCCATTTTTATCAAATACCTCCATTGCAGTATTTACCATTTGAACATAATGATTTAAACCTGCCGCTCCACTAGGATCAGGGGGAACTCCGATTTGAGATGAATAGTTAATTCCTTTCCACGACTTCTCAGGAGTTAACGACAAAGACCTCTTATGCCCAAATTGTAATACCGGATCTTTTCTTGATGGCTGTGAATTTGAATTAACATACTTGTATCTACGTAGTTTATTTGGAACTATTTTATGCCTCTTAAAAATTGGACGTGCTTTTTGCTTTATTTCTTTTAGAGATTCAACCGTTCCAAAATCACAAGGTTTTTTAATCGATTTTTCAGGATACAAAGGTTTGTTTTTTTTTATTTCAACCTGAGCATAAGTAGTTATACCTAATATTAAAAATGAAAAAAAAAGAATTCTCATAATCGTAATTTATAATATGACTATTTCAACTTTTTAAAGTTGCTTTTAAACGACACCTTGAAGCAATTTTAATACAGAAGATTTTTTCCGGGTTGAAATTGGCACAGATGAACCATCCAGCATTTTCAAATACCCTCCATCAATCTTAACATATTCTTTTAAATGATCAATATTGATTAAATGACTCTGGTGAACTCGATAAAACCCGAACTCAGATAACATTCTATCATATTCCTTTAGTGTTTTTGTTACCAACATTTTACTACCGTCAGCAAAATAAAACTGGGTGTAATTCACGTTGGATTCACACCTGATAATATTACCAATTTCAACGATTTCAATTTTATCCTGAGAATGAAGTGCCAATCTTTTATGTGACTTCTCTTCTTCTTTAATGTTTGATGTCAACAATTGATAATCATCATTGTTAATGAATTTAACCTTGTCCACTGAAGACTTAAGTTCATCAATATCAATTGGCTTCAATAAATAATCAATTGCAGAGAGTTTAAATGCTTTAATTGCATATTCATCTGAAGCAGTGGTGAATATTATTTTAAAATCAACATCGCCTAACAACTCCAATAAATCGAAGGCAGTACCTTGATTTATTTGAATATCCAAAAACACAACATCAGGCGCTTTTGCTTTAATTATTTTTGCAGCTGAAACAACGCCTTCTGCTGTTCCAACTACTTCAACATCAGGACAAAATTCATTTAAATCCTGAATTAGATTATCACGAAACTTTTTAATATCGTCAACTACAACTGCCCTCATTTTTTTAAATCGTTTAATTAATTTCCAACCCTAAAAAACATTTGACCTCATTTTCCTTAAGGTAAGTCTATTTTTTAAAAATTAAACTTCAATTTGCCAATAAATTAGCTCAAAATGTGAAAAAGAGCTATGGTAAAAACAAATCTTATCTGTGTTTTTGTTCTGGTGATTTCAAAATTATCATTTGGAAGCACTATTCAAACTAAGCAATCTGGTAACTGGACAGATAGAAAAACTTGGGTTGATGGCATACTGCCACGTCAAAATGATTCCATTATTATAAACAAAGGTGACACTCTGTTTATTAACTCTTCTGCAGCTCAATCTTCGTACATAAAGAATAAAGGGGTAATCTATTTTAAATCTCACACGAACTTTTTAAAATGCATTGAAGCCAATTTTGAAGGCGGTATAATAACAGGCAGCTCTTTAGGCTGTCTTCATACAGAAAGAATAACTTTCTCAAAAAAATCTATTCTTGACAAATGTAATTTAAAGGTAAATAACACTGTATACATTGAAGATACTTTAGAAATAAGAAGTAAGAATGGAACAAAAAACTTTATGAATTTCACAAACAACGGGACTCTATTAAATACAGCAGGTGAAGACATAAACTTGTCAGGTGATTTTCAAAATAATGGTGAAGTTAAATTCAACCAGGGAACGATAACATTTTTAAGTCCGGCTGTTGTTTCAGGTAAATTGTCAGTAAGAGGATTAAAGTTGACTGATAGCCTGACTGTTTCAGGCTCACTAACTGTTTTAAACGAAATAAGTGGAAAAGGAAAGTTAATCAATAAAGGAATCTTACAACTTGGAATGATGAATTCAAAATTTAAAATTGATTCATTAAACCTAATCTTTCCGGGGAATGAGTTACACCTTATCAGAAATGGTGAACAAGAAATGCCAATCACAAGTTTTAAAACAGCAAAAAAAGTTGTCTTTTCAGGCGGTGGTACCTTTAATATAAACAACTATTTATCAGTCGATACTATTGAGATAAAAAACAATTCCTCACTTGAAATAAGCAGTAAATGTTCAATAGGTGCACTTTTCTGCCTGGACGAGTCCAAACTAATCAATTCCAATAATTTTTATTTGAATAATGTAAATAAATTGGCTTTTTCAAAAACCTCAACATTAGAGTTAAAAAACAACCAAACCCTCGATCAATCAATTCAAGTTGGGAACCTGTTTGTAGCTCCATTAATTAATTTTAGATTAAACAAAAAAGACACTTTATTTATTGGCGGAAATTTTTTGGGTGAAGGAATTGTAAGCGGAACTCAAATTATAGAATACAATGGTAATTTCATGCAAACCATAAAAAAAAGAAATTACAACACGCTCATATATAATAATTCGTGTACTGACTCATCAATCTTTTACGGAGATTATTCAATTACTAATCTTAAAGTAAAAAGGGGAAAACTGAAGATTGGAAACTTATTGATAAATGAATCCCTCGTTGACTCTTTTGGGCAACTATCAATTGGTGGAAATGCTCCTGTTTTTAAAGACACGATTAAAATATCAGGTAAACTCATAATAAACTCCAGTGAAGCTCGCCCAAGATTTAATTTTATAACAATAACATCCGGCGGAATATTTTGTAACAATTCAAGTGCTGACATTGCAATTTCAAAAGGCATATGCAATAACGGGAAATTTTCAGGATGTTCAGGGACTGCCTGTGATTATATCTTTTCAAACGATTCTGCATCCTTTTCTGGAAAAGACACTATTTATATACCCAGAATAGAAAGTAATAATATATACAACAATGGGATTGTATCAATTGCTAAAGAAATTGATATGGACTCATTATTTAATTTATCGAACGGAACACTATTAATCTCTGCTGACACCCAAAACATACATGGAAACATGGATTTTACAGCAATAGGAAACTCTGTTGTTTTTAATAAAAATGGAAACCAAAGAATTCCAAAATTATCTAATTTCGTACAAAATATTATTTTTCAAAACAGTGGCGACAAATCAATTTCTTCAGATCTTAAAATAAAGGGTGATATACGTATTCAAAAGGAAGCGCATTTAAAAACAGATTCTTTTCAAATTACCGGAAACAAAAATGGTGGAATTTTTATCGACTCCCTGGCATCACTAAGTCTTGGTCATAACTTCAGCATGAATCCTATTGAATTCCCATTGCTATTTTCAAATATTAATTGTCATGATTCTTCTTCAGTTATTTATGCCTCCAAAGGAAATCAAAACATATGTTCCAAACCTCATTATGGAAACTTATTCATTGATGACGGGGCGGTAGATTCTTGTGAAAAATACATTTCTGATGATTCTTTAATTATTAGAGGAAATTTAACGCTGGAGGAGTCATCACTAAAATTGTTGGTTATGGACAAAACTGTTGATCTGGAGGGAGACTGGAGTGGACCCGGTAAAGTTTTTCTAAGTTCAGGAAAATTTCATATTGGTGGTAACGGGAATTCGACCGGCCATATTTATCCCGGAAAATCAGAGTTTGTGTATGATGGGACTGGAAATCAAAAAATTAAAATTGGCGACTATTACAATTTAACAATCGACAAATTGGGAAATGCTTCAACCAAGGCAAATATTGGAAGTTTATTTGTTAAAAATAATACGTGGGTAAAAAATGGAAACTTAGATTTTAATAGTGAAAAATCCATTATCAATAACTTAATCGTTGAAGACTCGGTAAGTTTTAGTTCAAAATATCAGGAAAAATATTTTAATAATATTTCAGTGAATTCAACAGGTTCATTCTTATTAAACTACAATGAGGAAATTAATATCACAGGAAACATTCATTCTGACGGTAATTTTATTTGCGAACAAGGAAAGGTGATTTTTTCTGATTCACTAAAGAAACAAACCCTTACCGGATCAGGAATAATTGAATTTGCACAAATATCTATATGCAAACAATCAAAATCTTTGGAAGTAAATTCCGATTTAACCTTAACCGACACTCTTTTTATTGAAAACGGGACTCTGGAATTAAATAGAGAAATGCAGCTTGAACTCATAGGTTATATTCGGGGAGAAACTTCTTCCACTCCAATTAGTGGACTGGGAAAAATATCGTTAATTAAAGAAATTTCAGAGGGAAGGTATGAAGACATAAAAGGGATTGGTTTGACACTTATTTCACCAAAAAAAATGGGAAACACGTTAATTGAAAGAGAATTCAAACCAAGTATTTTAGAAAATAATAAGAGTATTAAAAGAGTTTATAATATTGAGCCCACCATAGACTCGAACTTAAATGCAACCATCATTTTTGAATATTTTGATTCAGAATTAAATAATAATAACGAAGATGAATTATTAATTTTTAAATCTAATGATTCTGGCCACACATGGAAGAGGCAAGGAGGGTTTGTCAACCCTTTAAAAAAAACAATAACTCTGGATAAAATAAACAGTTTCTCAAAATGGACAGCAGGAAATTTAAACCTTAGTTTTCTTGCTGTTGAATTGATATATTTCAATGCCCAAAGAGAGGACGATAATAAAATTTTAATTGATTGGGAGGTATTGACCGAAGTAAACACCAGGTCCTATCAAATAAACTACTCTTTTGACGGAATTAACTTTGATTCATTGACTACAATAAATGCAAAAAATAGCTTGCACTACCAATTCATCTGGAATAATTCACCGAGTGAAACCGTTTATTTCGAATTAATTGAAATTGAAACCAACAACAATAAAAACTTTTTAGATACTGTAGTTGTTGATGAAATTTATGGCAATGACCCTCACGCCTGGATTTCTGAAAATAAAATTCACACGAAATATTTCCCTACCGGGACATTAAACGTTTTCGATGTTAGAGGTCGGTTAATTATGCAAAACAAATATGATATTTCCCATCTTCCCGAAGGATTATACTGCATCGAACTATTAAATGAAATCAGCCGTTGGACTTTTAGATTTTTAATAACCTCTCACTAAATCAAATACCTTTTAATTTAAAGATTAAAAATCGATTTAATCTCATGTTTGGCTAATACTCCTGAGACATTTTTTATGAGTTTTCCGCTTTTATAAAAAAACAAACTCTGCACTCCTCTCACCCCCATTTGAGCAGCTAGTTTTTGATGACGATCAACATCTATTTTAATAATTCTCAAATCATCACCCAGCTCCTCATTCAAATCTTCTAAAATTGGCATTAAAGTTTGACAAGGGCCACACCAGGTTGCATAAAAATCAACTAGAATATTTTCACTGCTGTTTATTAATTCATCAAATTTTGCCATAAGTATAATTAAATTTCAATGATATTTCTAAATGTAAGATTCATTCTGGGGTGTTTAATTTTTTTCGTTTTTGGCAATGCATGTTTCCAAAAATGCTGAATTTCCCCAGTCATCAGCAACAAACTTCCATTTGTTAAATGAACATCTATTTTCTGCTTAGTTGTATTGTGCCTGAAGCTGAATTTTCTTGTTGCACCCAAGCTTAAGGAGGCTATTGTCGGATTTTTTCCAAGCTCTTTTTCATTGTCGGCATGCCACCCCATCCCGTCTTCACCAGATGGATAATAATTAAGCAAACAGGAATTGTATTGAGCACCTGTTGCATTTTCAACCAAATGTTTTAGCTCCAGCACTTTTTCACCCCAAGATTCAGCTTTTCTTTTTATCTGAGCATAACCATAAGAAAAAGGACGCTCTCCCACCCAACCTACCAATCGATTCATAAAATAATGCTTTCCAAAAACAATGGATTCATCATTTTTAAAATTGACTTCCTTTAAAAGCTGAGTGATGTAGTTTAAAGATATGTTTGACTCAATAAAATCTTGTTCGTAAAAAAGCGCTCCATCTATTGGAAGTAAGTTTTTGCTTTTTTGAATTGGATGAAGCATTTATTCTGATAACTGGAATTCAAAATTAAAAAATTTTGAGTCTTTTCTTAAATCAGTATTAATATCATACAAACTAGTTGAATAAAGAATCAACAAATTCTCTTCTGTCAAATACCTGCAGATCTTCCATACCTTCTCCAACTCCGATAAATCGAACCGGTATTTTAAACTGATCAGAAATTCCAATAACAACCCCACCTTTTGCTGAGCCATCTAACTTAGTTAAAGCCAAAGACGTAATTTCAGTAGCCAATGTAAATTGTTTAGCCTGTTCAAATGCATTTTGCCCGGTTGATCCATCGAGTACTAAAAGAACTTCGTGAGGAGCGCCTGGAACAACCTTATCCATAACCCGTTTAATCTTTGTTAACTCCTCCATCAAATGAGACTTGTTGTGCAATCTGCCCGCTGTATCAATTAAAACCACATCAGACCCTTTTGATTTTGCAGACTGAAGTGTATCAAAAGCAACTGAAGCAGGGTCCGCATTCATTCCCTGCTCAACAATTGGAACATCAACTCTGCCTGCCCATATTTTCAGTTGGTCTACTGCAGCAGCCCTGAATGTATCGGAAGCTCCCAACATAACCGATTTTCCGGAGTTTTTAAATTGATGTGCTAATTTACCAATAGTCGTTGTTTTTCCAACACCATTCACACCAACAATCATCATTACATATGGCTTTTTCTCCTCGGGCAAAGAGTACCCTGCGTTATCAGAGGAATTATTTTCTTCAAGAAGCGCAGCTATTTCTTCACGCAATAGTGAGTTTAGCTGATCTGTTCCTAAATACTTATCCTTTGAAACCCTTTCCTCTATACGTTCAATAATTTTTAACGTAGTGTCCACGCCTACATCTGATGTAATCAATACCTCTTCCAAATCATCTAAAACATCATCATCAACCTTACTTTTCCCAACAACCGTTTTAGCTAACTTTGAAAAAATACTGTCTTTCGTTTTTGAAAGACCACTGTCCAGTTTCTCTTTTTTTTCCTTTGAAAATAAACCAAATATTCCCATATCCTTAAAGACTATATACAGAAAAAGCTTTCACTGAAAGTGAAAGCTTTATGAGTGTTTTAAAATCAATTCCTTACTTGCTAAGAAAGTCTTTTACTTTCTCATTTGGCACCATCTCTTCCTTGAAAATATACGCACCAGTTTTTGCGGACTTAACAGTCTTGATAACTTTAGTATAAGTCTTTCCTCCTTTCTGTAAAGTTGCTACCGTTTTCTTAGCCATATCTTAATTATTTAATTTCTTTATGAACTGTCATCTTCTTTAAGATTGGGTTAAATTTCTTTAACTCTAATCTCTCAGGAGAATTTTTTCTATTCTTTGTAGTAATGTATCTTGAAGTTCCAGGTTGTCCTGATTCTTTGTGCTCAGTGCACTCCATGATTACCTGTACTCTATCTCCTTTCTTAGCCATTTTATAAAATATTTAAAATTGCGGACTGCAAAATTACAGCTTTTTTTCGTTATCAGCAACCCTATTTATTTTTATCTAAAAGAAATCTTAACCCAAGGGATATTTTAAAGGGTGTCCTGACGCTTGAAACCCAACCCGGAACACTCACAATTCCTGTTTTTGCGTCTAAATAAAATACACTTTTACTGCCATTTGGCTTAAGTTCTAACCCGATATTCCCAATAACGCCTCCGGAGTTATAATCTTCTACACCATTCCAAAAATATTTTTCTCTGTTGTAAATTCGCCCCAAAACCAAACCTGCACCAACGTAACCATTAATTTTCACCGTTGAATCAGCAATTAAATTAAAAGAGTAATTGTAGAGAACTTGTAATTCCCCGTGATTTCTGGATGCTGAGGATGTTAAGTCAAGGCCTAACTCCATAAACCCTTCTTTAAATGGCAGCCATACTCCTGCTCCTAATCCAACTCCACCGGATTTTGCATCATCGTAAATAGCCCCCATGCCATACACTCCTTCAAAATTAACAATCAAAGGATTGCTCTTTTCTTGCTGAGCCTTCAGGAAACCGGAAACAAGAAGTAAAAGCAACAATGCTGATTTTTTCATTTTAGTTTATTTTAAAATTAATAAGGGTAGAAAAGAGTTTGCAAAGATAATTATTATTTGTCTTTTCGTTTAATTTTCTCAATTTCATATAAAGCATACATCCAATCAAATTGTTTGTGCACTCCTTTATAATTCTTAACTCTTTCAGATTTCCAGTCGCTCTGTGGAATCACTTTTTTTTCATTTAACAAAATGGGTAAATGAAAACTATCCGCCTCATTTTTCCATTTAAATTTCACCCACTTTTTCCATAAAAACCTCTTTTTATCATAAAGTAAAACAGGTATGTCTGATTGATACAAGTAACGAATCATTAAATCTTTAACATTTGTACCCAGTTTAATTTCAAACCATTTTAATACTTCGTCAGTATTTGTATTACTCAACTCAAAATACAAATGAAATTGTTTAAGTGTTTCAAACCACAAAGAATCATTGTTGATATAATTCCTGATAGTGTGTAACATCCACGACCCCTTACAATACATATCTGCACTCCCCTCCTCATTAATATGATAATTACCAATAACGGGCTTGTCATTCTTCATTCTTCTTTGTGAACGCAAGTAATTTATTGATGCTTCATAACCATACATTTTTTCAGTATACAAAACTTCAGTATACGTACAAAAACCCTCGTGTATCCACATATCAGCAATATCATCCATGCTAACACTGTTTCCCCAATATTCATGTCCGGTTTCATGAATGATGATATAATCAAACTCAATTCCTGCAGGATGATATCCCAGGTACCCTTTTTTGTATTTGTTGCCGTAAGCAATTGCGGATTGATGTTCCATACCCAGATAAGGGGCTTCAACCAATTTATACCCATCATTCCAAAAGGGATATTTACCAAATAAATCTTCGTAAATCTTAAGCATTGGATTAACCTGCTGAAATTGTTTTTTTGCCTTTTCAACATTATAATCAAGCGCATAAAACTCTGTTTTAAGTGAATCCTTACCGGATACATACCAATCCTCAATTTTCTCAAACTTTCCTAAATAAAAACTCACATTGTAGGTATTGATTGGATAGGTAACTTTCCAGGCATATTTTTCATACGTTTTGTCATCTTCTTGAATTTGAGTTTTTTCAGTGTATTGACCATTGCTAATGCATTGATATCCCTCCGGCACAACAAACGTTAATTTCATAGAATCCGGCTCATCCGACAAATGATCTTTACAAGGCCACCAGCTGCTTGCACCCCAACCCTCGCAAGCTACTCCGCAAAAATGTCTGTTTAAGGAATCTTTTTCCCAAACGAAACCTCCATCCCAAGGAGCATTTTTAGCCGAATTAGGATAACCGTGATACACTATTCTTAGTTTGTAGTTATCACCTGGTATTAAAGAATCGGTAAACGAAATAAAAAGTGCGTCTTCAATTTTTTTGAAGTTTACAGGAAGGACTTCATCTAAACCTGTGGAATCAATTGGAACATGCAAATAAATACTTTTAATCTCATACTGCCGAAACAAATCAATTTGTATTGTTTTGGATCGTTTCAGACAAGTGAAATAAATATCATTTTGTCCGGATATTATTTTTTTTAAGGGATCAATATTAACGCTTAAGTCATAGAAAGTAACATCAAAACAGAGCCTTTCAGGACGCAATGCTCCTCGAATTGAATCAGGATTTGTAGTTAAAATTGCAAAAGAGTAATTAGAAATGAATAGTATAAAAAGAAGGATTATTTTATTCATCCTGCAAGTATATAAACCTAATCCCAGATAACCTAGAAAGACAATTAATAATAGTTTTCATATTTTTATGGACAAAAAAAAACATCAACGCTATCCGATGATGTTTTTAATTTCTTTAATAACTGAATTACTTTAAATATCCTGCAGATTTTGCATCCTTCAAAGCAACTTCAATTCCCTTCTTATCGATTTCTCTTAATCCAGCTTTTGAAACTCTCAATTTAATCCACTCGTTAGTACTTGGTACAAAAAATTTCTTATCGAATAAATTTGGTTCAAAAGTTCTTTTAGTTCTATTTAATGCATGAGAAACGTTGTTCCCAACCATAACTTTCTTTCCAGTAATTTGACAAACTTTAGACATAGCTTTATCTCCTTTTTATAAAACAGGTGCGCAAAAATATGGATTAATTTCTAATTAGTAAACCTTTTTGCCATTTTTATTGCCACTTTTTTTAATGATTGTTTACTTATAAAAATTAATTTATTAATGAACTCCCCATATGTATTCCAATGAAACAGACATCATCAACCTGATCTTCATCTTCCTTCCAATCTAAAAAAGTTTCACTAAGCATTCCTTTTTGTTTATTTATGTCGTGTTGCGAAAGTTCAATCAACAACCTCTTCAATCTTCTTATTTTAAACTTTTTACCCTTTTCCCCTCCAAATTGGTCCTGTATTCCGTCAGAGCACATATAAATATTATCAACCTCGTTTAAGTTAAGTATATGGTTTGTAAATGGCTTTCTGTATTCATAGCGTCCTATGGGTTGTTTGTCTGCTTTTGTCACCATTAATTCATTTCCCTTAACCATATAAAGAGGAATATTTGCTCCAGAATATTCTACTTGATTTTTCTCAAAATCAAATAAGCAAAGTGCTATATCCATTCCATCATTTACTGTATCGTTGCTCTTGTCAAATGTTTCCTCTACATATTTATTTAATGCATCCAGAATCTGGGCAGGTTTTGTTAAACCATATTCATTTACACACGTATCCAGACCATTATTCCCTATCATACTGACAATTGCACCCGGAACTCCATGCCCTGTTGAATCTGCACATGCAACAAGCACCTTCTCTCCCGAGGTGTGAACCCAATAAAAATCACCACTCACAATATCTCTTGGGCGATAAAAAACATATGAAAAAGGCAAACAAATCTTCATTAACTCGTTTGAGGGTAAAATCGCTTTTTGAATTTTTTTCGCATATTCAATACTGGAAGTAATTTCATCTCTTTGTTCAGCAATTGTAGAATTCATTCTTAATAATTGCTTATTTGTTCGATTCTGACGCTGATAAAAAAGCAAAAGCAATAGAGCGATTATTCCGACTGCAAATATACCTATAGCCAGGTAAGTTAATTGAGCATCTTTTGATTCCTGATGCTTTTCCTGTCGCAAAATCTCAAGTTCTTTTTTGTCATTTTCCATATGTAGTAAATCAATATCCTTCAAAAAAATGTCGTGTTGTTTTCTTGCCTCTCTATTTAAGTTATCAATGTAGTCTCTATACTTTTCAGAGACTTCAAATGCTTTTTTATAGAGCCCTGCCTTTTGATACGTCTGGAGCATATTGTCGTACAAAAATGACTTGTTAAATCCAATATTATGAGGATCACTCAAAATCTTGTCTGCAGCTACAAAGAGAATATCAGCAGAATTATAGTTACCCAGCGCATAATAGAGCTTACCGAGTCTTATATTCGTTACATACTCTAAATCAGAGTGTTTCACACCCCCTTTATCCTGAAAACTTTTTATACTATCAATACAGGTCAAAAACAATTGTTCAGATTTAATAAAATTTCCTTGATTTAAATAAATAAAAGCCTTCAGCTGAATAAACCAAAAAGACCATTTGGTTGAATGCATAACGTTATTTCTCAATTCAAAATCATGAATTAATTTATATCCAATATCAGATATACTATCCGCCGATTTAAAGCGGCCTTCTTTATTTAATAAATCTGAATAATCCAATAAACTAATAGCGTATTCAACTGTATCACCAAATGCTCTGGAAACGGGGAGTGCGATTTGATTAATTCGAATTGCATTTTCATTATCGTATTTATCCATATAATATAAAGCGAAACTTTTGTAAAGTTTCAGCATCGTCAATGTATCTGCATCAACTTGCGTTTGACGTATTGCTGCTTTATGCCAAAAAACAGATTTTTCGTTCATGTTCTGACGAAGATGATTACAGAGATTTAAAAAAGCTAAATTCCGATCTGAATAGGTGTATGGAATTTTCAGGTTGTGTTTTTCTCTTAGCGTGATCGCTATAGTATATATATCATTGGCGTAATCTAATTTACCCGCTTCAGAAGCCATTTTACCAACTTCAGTATACTTCATATATGCTTCAACATACTTTTCAGAATGCTCCAACTCATCAGCAATCAATAAAGATTTTTTCAACTCCTCTTTTACTGAACTAAAAGAGTTAATTTGAAACAAATCATTACGTTGGCTAAATCCAGAAAACGCAATTCCAAAAATAAAAAGTATACTCGGAAACTTTCTGATGCAAATAATCATAAAGTATGATGAAGTTAATTTATACCTTGGATTGAAAAAGAATAAGAATAATTTATCAAATTTGGTGTTTTTATTAAATTAACAAAAAATAAAAAAACAAAAAAAATAATGCTAAATATTTCATAATTTTACGACTCAAATTTTAGAATGACAGAAGATTTAATTGACAATTCAGAGACGGGATCAGAAATCACCCCATATTCAACTGCAGTTTTAGTTTTAGGAATAATTTCAGTCCCATCATGCTTTTGCTATGGAATCATAGGTATAACAACTGGAATTATTGCATTAGTATTGAGTAAAAAAGGAATTGAAATATATCAAAACAATCCATCAAAATATAAAAAATCTTCCTACAACAATTTAAAGGCAGGAAGAATTTGTGCTATCGTTGGTATGTCCCTATCCCTGGTATATATTTTGTTTGTAATTCTTTTGTTTGTTTCAGGAGCATCAAATACTTATTCTAACTTCTCGGTTTTTTAATGCTTAGCTGCGGTATAAAAAAACTTACAGGTATAGACTGCCCTGGGTGTGGTATTCAGAGATCCTTTTTTAAATTAATTCATGGAGATATTATTGATAGCATCGAACTTTTCCCAGCACTATTACCATTATTATTTTTAATTGCATACACGATAATTCATCTAAAGTTTATGTTTAAAAATGGCCATAAAGTAATTTTGTATTCATTTGTTTTAACTGCCGGTCTTACCATTTTTAATTTTACTTATAAACTTTGTTTATTATGAAAGAAAAACTTCCCAATACTAATGCAGTTATAGCTCTTGGCATTGTCTCTATTTGCACTTGTTTTATGTATGGATTTATAAGTCTGGCCTGTGGGATTATCGGACTGGTATTAGCAAAAAAAAGCATAAAACTTTTTGAAGAAAATCCGGATTTATATGATGAATCCTCCTACAATACTATAAAAGCAGGGAAAACTTGCTCTATAATTGGAATATCACTTTCAGCTGCTGTTTTATTAATCTTTATATTATTCTTCGGTGCTTATTTAACGATGTTTTTCACTTTAATAAGTGGAGTTCTTTCTAGTGCTGGATAACTAAAACAAAGCTAGAGATTGTTTAATTGAAGTAACAAAAACAGGAACAAATACAATTAAAAACAAACAAATTGATGCCAAAATATCAGTGGTTTGTATTTTCTTACACTCTGATTTGTCCAGATTAGAAACAATTAAGCACAATCTCCAAAAGAATTGAATTAATAAAAAAACGAAAACATAAATAGAGAAAGGGTTTATTAAATAATCAGAAGAAAAAGTCAACAGAGTATTAAAATCTCTTGTAAATCCGCATGTTCCACAATTTAATCCTGTAACATTTCTAAAATGGCAGGTTAAACCACTCTGAGGAAAAAAAGATATAAAAAAACCGGAGTAACTAAATATTAAAGTTAGTACCCCGGTCAATAATAAATTTATAACTCTGTAAAGATTCAAAAAATCTATTATTTATTCTCTAAATTCTCTAATTTTTCATTTGCATTTTCTAAACTCTCCTTGATTGCATCCTGAAATGCCGGATCTTGCAATGCGTCAAGACCTTCTGACATAGCAGATGCGAAAACAAAGACCCAAACTACAACAATAACAGCACCAATAATAGAAAGAATCAGGCCAGCCTTACCTATACCTTTAGATCCGTTTCCTTTATTTGCTTTTGAAATTGAAATAGCTGATAAAACTATACCCACAAGACATAATAAAATTGCCCATGCAGCTAAACATGGAATAAAAGCAGAGATTAGACCTAAAATCCCCAAAATAAGTCCGGCGACACCCAGACCTTTACCTGCATTTGTTTTTTCTGACATAATAATTATTTTAATTTGGTTTGTTTCAAACAAAAATAAACAAGATAACGGTCTGTACAACTTGAAATTAAAATTTATTGTATTCCTTAATTCAAAATCTGTTTTTTGAAATTTTCATAAAAAAATGAAATAAAAAGAGCCCTTGAATTTTCAAGGGCTCTAAATTTTTGTCTGAACAATTGTTCTCCTATTCAGCAGATTGTTCCTTTCTCTCTGGCTTTGGTAGCAGGGCTTTTCTTGAAAGCTTAAATTTACCCGAACGCTTATCAATTTCAAGAATCTTGATTTCTAATTCCTGTCCTTCCTCCAATTCATCCTTTACGTCTTTTATACGCTTGTGAGCAATTTCAGAAATATGTAACAAACCTTCTTTTCCTGGCAAAAATTCTATAATAGCACCAAAGTCAAGAATTACTTTGACCTTTCCCTTATAGGTTTCTCCAGCCTCAGGAACTGTAGTAATTCCTTTAATTGCAGCAACAGCCTTATCTATTCCTTCCTTATTGTTACCTGCAACTGCAACAGATGCAATCTTATCTGTTTTCTCTTCCAGTACAATAGTAGTCTCTGTTTCTTTCTGTAACTCCTGAATAACCTTACCACCAGGACCGATAACGGCTCCCATAAACTCTGTTGGGATGGTAAAACCAATTATTCTTGGCGCATGATCTTTAAAGTCTTCATTTGGTTTTTCAATAGTTTTAGCCATTTCATTTAAAATGTGTAATCTACCCTCTTTAGCTTGATAAAGTGCCTTCACCAAAACTTCATAGGAAAGTCCATCAATTTTAATATCCATTTGAGTGGCGGTAATACCATCTTCAGTACCTGTTACTTTAAAGTCCATATCTCCCAGATGATCTTCATCTCCAAGAATATCTGAAAGTACCGCATAGTTCCCTGTCTCATTATCATAAATCAGCCCCATTGCAATCCCTGATACAGGTTTAGTAATTTGAATACCTGCATCCATTAACGCTAGAGTTCCTGCACAAACAGAAGCCATAGAGGAAGAACCGTTGGATTCCAGTATGTCAGAAATAATTCTGATGGTATATGGAAAATCTTCCCCTGTTGGAACAACAGGTTTTAAACCTCTCCACGCTAAATTCCCATGTCCTATTTCCCTTCTTGAAGTACCACGAATTGGGCGAGCTTCTCCTGTTGAAAATGGTGGGAAATTATAGTGTAAATAAAATTGATCTTCTCTTTGAACGGAAACACCGTCAGAAGACTGGGCATCTAATTTTGTACCCAACGCTAAAGACGCTAATGATTGAGTCTCCCCTCTTGTAAATATTGCTGAGCCATGAGCTCCCGGCAAATAGTCAACTTCAGTCCAGATGTCTCTGATTTTATCGGTTGCTCTTCCATCCAGACGAGTCCCCTCATTTAAAACACAGTCTCTAACCGCCGATTTTTGCGCCTTTTTAAAGCCTGTAGAGATGTGACCTCCTAACACTTCTAAATCTTCTTCGGAATATGTAGATTTCAACTCTTCATATACGTCATTAAATGCAGCAGATCTTTCTTTTTTAGAGGATCCTTTCTTGGCAATATCGTATATCTTTTGGTAAACAGCTTCTTTTACTGAGGCGTATACCTCATCATTACTTTCTGGTGCAGAATATTCTCTTTTAGTTTGAGCTTTTTCAACTTGTGCTGCCAAATCCAGTTGAGCCTGACACTGTAATTTAATAACTTCATGAGCTGTTTTAATGGCTTCAATCATATCTTCTTCAGATACTTCACTCATTTCACCCTCAACCATCATGATATTATCCATTGTTGCAGCAATGACCATATCCATATCTGCCTCAGCTAACTCTGCTTTGTTTGGGTTTACTATGAATTCACCATTTACCCTCGCAACCTGAGCTTCAGAAACCGGCCCCATAAAAGGAATATCTGAAACGGCAATAGCAGCTGATGCTGCTAATCCTGCCAAGGATTCAGGAGTTGAAGCATTCTCATCATATGATATCAGCTGTAGCATCACCTGTGTTTCCAGTCTATAATCATCTGCAAATAGTGGTCGTAATGCTCTATCAACCAATCTACAAATCAAAATTTCTGTTTCGGTTGGTCGAGCTTCTCTCTTAATATACCCTCCAGGAAATTTACCTGCGGCTGTCCATTTTTCTCTATAATCAACTGATAGTGGAAAAAAATCAATTCCATCTCTTAACTCTGTTGAAGACACAACAGTAGCCAGTAACATTGTTCCACCCTGCTTGATAACTACAGATCCGTCAGCTTGTTTCGCTAACTTACCTGTTTCGATGGTAATCGTTTTACCATCTGCCAACTCAATCGTTTGGCTTTTTGCTTGAATACTCATTATATAATATCTATTTATTTGTTTGCAAAGATATGGTTTTTAAAGGAGACGGCTTGTAAAGAGAATTGGTATTTTAATTGTAATTAAAAAGAACGATAAAAACTCAATAAAAAAGGGCTTCCTTTCAGAAGCCCTTTTTTGTACTAAAATATCTTTAAACTAAAAATTATTTTCTTAATCCTAGTTCTGAAATTAAAGTTCTATACTTTTCAATATCCTTCGCTTTCAAATAATCCAACAGAGAACGTCTTTTACCAACAGCTCTGATCAATGATCTTTTGGAAACAAAATCTTTTTTATTTTCCTTCAAATGATTAGTTAAATGAGTAATTCTGGCTGTAAACAAGGCAATTTGCCCTTCAGTAGAACCAGTATCACTTTCATTTTTACCAAACTTGGCAAAAATTTCTTTCTTCTTTTCAGCAGTAACAGTTAATGACATAACTTAATTCTTTTTCTAAAAATTGGTGTGCAAAGATATTAATTCTTTTTGAACAAGCAACCCCCTCTTAAATAAAATTTAGAAAAAGAAGTTATATTTGAGGATATAATAACCACATTTGGGCATTTCTTTTCTATATCCTTTGTTTTTATGGTGCTTACTTCTTGTAAGTATTCCTATTTTACTGCACCTTTTCAACTTCAGGAAATTTAAAACTGTTTATTTTTCCAACGTAAATTTATTGAGAGAAATTAAAGAAGAATCAAAAAAAGCCCGAAATCTTAAAAACTGGCTAATCCTGTTATTCAGAGTTTTATTCATTAGTTTTTTAGTTTTTGCATTCTCTTTTCCTTACTCCGGCAATCAAATAGATGATAAAAATCAAATAGTAAGCATATACATTGACAATTCATTTAGTATGGATAATGAGGGGGTTGAAGGAAACAAATTGAACAATGCAAAAGCATACGCAGATCAAATAGTTCAGGACCTTCCTCCTAACACTAAAATACATCTGGTAACAAATGATTTCAAGGGCAAGCATCAAATAAACTTAAACAGAAGAAAAGCTCAAGAGGAGATATCTAAAATTTCACCAAGTCATTACAGTAGATCTTTTAATTCGATTTTAAAGAGACAGTCCTTATTCTTGCAGAATAACAAAAACAAAAACCAACAAATTTATTGGGTTTCTGACTTTCAGCAATTAAATAAAATAGAAAACCCTGACAGTTTTCAAATTAACTTAGCCCTCTTAAAGAGTAGTAACCAATTAAACCTGTCTCTTGATTCGGTTTGGTTTGAATCACCGGTAAGAAAAAAAACAGGAACTGAAATTTTGAAATTCAGCATTTCAAATTACGGGGATAATCCTCTAAAAAATCAGACTGTTAAGCTAAGCATAAATAACAGAATAAATTCATACAACATTCCCGAGTTAGCCATTGGTAAAAGTGTACATGATTTTAAATTTCAAATTCCTGAAGACAGTATAATTAGAGGTATAATAAGCATGGAGGATCAGGGCCTGTTATTCGATAATGAATTACTATTTTCATATTTAATACCAAACCATCAAAAAGTATGCTTAATCGCTCAAAAAAAATCTGATATAATTTCTACCATAAAGAAAATTTTCAAAGGAGACAGTTCTGTTGAATTATCCACATACTCTCCCGTTGAAATTGACTACAAAGAACTTAGTGGTCAAGATTTAATTCTCCTTGGTGAACTAGATGAAATATCTCAAAACTTAGCAATCGAATTATTGAAACTGAGTAAACTTGGAAAAATAATAGGAGTAATACCTGGAAATAAATCTGAAATAAATAATTATAATAATGCTTTTAAACTTTGGGGAAATGTTTCTATTAACGGCTCAGACTCTTCACGTATGAGTATTGGAGACATACAAAAATCTCATCCATTTTTTAAAGACGTTTTTGAAAAAAAGAAAAAAAGAAAAAACCTGAAAGAAAACTTCCCTTCTCTTTTTGCACATTTCAACCTGGTTCCTGGTTCGAATTGTGAAACAATAATTTTTAAGGAAAACAATTCCCCTTTTCTTATTACTCACAAAAACTTTTACTATCTGGCAAGTGGTCTTTCAAAAACTCAGTCCAATTTTTCTCAAAAAGCACTCATTATACCTATGGTATATCAAATGTTGTTCAAATCTATAAACACAACACCTATTCAGTATTTCATTTCTTCTAAAACCAAGCTAATTACACCACCATCCTCTGATAGAAATATCATTGTAAAATCAAAAAAAATCACCTCACAACTAAGAGTAAACAATTATTCATCTTTAATTCCTTCTACTTTTGAAAAAGGATATTATGAGTTAATTAACGCTAACAAAACCGCAGGTGCTTTTGGGCTAAACTACGATAGAACCGAAAGTATAGCTATTGAAGAACAACTTAAAACATTAAGTCAAATTGAAAACTCACCATTAATATCAATTGTTGAAGTATCTGGAAATCAATCAAGCAATACTGCACAATTATCCAAGCTTAAAAACACCCACTGGTTTTCGTGCTTAATTACAGCATTAATTTGTCTTTTTGCAGAAATGATTTTAATAAGAATTAAAATTTAACACCTTATTAGGTTTAGCCAATCAATTTTGGCTATTTTTACTCAAATTATTTTTCTATGGATGCACTGATCAAATCTGCAAAAATCATTAGTCCTGATTCACCATTTCATTTACAAACCAAAGACATATTAATTGAAAAAGGTGTCATTGTTAAAATTGGTAAAAACTTAGGTAAATCCAAAAATGTGGTTGAAGGTAAAAACTTATGCGTTTCTGATGGTTGGGTTGATCTGTTTAGTGTTGTACGAGAACCTGGAAACGAACATCAAGACAATATTGAAAACTTATTGAAAAGCGCTGCTAAAGGCGGATTCACATCAATTTTAGGAATTTCAGGAACCATTCCCCCTATCGATAATAAATCTCAGGTTAAATTCATAAAAAACAGTTCCGCAAACAATATTGTAAACTTATTGCCTGCAGGAACAGTTACTGAAAATCAGGAAGGAAAAGAAATAACGGAAATGTATGATATGCATTTGGCGGGAGCTATTGCATTTACTGATGGAAAGAAAGTTTTAAAGGACCCTGAATTGTTAAAAAGAGCTTTACTATATGCAAAACCTTTCGGAGGAAAAATAATTTGCTATTGTGAAGATCAGGTTATTGCAAATCAAGGAATGATTAACGAAGGTGAAGTTTCTACTTCTTTAGGAATGAAAGTTCGTCCTTCGCTGGCCGAAGAACTTGCCATAATTAGAGATTTATACATCGCCGAATATACAGAATCACAAATTCACATAACAGGAGTTTCTACTAAAAAAAGTATTGAAATAATTAAAGAGGCCAAATTAAAGGGCATCCAGGTAACTTGCGATGTAAACATAGCAAATCTCTATTTTACAGATAAAGCAACCACTTCATTTGATGCGAATTACAAACTTTTGCCTCCCCTACGTTCGGAGAAGGATAGAGATGCATTGATTAAAGGTTTGAAAGAAGGCACCATTGATGCTGTATCAAGTGGTCATACTCCTAAAAATATTGAAACTAAATTTTGTGAATTTGATAACGCTGATTTTGGAGGTGTAAGCTTAGAGGCCGTATTTGGGGCATTAAACAAAGCCCTTGGAGATAATTTATCAGAAGAAGAAATTGTTCGATTGTTAGCGACAAATCCATCCAACATTTTAGGTCTAAATCCTAAAATAGATGAAAATGAAAGAGCTAATCTAACTATATTCAGCTATAAAGGAAGTAATAATTTTGAAGTATCAGATATTGAATGCCTATCCAAAAACTCACCTTTTGTCGGATCTGAACTAAAAGGAAAAGTTATTGGAATAATAAATAACAATAAAGTTCAATTAAACTAATTATTCAGGGAAGATGAGTATTGTCAAAAACATTTTCATTTTCCCAAAAAGGTTATTTTCTGTTCAAAATCAAATTCGAGAACAAAAAGCTTTTGTTCATGAATATCTTCATCCATTTCTTAGTAAGTACCATAAACAAAACGATGGTTCACTCACAGAATATGATTTTGAAAAAATAACCAACTACTATGGAATTGGCTCACCTGTATTGGCCGGAGAAGGTATAGCTCACTTACTAAATATTAAAGTAGGAAAGAATGAAAGAAAAGCGCTTACATTAATGGCTGCTATAACTGGTTTATTTGATGATTTTTTTGACCGATCTTACCAATCTTCTGAAAGAATAAAGGCATTAATGAGCTTGTCTCCTAAAGTTATCCCTCAAAATGCTCATGAAAAATTATTTTGTGATCTGGTACGTGAAATTTTATTGGTTGCTCCCGACAAAAAAAGATTAAATGAATTTGCAAATCGTGTTTTTGATGCCCAGGTTCTTAGTTTAAAACAGAAAGATCCCTCAACAGAATGGGAAGAACTGTTTAATATAACCTATAAAAAAGGAGGAGAATCTCTGTTATTTTATCGGTGTTCATTCCCTGATATAATTTCCGAACAAGAAATGGAATGTTTACTCAAAATTGGGGGACTGATACAGGTTTGCAATGATATTTTTGACGTAAATAAAGACATTAAAGAAGGTATAAGAACTATTACTACCGAAATAAAGGATATTAAAATATTAAAACAAAAGGTCCAGCAGTTATATAAAGAAACCTTTGAATATTGTAAAATTGCGATCCCTACCCGGAATATGAATGCTTTTTTACAACAAATAAAAATCATTGTTTCACAAAGTTTTGTGGCTTTAGACTTTTACCAAAAGACACAAAAAAATAACGGCCAAAATTTCACACCTCAAAAATACCCAAGAGAATCACTAATTTGTGATATGGGTAAAAGAAAACATTTGTTTCAAGCCAGCTATTACTGGATATTTAACTGAGCTTAAAGAAAGACTAAGTAAAGCACTTTGCATTAAAATCTTAACGAATAATAAATCAACTTAACTAATAGTAATAATTCAACTAACTTGAGAAAGTGAAA
>CEVF01154655.1_pt1 | contig 26002 bp, 18 predicted proteins | sample 356441 | NCBI WGS metagenome assembly CEVF01 (sample SAMEA2622765, study PRJEB7988) | marine metagenome | biome: marine biome (ENVO:00000447); feature: surface water layer (ENVO:00002042); material: "saline water (ENVO:00002010), including plankton (ENVO:xxxxxxxx)" | depth 5 m | reverse complement strand
TCTTATTTTGCAGCTCTCTTTTGCTAGCAAAGACAGTTACGCCATGCCACCTTACTTACCCAAACAATCAACAGTCGTGACAAGTCTACTAGGAGATCGGGTTGCAAAGGAACGGACCACACAATCGCAGCTGCAAAGACAACCTTAACTTGCCAGGGTGTTCCGAGACGCCTACTGCAAATCTTTTAGAAAGTCAGCCAAATCAGAATCATCGGTGCTGACGTCATCCTCCGATTCTGATTCATCGGTGACCAGTCCCGTAAAACCCTCGTCTGAATCATGTGATGATTCGTCTGTTGCAAAAAATTCATTCGGTTCACCGTCGTGATCCTGATCATCGTCTTGTGCGGAATCCCCATCGGCAAGCGCACCAAAATCGAATCCTCCGCCATCATCCTCCGATTCATCACCTGCCGATTCAAAATCCGATGATTCCTCTGTGTCTGTGAAGTCTATGTCCGCATCTGAATCAGCCGATTCCGCATCAGATGATGCAATGCTTTCCACTGGGGTGAGAATCGCGCCGTCGGATATCCAGTTCGTCCAATACTGCATCTTATCCTCCGACAGTCCGGCTGCTCTTTCGATTTCGAGTGTTGCCTGCACGTCCGTGCCCGGAATGTTTGCGTTCACATTCAGACGACCATTTTCCAAATATTTAAATTCGACCTCTACGGCCGTCTTTGCTGGGAGGTCTTCTGGAAGATCGGAAACAATGCAAGCGCCAATTTTAGTCGAGTTTCGGCCACTGGCGTCACCGCCTTCGATAACATTCACCGCAATCGTTTGCTGATTTTTATCGCGGGTCTTGAAATTTCCTGAACCTGTTGCCGGCAGGGTGGAGTTTTTAGGAATCAATATTTTTCTACGTGGCATTCCGGTACTTGCCTCCACAGCAAGCACGCCCAAGTCATGCGAATTGACATTCTTTACCAATAAATCAGTCTCTTCATTGTTATGACTTGCGAGTACAAAATCGGCATAAACCGCTGCACCATGTGCTACCGCTTCATCCGGGGAAATTGATCGATTTATCACCACACCCGACTCGGCTTCCAGGGCCTCCACAATCATGGGCATCCGCGTCGATCCACCGACGAGTAAAATCCGAGTGATATCCTCCCAAGTGCGTGATGCCTCCTTGAGCATCCTGCGAATCGTGAAGAGTGTGCGTTCTACAAGATCTTGCGTTAACTCCTGGAACTCTTCGCGCGTCAAGTCAAGACGCATGCGATTTCCCTCATATTCGCAGTGCAATTTATACGCGGTGCGAGCAGTGAGCGCCATTTTTGCTACCTCTGCAGATTGACGTAAACGTTCCGCAGCAGAGTCATCCTCCCGAGGATCAATTTGGAAATTTTCTACGAATTGATCCGCGACATATTCAAAGATCCGGTTGTCCCAATCGATTCCTCCAAGATGGACATCTCCGGCAGTGGCAATTGCGGTGAATTTGGTGCCCTCGAGTTCCATCAAAGTAGCATCAAATGTTCCACCTCCTAGGTCATACACAAGAACTGTTTCTTTTTCAGTAATGGCTTCAGCCGAGGGCGAAAATTTTTGGAGCACACCATACGCGATTGCGGCCGCGGTTGGCTCATTGATAATATCGAGAACATTCAACCCAGCAAGTTCGCCTGCATCCTGTGTCGCCTTTCGACGAGGTTCGTTAAAATAGGCCGGCACCGTGATAACCACATCCTTCACTTCACCAAGCACAAGCTCTGCATCCTCTTTCAGCTTTCGCAAAATAATCGCTTCCACCACTTCCGGTGGTAAATCATTCCCCGCAACCTTTTTCTTGTAAGATTCAGCGCCGATATCTCGTTTGGCGAATTGAGCAATCAGGTCCGGCTCAAAGGCCGCGGTGCGGGCTGCCTCTTTTCCGACCACCGGACCGGTTTCATCAAAAAAGACAACGCTCGGGGTGGTAATCCCACCCTCCGAGTTGTTGATCGTGGTAGGGCGGCCCTCATTGTCTAGGAAGGCAACAACCGAATGTGTAGTGCCCAAATCAATACCGACGGCGGGTGTTTTTTTATCTGTCATCAAGTTCTGCTGGAAAAAGGATTTTTCAAAAAATTAGTCCGGGGATCGATTATCAAACTGACAATCGATGTCGGAATTCATTCCCCGATTTTAAATCAGACCCGAAGCTGGGAAAATGACCTAAGAAAAAAACTTGCCCGCAATAGCAAAGCGCAAACCACCTTGTTAATGCTCTGAAAGTGGCTGAAAACATGCAAATGCGTTACAATTCCCGCTTGTTTCCTATGACGGGTAATTGAACAAAAATCAGTTTTGGGCGCCGATCGTATGTCTTTCAGCCTGCTCCCCGACCAAGTCGATCAATATCGGGCCACGGGATACTTGCTACTGCAATCTCATTTCACACAGGATGAAATTGATCTTCTGCGGTCAACAGCACAAACGGATGAGCAACTGCACAGTCATGCCTTTCAAAAATTAGATGGCCGCGGCAATCCGATCCGGTTGTCGGTATGGAACCATCCCGGGGATAATTTGTACGGGGTTTTTTCTCGTTGTGATCGTGTTGTGGGAGTTGCGGAGCAAATTTTGGAGGACGAGCCATATCACTACCATTCGAAAATGATTCTGAAAGATTCCCAGGCAGAAGGGGCATGGGAATGGCATCAGGACTATGGTTACTGGTACCACAACGGACTTTTGGAACCACGTCTTACAAGTTGCTTCATTGCCATTGATGCGGCCACGCGAGAAAATGGTTGCCTACAGGTCATTCCAAGCAGTCACAAAATGGGGCGGTTAGATCATCAACAGACCGGACAACAAGCTGCAGTTGAGCAGGATCGAATGGATGCAATCTTAAAATTATATTCTCCCCGTGAAATACTCATGCAATCCGGCGATGTGCTTTTTTTTCACCCTAATCTATTGCACCGCAGCAACTCAAATCGCTCGACCCAACCCCGATGGGCGATGATCTGTTGCTACAATGCTCGGACTAATAATCCCTTCAAGGTGTCCCATCATCCGTGCTATACGCCACTCGCGCGGCTGCCTGATTCGTCAATCTTATCTTTCGGATCCCGAGGGTTCTCCGGCGAGGCAACGAATAATAGTTGGGTGCAAAATGCGACACACCAAGCCGCGAGGACCACTAAGGTTTCAGGCGATAGCGAAAAATAATATTTTCAATATCAACTCCAACAGTCTATGGGAAACGGTGAACGCCGCTATTGAATAAAGATTAGCACTTGGCTAACTGCTGCGAAACCTTTAAGCAACTAGCTCTGCCACCACCATGAAGGGTCCGTGCGGAGATTGGTTCCCCATGAAGTACGTCTCGCCTAGCGTGAACCCGGTACTTTGAACAAATGCACGAAGTTTTTGCTCCCAGGCCTCGTCAAAGTTCAGCGAAAATTGGGCCGCCTCCTGGGTATATTGCAGCAATTTGTGACCGAGCCGCGATTTCATTTTCGTGACGAGACGGTCACTGTAAAAATCAGCAACGAGAGCACTTCCTGCCACGGATTGATTAAACACCTTGACCAGCGTCTGGTGAATGGTGGCCTCGGGAAGATAGAGCGTCACCCCCTCCCAAAGAAAAAGCGTCTTCTGATGACGATCATAACGACCTGCACCAAGTCGCTCGAATAACGCATCCCGCGCGAAATCCATCGGAACAAAAGTAACATGATCTGTCGCTAATTTAGCTTTGCTCAGACTTTCAATCTTCAGTCGTTGCGTGGTGGCAAGATCTATTTCAAAAACATTCAAGTTATTGATATTCAGAGTACCATACGGTCTGGTGTCCATCCCGGCGCCCAGCATGACAAATTGTCGGACTAAAGGAATGTGCCGAGTAATAATATGGTCAAAATAAAAGGTGCGCGCGGTAAAGAGATCCATGACAGTTTCAAATCCCGGATTAACACGCCGCGGGTAGATTTCAGCCTCTCCTGCAATTTTTGCTTTGCACCACAGCGGGAAGAGGGCCAACCAAAGACCGAGGGTTGACGTGTTTGGCAAAACCGATCCGAGCTTCGCTGCACCGGGATCTTTGCGCATGCCAAAAATATGCAGGGTCCAGCGGGCGTTGAACACTTCAATGGCTGTTTGAGAAACCCCAAGACGTTTACTGACCAGCATTTGTCGGTAGGAGATCAACAGCATACCAAAAATACAAATCGGCAGTGCAATCAGTTGTAAGGGAACATATAAGATCCAACTGATGAATTTCATAATCTGATTTGCGTTGTGCGTTTGTGTGAGAGCCGTTTGAGAGTAAAAGGCTAATTGTCAACGCTCGGGGCATAAATCAGCGGAAATTTGGCAACGTTTTAACGGACCTCGGGTAGACGCCCCGCCGAGCACTAAGAAAGACCATTTTATACTAATCGCTCATTGAGGCTTTGCCATAGCGGTTCGCTTGATTGGCAGAGAGGGTCCGGCTTCCCGTAATGCATTGGTCACATCGCTTTGAAGAATCGGGCCATTTAAAATTATCGGCCGGCGACCGTCTGGTGGGTAAATCACCAAGTAAGGAATTTGCTTGTTGATATTTCCGAGTTCGACCAGAAGATTTTCAACTTCGGGGGCATCGTGGGTATTATCCGCCTTCAGTGTTTTCACCTGATATTCATCGACTAGCCTCTGCGTGGTCTTGGTATTTAAGGCGACCGCCTCATTAGTCTTACAACTCGCTCACCAATCCGCTGTGAAATCAACGAGGACCGTTTGACCGTTACGTAGATATTTATCCAGCCCTGCTCGAGTGAATGGTTCCCAAGGTAATTCCGCGTGTTGCAAGGCAAGGTAGCTTACTGTCGTTGAGAGTAAGAGTACGGCAATGGCCGCGGACCAACACCACGCTTTCGACTTCAGCGAGGTATCCTCGGATATTTGCATTAAAATCCATATTGAGATTGCAAACGCAATCGCAATCGTGGCGATTGGAGCAGCTAATCGATCGGTACTAAATGCGACGATCGCAACATAAGCAACGGTGCCAACAGCCCATGCCCACGATTGTAACCGAACCGAGCGACTGGCAGTGATGGATAATCGCCCGGTCACCCAACACGCGAAGCCAATCGCAGTTAGCAGAGATAAGACTTGAGTGTGATATTGCTCACTTAGTGAGGAAAACAGCCAGACGACTGTGCCCAACAAAACAAACCCCATTATCTGCTTGAATGTCACCATCCAATTACCCGGTTTTGGTAAAAAAGAGATCAGCCGTGGGTAGGCTCCGATGGCCAGATAAGGGGTGGCCATTCCCAGGCCGATAAAGGTAAATGCGGTGTAAGTCATCCACACCGGTTGTTGTATCGCCCAAGTTGTTGCGGGAATAAGCAGTGGCCCCACACAAGGTGTCGCCAATAAAGTCGCAAGAATGCCTTTGATAAAAGCCCCTGCGGCACCCTCGCGCTCCGCGGCTTCATTAGCGGAACTTGCGCCAATGAAACCAGGAATAGGAACCTCCCAGATGCCAAGAAAAGACAGGGCAAAAGCAAAAACAACAGAGGTGAGTACGATGTTGAATGCACTAAATTGAAATTGTTCCCCCCAACCGAATTCCATATCGCCCTGAGTTGCTAACCGTACGCCCACAGCCAGGGTTGCAAGGGCCCAGAATACGGACATTAGCCCGAGTGAAAACCAAGCATTTAAAGAAAAGATCCGTTTTCGGCTTTCACCCGCTTGTTGGACAAAAGACATCACTTTCAAACCAATTACCGGCAGGACACATGGCATTACATTCAGAAGCAGACCGGCGAGCATTGCCGAGCCCAACTGAATCAAGATTTCCCCTATGTGAAAAACGGGTGCTGCTGACAACGTTGAAGTTGGCTTGCCTTCAGTGGCCTTCATAGGCGATCCGGAAATTGTGGTGTTTAGCAATTCCTTGGTTGCTTTTGCTTCAAAAGACTGTGAGAAATTAACACATAAGTCTTTACAGACCTGTCCCTTCACATCACCTGCGATTGTTACGCCCCGCCAACCATCTGGACCGATTGCTTCGACAGGCGCAGACCACATTACTTGATCTTCATGCTCTTCAACATCGAGGTCAGGCCAGAAGTCATAGTGATGTACCGTCGCAGGAGGCACAGCTACAAATTGCCCTAGGAGACGGTAATGATCTGAAGCAATCAGGTTGACACGCGTCGGTTTGGGTCCGCCCGGTTTTTGAGTAATCGAGTAGATGTGCCATCCAGGTTGTACTCGGGCGATGATCTGCAATTCAGCATGTTGCCCGCCATTGCTTGGAACAATTTGTGCCGTAACTTCGACACGGTCTGCCGCATCCGCGGAAGCGGATGCGAGCATTCCTGCAATTGCAAGAACCAATAGAAACGAAGCTTTTCGGGAGTGATGATCTCGTCGCAGCGGCCATAGCGAATGTGACATCTTGGGCACCTTAGAGCTAAAATAGCGTGTGAACAACCCTATTCTATTGCTAGCTTGCCTTGACGGTCAATTGAATATTACTTCGCATTATCGGTTACCGTTCGCGTCGAACACAACTCAATTTTGTTCAGAAATCTACCGATCGCCATGCTATCAGTCGATTTTCGTATCCGCATTTTCCAATCGGCATAAGATGTGTTCCAGACGGTCAGTGACTGCACCTTCGTCAGAAAATCTTCGATTTTCGAGGTAGAGCCACCGCATCCAATTCAACCCAGATAATAAGATCGCACTTTGATCCAACGGATAAATAAGCAATCGCTCCTGATCGCTCAGTGGAGAAATTGATTCATAGGCATTTATTCCGCACTCCCATTCCGCCTTATTGTTTGCAGCAAGACTGCCGAGCAATCGTGTTAAATCTGCGACGACCGTATCAGGACGAGCCGCGCCAAAATCTATCACCCCAGAAACGTGATCACCTTGAAATAAAATATGGTCGTGCCAAATATCGCGAAGGCACGCCTGAATCGGCACACGACAGTCAACAACTTTGCTCAATAATTGTTTCACACGATGAATGTGATGTTTGGAATAATCAATAATTTTATTTTTCCACTGCGGAAGTCTTTCTTTGAGGATACATTGGGATTTACCTCCGCAGGCCTCCAGGCGAGAGATGTCGGATTGAATCCAGAGATTAATTTGCTCAAGCCTTTCGTGCACCGTTACGGAACGTGAACGCACGGTAGAGCGATCAATAAATTTCGAGGCAGCTTGATGAAAATTTGCCAACGAATGTAGGGCCGCCTCAAATTTTTTAGTCGATCTCGATTGCAGATAGTCAGCGGTACCCGACATCCAAGGCGCCAATTCCCAAATGTAGCCCTGGTATTTGAAATACGTCATCGTGGAATCGGTCTGTAAAGAAATAGGCAGGGGAACCGTAGAAAACCCCTCGCCCACAACATGCTTCAGCAAACCATGAATAAATTCGATTTGACTCTGATTGGGATGCTCTTTCGGCCACCTTCTTAAACAAAGCAGTCCGCGCTGGGCAGTTATTTTCCAAAATGCCGCACCACTGAATCCCCCGGCCCCACCCAAAAATTGAATTTTTTCTGGCTGACAATCTGAAGGATAGTGGCCGAGAATGAATGGGATATGCTGCATAGCATTCACCAATTTGCGAGTAACGCTTGTGATAAAAATGACAAAATCCAATACATCATTCCACGCGACGAACCTATTAAGCAATGTCGGATAGGCTAGGATAAGTAATCGTAAAACTTACGAGTTATAACCGGTCCCCGGTTACAAATTTGATAACTATCCCGACGTAATGCGATGTGCATCTCTATTTTATCACAAGATTTATTGGTTACTTCACGTGTTGCGGGTGTCGCGGATTCATTACAGTTACCCGTAGCATCATTTTCCTCTCTAGCCCACTTACAGGCGACATGGAACAAGTCGCCGGGAAAGGTGGTTGCGATTGATCTCACCCTAGGAGAACTGGACATCGAGAAAGTCATCCAGTGGACTCGATCGCAGGCATCGGGAGTTAAAGTGATTGCTTTTGGGCCACATGTCCACGTAAAAAAATTAGCACATGCAGATAAAGCGGGATGCGACCAAGTCTATGTGCGGGGTGAATTTTTCTCACAGATGCCGGCTATTTTTTCTCGATTGCTAGCCGAAGTCGGGATGCGTTCAGAGGAAGATCAATAAAAAAGGCCGCCAGTTTCCTCCAATGGAGAAAACCGCAGCCTCATTGACTTTCGGTTCATTGCGACGGTGGAGGTCGCTGCGAGAATGACGAGGATTGGCGGTGCTTTGCACAGCTACGAGTAATCCCAGGTCAACGCTATTGGTTAGTCCCTCCGACGGAATAAAAAACCGAAAGATGAATCCTTGATTACGTCAATTTTAGTCTCGAATCAATACGAAATGATAAAATAAAAATTATTTTTTTATCGCGGCGGAATCGCCCCTTTCATCGGCAATAATTTGGCTCCGACTGAAGACAGAATTATCGGAAGCTTATTTTCTCCAATATTCCGTGCTTTGTTCCAAAATTTACTGGGCTGTATCTGGCCGTCAAAAAAGAAGATTTTGCCGATGAAATGCAGCCCGTTCTATACATGATGGACCCTCGAAATCGACATGATTAACCCGAGTATGTACCGAATGCGTCTGAAGAATATCGATGGAGCACGATTTCAGGAGGGCGCGGCACCGTTGCAGAGCGGATGAATCGAGCAGCCAATCCATCCCATTCATAGGATCAGTGAATAATGGCATTCTGTTATGGATATGGTCGAGTGACCTGCTTGCCGGACACGTCAAAATCGTGCAGCAATCCCTCGTGGTTGTTTTTGGGTCGCTTACAGTTTGCCAAGTGCCGGAAAATAACAGGAGGTGGTGGTCCTTGCGATGGAGGTAGTAAGGAATCCTGGATCCTGCTTTATTTTTCCACTCGTAGTAACCGTCGGCAATGATTAAGCATGGTCTAATCGTGAGTTTGGGAGGGGTTTGAGCACACGCTTTTTCTTCCAGATTTTCAAGCCGGGTATTGATAACCAACTGCCGATTTGCGACGGGTCGGCCCCAATGCATCTCTGCAAATTCGACCGATTTAATCGCTGCATACTGTGATTCGCCCTCCAAAGATGCACCGCGAATGACAAGCACTCTCTGATTCGGAGCAATGTTATAGCGCGGCTGGATACGGGACAAAAACGTTTGCCCGGAAGAGACGGGAAAATTTGCAAGTTGCTGCAAAATTTTGGCGGGCGAAGTTTTTAAGGTATACCGACCGCACATTGTAAATCAATCTCCATCGGCAAGGCGATCGTTCGGATTGGATCACCTAGGTTTTGCTCTGAATACGATATCCATCAGCAAGCGTTGCGTATTGGTTGAGCTGTTGGCGGACCCAGCGATCGTCTTGTCCGAGTTCCTCGGCCATTATTTTCGCAACCAAAGGTGCGGCTTCTTTGGAAGCCTCGGCACCCAGAAATAGAGACCGAGTGCGACGAGCCAGAACATCCTCCAGGCGAACCGCCATTTCATAGCGTAATGCCCACACAACCTCAGCACCGCAATAGGGCAAATTCGGATGCAGCGGTTGGGCATAACTTGAATTTTCCGAGGCGATCTCCTGGACCAACGTTGCATCGGATCCATAGTAGTGCAGTGAATCTCTAAGATCTGCAAGTTTCTCCTGTCCGTCGCCGACACCCCATAGTGGGAGTTGCTCGGTTCGACACGGGATATCAGGAAGGCCACCGACCGGGATTGCGTGCGTGAGAGTGTCTTCGGCCATTTTTCGATAGGTGGTCCACTTACCGCCGGCAATGGTCACGAGGCCACTCTTGCTAACAAAAACCTCGTGTGACCGAGAAATGGATTTACTGTCAGCCGACCGACCCTCCGGATGTACAAGAGGTCTTTGCCCGGCGAACACACTCTTTACATCCGAGAGCAGTGGTTCGTGGTGCATGTACCTCCCGGCGTTTCGTAGAATAAATCCAATTTCTTCAGGCATTGCACGTGGTTCAATTTCGGCCTTCTCGCGCGGTGTATCGGTCGTACCCACAATCACACGATCATGCCAGGGAATAACAAACAAAACGCGGCCATCATCCGTGTGAGGCACCATAATGGCGTTTTTGCCCGGTTGAAATGACGAGGGAAGAACGAGATGGACACCTTGAGCAGGTTCGATTTGTTCCTGCGCAGCAATATCATCTAACCTACGAATACTATCGGAAAATATCCCCGTCGCATTAATGACTACCTTGGATCGAATTTCAAAAGTTGTATCTGATTCTTCATCGATTGCCCGAACACCGGTCACATGCTCATTGGTCTTGAGGATATCGGTGACGCGGACATAGTTGGAAGCCGCCGCTCCGTGGGCTACCGCAGTGCGCATTAATGTGATTGCCATCCTCGCATCATCGAACTGACCATCATAGTAAAGAATTCCTCCCAGCAGGCCATCTTGTTGTACATTGGGAATTGCATCGATGGTTTCTTCCCGATCCAGACTGCGACTTTTTTCAATGTTTAATTCGCCTGCCAATGCATCGTAGAGCTTCATTCCGATTCCATAAAAGGGACCCTCCCACCACTTATAGCGAGGGACAATAAAAGCAAGATTATTAACAAGGTGCGGTGCGTTACGGGCCATAATACCCCGCTCTCGAAGCGCCTCTGTGACGAGGGAGAAATTCATCTGCTCCAGGTAACGCACACCTCCATGCACAAGCTTCGTGCTACGACTTGATGTTGCTTTGGCAAAGTCATGCGCCTCGACCAACCCAGTTCGGTAACCTCGGCTTGCCGCATCGACCGCCACACCAAGACCGCTTGCCCCCCCACCGATGATTAGTACATCAAAAGTTTCATTGGATAAACGCTCGAGCATCGTTTGACGGCTTAAGGAGGCGGGAAGAAAAGTAGACATAGGTGCGAACCGGGTGTTTTTTAATGGGAACAGAAAAAGAATAACCTTTTTCAGGGTGACAGATTGTCTCCTGCAGCCGACCCATCCAAATTGTTCATCGGCAGGTCAGAATGACGCAGACTGTCAAAATGGCAGTTTTTCTCGGCGATCTAACCAGTTCTGCAAAAAATTGGCCGTTGAAATTTCAAATAACAAATGTCGATAAACACATGCTTTACAGTGATTTATGAAAAATAACAGCTGTAAGTCAGGTCACTGGCGCGCGGATTGCTTCACAGATGGTCTGCGGGGTGTCCCGCACCAATAGTGGCAGACTGGTTTGTCTTTTGCCTGGCCATGACCGTCCATCAGGTATTGTGTTGGGCTCTCCCTCCGGATTGCTCCTTGCATCGTCTGGGGTGGCACGGCACGGATAATGGGATGGCAGACTCTGGCATTGCCCCTGTTTTATGCAGCGTCCATTACGACGGAGGAAAAATAAGCCGATGGCTACCGCGACCAAAACAAAGAAAAAATCGAGTTCCAAAATCAACATTCAGCCGCTCGGCGACCGCATTGTCCTGGAGCGTGAAGACTCACAAGAAACGACTGCTGGTGGAATCGTCCTCCCGGAATCTGCCAAGGATAAGCCGGCTCGCGGTACCATCTTGAGCGTCGGACCTGGCCGACTGCTAGATGATGGCAGCCGAGGTGCTTTGCAGGTACAAGTCGGAGATCGTGTCCTGTTTTCAAGTTACGCCGGCGAAGGTTTCAAGGTAGGTGACGAAGAGCTGTTACTCATGCGAGAAGATGACATCCTAGCTGTCATTGAGTAACCACCATCCACAATCTGATTAAAACCGATCATTCGGTCCACTAAGGAGTATGATTCATGTCCAAGATGATTGCATTTGACCAAGAAGCTCGTGATGCCATGCGCCGCGGCGTTTCCAAATTGGCGCGTGCCGTCAAAGTGACACTCGGCCCGAAGGGTCGTAATGTTATTTTGCAAAAGAGCTTTGGGTCTCCCACTGTGACAAAGGACGGTGTAACCGTTGCGAAGGAAGTTGACCTGGAAGACGTTTACGAGAATATGGGCGCGCGGATGGTTCGGGAGGTGGCTTCCAAGACCAGTGATGTCGCGGGTGATGGCACGACTACTGCGACGGTACTCGCCGAAGCAATCTTTAATGAGGGTTTGAAAGCAGTCGTTGCGGGCGTCAATCCTGTACAACTCAAGGCAGGAATTGAGAAAGCAATTTCTGACATCAGTGAATATCTGGAAAGTGCTTCCATTCAAATCAAAACGAAAAAAGAAATGGCTCAGGTCGGCGCGATCGCCTCAAACAACGATAATGAGATCGGAAGTTTGTTGGCCGAGGCAATGGAAAAAGTCGGTAAAGACGGTGTAATCACTGTGGACGAAGGGAAAAGCCTCGAAACTGAAGTAGAGTGGGTCGAGGGAATGCAATTTGATCGTGGATATCTCTCTCCCTATTTCGTGACCGATCCAGGATCTATGGCTGCCGAACTCGATGACTGCTATGTGTTGGTTTTTGAAAAGAAGATCACCAACGTTAAGGACATTGTTCCGGTTCTTGAAGCAGTAGCGAACGCGTCTAAGCCTCTGCTAATTGTTGCAGAGGATGTAGAGGGCGAAGCGCTCGCTACTTTGGTCATCAATAAATTGCGTGGTACTTTCACCTGTTGTGCTGTGAAAGCTCCCGGCTATGGGGACCGCCGGAAAGCGATGTTGGAAGACATTGCTGTTCTCACTGGTGGGGTCGCAGTTTTCGAGGACCTGGGAATCAAATTAGAGAGTCTCCCAATTACTGATCTCGGGCGGGCTAAGAAGGTGATTGTCGACAAAGACAACTGCACCATCATTGAGGGGGCCGGTAAGAGTCAGGCGATTAAGGACCGTATTGATCAAATTCGCAATGAAATTGATAACGCGACTAGCGATTACGACCGTGAAAAACTCGAGGAACGATTGGCAAAACTCTCAGGTGGCGTAGCTAAAGTAAATGTTGGAGCGGCAACCGAAAGCGAAATGAAAGAAAAGAAGGCTCGCGTAGAGGATGCTCTACATGCAACTCGAGCAGCTGTGGAGGAAGGCATCCTTCCTGGTGGCGGAGTCGCGCTGTTGCGAGCCTCCGGTAGCGTTTCGCCCAAAGGTCTCTCACAAGATGAGAAGGTTGGTTACAACATTGTTGTACGTGCCTGTCGAGCTCCCCTGACTTCAATCGCTAACAACGCTGGTCAAGATGGTGGAATTGTTTGCGAGAAAGTCTTGCAAGAAGATGAGAGTATAGGCTACAACGCCGCCACCGATACTTACGAAGATCTTGTGAAGGCAGGCGTGATTGATCCCACGAAAGTCACACGTACAGCACTTCAAAATGCGTCGAGTGTTTCAACGTTGTTGCTTACAAGTGACGCGCTGATCGCCGAAAAGCCGAAAGATGAAAAGAAGTCGGCTGGCGGGCATGGCGGTGACTACGACATGTATTAATTGGCGGTCGGTCTATCCGGCGGGGATACCCCAATCCCCATCGCCGTTGGCCAACCCAATATTCCAGCACAAACCCTATGATCCGCGGATCATAGGGTTTGTTTGCATTTGGGGCAAACAATGTGTCTTGTTAAGATAGGGTCATGCGATTTTCAGAGATCCCATCAGTTTTTCTTCGCGCTACAACACTAATTGCCCTAGTGGTGGCCCGACTAGCCACGATTACAGCAGATGACGGATCTAGAGAAAAAATAGACGGTGATCTAATTCTTTTGCAAGGCAAATGGAATCTAGTCGATTTTATCTACTATCGTGACAATGTCGCGGAACGATTACCAAAAGGTCAGCGACAGGGCACTCGGACCGTTGGGGGCAACCGCTATCGTCTGAAATTGCGCATCGGAGCCCAACAAGTCGATGACGATTACTCGTTTCGCCTCTACAGCAAACAAAAGCCAAAAGCATTTGATGTAACCCTTTCAGACGGTCAAACAGTGATCAAGGGAATTTATGAGGTGAATGCCGACACGCTACGCCGCGCTTATACACAGCCAGGCGAACCACGACCAACCCAGTTTCAGGCGGGTGATCAAACCTATCAGGTTTGGAAGCGTGAAGTGGATCGTCCAGCACCAGGAAAGTCAGACCCATAAATCATACGAGTCGACTAAGGAAGATAGATTACAGAGCGGATAATTTTTCTTTGAGCGTATCCACAAGAGTGCCAAAACCATCGTGGAGTGAAACATTATCGGCATCCCCGGTATTTAAATCCTTGACTTGGCAATGTCCCTGATCGAGTTCGTTGCTTCCTGCAATAAGTGCAAAACGGTGGCCACGACGATTCGCATATTTTAATTGCTGTCCTATTTTCTTTGGGTCGCTATACATTTCCACGCGCAAACCAGCCAGTCGCAGTTGCCGGGTCATGCGAATATAGTCATCCCGGCGATCCGGATCAAAGAAAACAACAAAAATCTCTGCACCCATCTGCATCGGTTTCAACACACCTATTTCCTGCATGGCAGCGAGCAACCGATCAATACCTAGTGATGCGCCGACTCCCGGAAGCTCTGTTTTGGTATACGTTTCGGCAAGTTGATCATAACGCCCCCCCGAACAAACGCTGCCTATTGCTGGAAGTGCTTCGAGGAATGTTTCAAAAATATTACCCGTGTAATAGTCCAGTCCGCGGGCGATCGATAAATCGAGATGGATTCTTGACTCGGGAACGCCTGCCACGATCAGACCATGAATTAACTCCTCAAGTTCATCCAGGCCTGCCGTAAAGAGAGCATTGTTGGTCACAATTCTCCTGGTTGATTTAAATATGTCGGCAATTGATCCACGAATTTCTGTGAGAGTGAGTAATGACGCGACCGCCGCTTCATCCACTCGGTCGATGGTCAGCATCTCCGTAGTCATATCTTTGATGCCTACTTTAGCAAGTTTGTCTAAACAACGAAGGATCGGAACTGTTTGATCTTCGATCCCTAGAGATGCGAGCAGCCCTGTCAATATCTTGCGGTTATTCACATGAATCTTAAAATCCTCGCATCCAAGGGCAACCAGAAGGTCGTGTATAACCAATGCTGTTTCAATATCGGCAACCATGCTCTTGGTACCGATGGTGTCGAAGTCACATTGTGCGAACTCACGATATCGACCTTTTTGGGTGTTTTCACCCCTCCACACATTGGCGATCTGATAGCGTTTTAGGGGAGTCCCCAGTGCTCCGATATGCTGAGCAGAAAAACGTGCCAGAGGAACTGTTAGATCGAAGCGAAGGCCAACACGACGACCTCCATGGTCTTCGAACGCGTAAATTTGCTTGTCGGTTTCTTCTCCACCTTTGCCAAGAAGAATTTCCTCGTACTCTAATGCTGGAGTATCGATGGGCGAGAACCCGTACGATTGAAAGACGGATCGCACCTTGTCGATCAACTGCTCGCGCTGGAGCATCGATTCAGGCAAGTGATCACGAAATCCCTTGAGCGTTCGTGGCGTAATCAAAGACAAACGACAAACTTCCTATTCAACCCGGCACAGGCTATAGAGGGCACTGAGCACTCCGGATGCTACTGCCGCGTTTGCAGCAAGCACCGCGCCGATAAATACCTGCATCTGTTCCGATATTTCCAAATAGCACTTGTAAATCCAATCGTCCTCGTACTCGCATTCTTTGGTCGTATAATCTCGCCAAATCTGTTGCCGCGTTTCCTAGAATACAAAAGGATTATTTGGCAATAAGTAGTAACACCTTTCATGAATCATCAAGCACCGGCCATCACCCTAATAGAAAATTGTGGTTTTACAGTGAACCATGCACCATCGAATAACTTCGTAATCTTTCTACACGTGCGGCGAATCAAAAGGCAGGGGAAAATGATGGTGGCATTTCCCGGTACACGATGCACAGAGACCTAGACCTACAACAAGATCATAACGCCTTGGTTTTTGGTACATCTTTTTCCGCTCCGGTTGTCCTAGATTTATTTCAGTTGAAAATTAATCTTCTGCAATCGCAGCAAAATTATGGGCCGCAGCCTAACAGAAGCAAAGAAGATTTGCCAGCGGCTACCGCTGGTCGAAGGTCTATTAAAAGATAATTTGCGATCTACTCATTCATCACCACTCCCTTACAATCGGTGATCTGGTTGGTTGGCTATAATGCGTCTATTACTATCTCCTCAAGGAATTTAATTGTGCAAGTCATCATCACGGCTCTCGGGCCAGACCATCGAGGATTGGCAGATCCAATCATCCATTATGTTACCGGCGAGGGTGCAAATATTGCTGAGATTCAAATGTATGACCGGGACACCGCAAGTCAATTCGCCATGATGTTACGCATCCATATGGAATCCGAGTCGCTGGAAATATTGAAAAGATCGCTGACTGAAATCGGCACGGTCAAAGGATTGGGGGTACGAGTATGGTCTCCCGATATGAATCATGATCGACCGCGAATCGCAATCTGTGTCAGTCATCAATCTGAATCTGCTCGTGTGTTGCTCAAGAATATCCGAGAGGAAACGATCGCGGCCGACCCAAGGATGATCATCAGCAATCACCAAACCTGTAAACAGCTGAGTGTAGATTTTGATGTGCCCTGGCATTGCATTGGCGACTCTCATGGTAATCCAGATGACGATGCATTTGTCGCGCTTTTGGATCAGGAGCAAATCGATTACATCGTTTTGGCTCGCTATATGCGCATACTACCGGCAAGCACATGCTGGGCCTTTGCCGGCGGAAGAATTATGAATCTTCATCACGGCTTGCTGCCGAGCTTTCCCGGTATGCGGCCTTATCATGATGCCTATCGTGACAATATGCTGGTCTATGGTGCGACCTGTCACTTCATCGTGCCGGAACTTGATGCTGGAAACCAGATCATCTACCAATCCACGTTTGAGGTTCCAGCCGGGACCAGTCTCTCAAAAATCATTGAGCAGGGGCAGAAAGAAAATGAACCGCACTGCCTGCTGGAAGGCGTGCGACGCGTCTTGGAGAGAAAGGTTCAATTACATTTTCATCGGGTTATCGCCACAACCAGATAAATTTGCCAGAAATCTATTCGCCTTTGTGTTTAATTTCATCTTTATTCAAAAGATTTTCATATCTTTTAATTGAAACACGTCGTTTACTTTCGGATTTCTCAGCTGGTTGATACGAAAATTGTTTACCTGTGATATTTTTAAGATTCCAATGGCTCAGTACCCTGATGTCTAGATCTTCGCTCGACAGAAATTCAACCAGTCGCTGGGCTTGGCTTTGCTTTAGTAAATTTTCATTGGTGTATCCTAAGAGCATACGGTAAAGATCTGTACTCTGGTCACCTCTTAAACGCTCCAGCGCTTCGCGAACTCTATTTGCGTATTCCGGATGTCGCTTCAATGAAGCATAGAGATCTGAAGCGCAGTTGTCCCAATGCCGTTTCATATTTTCGTCACTCAGCGACTCTACGAGAGGATCAAAGTAACCGATATAAGCGCAGCATCGGAGTGCTAATCGTTTTACCTCCTGCCGACGCTTTGATACGAGTTCTTGAAAACTGAGTTTGACTGGCCGAGCTTCTCTCAGCACATTACGCACGTCGGGAACAGCTCTTTTTTCCAAGTTACTGATTTTTACTGTCGTCAGCCAGTCGGGAGCGGATTCAAAAGATTCTGCGGCCGTCGCCGGCAAACGACCAAGACCTTGCAATTGTCCGGCAGCTACTACACCTCGCTGGCCGGCTTCTTGCCATTCGACACTGCCACTAATGACATATACATTGATTTTGTGGTCCCGATCATCCATTTCCGGATTCTGACCCGGTGGCATACCCGGGATTACCTCTACTCCGATTGCAGTTTCCGTGTTGCTCATGGTCACAGTGATCGTGCGTTGGTTATTAATTTTTAGTCGAAATTTTCCTCCGTCAAAATTGGTACGCACAACCATCCTGCCATAAGCTAGCCGAATGGTAGGGGTGCCTCCGCTACCCAGTTCCATCAACTCGAGTAAGGAACCACCATCCAATTCAACCGTAAAAGCCAATAGACTGAGGTTGGGACGAAAGGTGGGCAGGGCTAAAAGTTTATGGCCTTGCTTCAGGTTGGACTGCGGGGGAAGCCATCGCAACTCATCAAAGTCACTTGGTGTAACGAGCAGAATTTGGTCATCCGAAACCAACCGGCCAAGCACTTGACTTTGCTCATTGGATTTCTCCACTGTAGGTAGCTTAGCGGGGGTAATTTCTTCGGTGTCGGCAGCGTCGCGCGGGATCGAATCGCGTTTCTCCAGTTTGACCGTTTCCTCTCCGGCATCGGTAGCTGCATCTTCACCGGAGTCACTGGGTTCACGCGCCGGACCTACCGACACCGATTCCGCACTGATGGATTTTGCTGCATCTTGCTCGAGCACCCCGCTTTCGTCCGATTTTGCGTTATCAATCGATGCGTTGACCACCTCGCCGGTGGAAACCTTCGCAGTTTCAGCGGTAACCGGCGATCCTTCTGTAATCGCAGGAGCAGGAAGTGCTGTTGTCACTTTTTCAATGATTTTGTCGTCATCAGTTAATGGAGATTCGCTTTGCGACGATCCAATTTTTGAAGCAGGCTCCGTTGCTGATGGTTTTATCTGATTGACTTTTGGAAGTGGAACGGCATCCACTTTGGCCACGGTGGAAGAATTTCGCGTTCTTTTCGATTCCGCACCAGGTTCAAATAAAGTTAACAGAACCCCGGTAACGACTGCAGCCACGAGTGTTGTTGCCATAATCGGAAGCCATCGACTCTGCTGCTCTTCCCCGCGCAGATAGTCAGGGACGTTCGATCCGGGAAGCAAATCGGCCGGATTGAAGTTATCCTCTGTATCGTAAAGAATTGCCGCACTTTGTTCGCCATCGGGTTGCGGACTTGAATCCACATCAGCTGTTCGCTGCCCGGGCGTTTGAAAATTGGCATTGTCGGAGGACGCATTGCCCGAGACAATTCGGTACATCCGGTCCCGGCTAGAAGCTGAAAATTGAACGGGGTCTCCTAGCACCATTGTGAGAATGTGATGGCAGGACGTTACCTCTGCAAGCCGCGTGTCCGCTTCTGATCCGTTCTCGATACATTGTCTTTCAAATTCTTCTATTTCCTCTCGTGGCATCGTGTTGTCGAGATATTCAGCGACCACGTTCGGGTCTTGTCGCATACCTTGTCCAATGGGATCTAACGCGGCCAATTCCTGATCATTCACCGTTTCACGACTTCGTTGGATTAAATTCTGGGCGAAGTCGCTTTCCTGAATTTTTTTTTCCAGAGCCGCTCTGTCCTCCTGTTCAAGGATATTGTCGAGAAAGGCGAGTAATGTCCTGAGCGTTAATCGCATTGATGTTTAAACCTGTTGGCTGTTGATTTAAATAAATGTTCCTCTTAAAAATCGGACACTCTCGGATCGGGAGATCGTCGATTTCTTTCGCCACCTACCCACGTAACGGGTTGAGGATGCAATGGCCGATCGGAGCCTTTCAGGACTCCTACGGAAATAGTGGCTTGCGATCCCTAATTCCGTGCGTGCTTTTCCAATTTTTTCAAAGTTTTTCTCACGAGCGAATCGACCAGGTGGGCAACAAGATCTGACATCCGCTGATAGCTCGGATTTTTACTTCAAAACAGATCTTACATTGTGGATTTTTAACCGTGCGAACACAGTCACAAGTCGGCAATCACGCTTGATTTGTCGGAAAATCAATAAGGATATTGAAACGCGAGACTGGCCGGCGGTATAAAGGGGGCTCCGACGCTACGTAGACATTGAATCTCGCCTATTTCGAGAGATGTTTGCTGACTCTGCCAAAGGTATTCTGCATTGATCGAAACACAAGATGAGTCTGCCGAGATTGATTTGCGCAACCCCTTACGGGCGGCATTCTGGGCATTGCTCTGGCCAGGATCTGGACATATTTATCAGCGGCGGTACGCGAAGGGCATTTTGTTTATGGTCTGTATTCTGACGCTTTTTGTGATCGGCTGGAATCTTGGCGGCCAGAAAGTCGTATACGCAAGTTGGCGATCTGGTGACCGTCGTTGGCAATATTTTTGCCAGGTTTGGGTTGGGATTCCGGCATGGCCTGCAATACTTCAAACAATGAATATCGCGCCCTTCGGACAAGACTTTATGCGAAGACCAGCAATCGACTCCAATTGGTTCAATGATCAGATCGATCATGATCAACCGACCGAGGCGGCACTTTGGCAATTGATCTATCATGGCGATTATGAACTAGGAACAGTATTCACAATGATTGCCGGATTGCTCAACCTGCTTGTTATTTTTGATGCCGCCGCCGGCCCGGTGGAAGCTAAAAACAGGTAATACAAAGGAAAAATAAAATATTCCGCAGATTTCCGACTCTGTAGTTACGATAGAGGCTTACCTTCGGACATAATGATTGCAGTAACGGTTATCCCAGTCGATCCAGATTTTTCGTGATATTGATGAACGATCTAATATTATTTTCATCTGCAATCCGAGTGTGGTATGTCATTCCACTTGTGATATGTATCAGTATGGTTTATGCGGCGACACATCATGAACAAATGTCGCTGATAATTCGCCGGGCAATCCGGACATCTTGCTGGATTCTTGGATTCATGTTTTTCGCATTTGGCGTGCTGTCTGTGATTCAGATATTAGGATGATAATCACAGCACGCCGAATTCTTTTCCTGTAGCATCATGATTGCCTCTGTTTTTCTGTCATTCACATATTGGTTTGAGCGGACTCAAAGGTTACATGAGGGCGAATCTCCTCTCCCTGAATTTCAATCTAATTTCGGACCGCCAAGCCATCTCTGAGCGCCGTACTGAGATCATGAACAAAGTGATGGAAACTACTGCGCGACGTCGTGATACGTTGTTGTTATGCGCTGTCATGCTGTTGATTGGCGTTTGCCCCGCGTCAGCTGAATCAACACCGATTGATCAACTTTTGTCGCTGATTCCAAAAACAGCTGGTGCACACAATCTGAAAACTGCAAAAAAAATCAGGTTGCTTGTACCGGAAGTAGAAAGCTGGCTGGTTGAGGAGAATAAAGTTGGTCGCGAGATCTCAAATAAAGAACTTCTAGCGGCAGTCGATCGGATCCTCAAGGTTCAGTCACGGATTCGTATAGAACTTGATCAACTTCTCGCACAACGTTCTAACTTCCACCAATTTGTACCAGAAAGTGAGCGACAGCGAGCTGTCCGAGGATATCTGGAAAGCATGACTGCGTTAATCGATTTAACTGGCAGAATGCGTTATTACTCAATCGATTTTTTCACGGAGGTGGGCTACGAGCTTGCAAACTCGCCTGCAGATTTTGACGCGCTACTCAATGTATTCATCGCAGAAAAAAATTCTGTTGGTGCAATTATCACCCTTGAATTTCTTGCTGAGACATTACGCGATCCCACCGGCCAAACAATCTCAGATCACCTCAAGGGAAAAATTATTCAGTTAGCACGCAAAACACGCGATCGATCATTACTGCCCATTTTAAAAGAGATACTCCAACTAAAAACAATCGAATCCGGATTTGCAATCTTAATTATTGATACCATCCGGCTGATCGGGGTGCCTCAGTCCGCGCGACCCAATGGTGATCCGGCACTAAGCCCACCAGTGATCGTCAGTAACGACCTTTTGGAAATCCTCTCCAAGCTCGATTCGACCACCTTAAGTGTAAATGATAAGCGTCGCTATAAAGATTTAACTAGACAATTCACCGAACAAACTTTACAAGGCGCACGGAATGAAAGCTTTCAGTTCGGCACGACAATTGTGCAGGAGGGAGATTGGCTTTTGATGAAGAATCCATCGCCCTACAACCGATTTACCGATCTCTATCCCGGACTCTTTACCCATGTCGGCATCGTCACGACCGAAACCGGTGCAGACAGCAAGAGAAGATTTGTCGTGGTTGACCTGCCGGAGCTTGGCAATTTAATTCCGGCAACCCCGGTCGATAAGTTTATTGAGCGAACGCTGAATTTTTCCATCCTCCGTCATCCCGATCCGACCGTCCAAAAAACAATGGGGGACATTGCCCGCACAATCATCGGAAATCAATCAAAATTTGATTTGAATTTCCGCACCACCGCAATTGAAAAACTTAAAGGGCAAAGTCTTGACGACAAATTAATTGATGGCTACTGTGCCGGACTTCTATTACTGTGTGCTCAAGAGACCGAAAAACCATTACAAGATTTTTTTCCACTCGACGAAAATCCCGCCGGCGGCAATACGCTAAAAAATCTTGCCAAACTCGATGTTTCGATGCCTAAGCGTTTTCTCTCTCCCACCGGACCTTTTTTTTCTTCCGAACTGAATTTGATTTATTGCCATGAAACAATGTATTCGCCGAGGCGACAGATCGAGCAGGCAGTCTATGACCATTTTGCTAAACAAATGCGCGATAATCATCTGCGTCCCTCACTCAGTTGGTTTCATGCCCTGCGATTGAATTTGGCCGAGGCGGTGGAAACGAGTCCTGCTTTGGGCAAAGCGTTAGCCAGTGCTGCCGGGGTGAATCAAAATATCGACATTGTAGCCGCTGCAAAACTTGGCGCTGTGGTAGAGACATTAGACGAGATTGCAAAGAACGCCAGTGCAGAATATCAAAGCGTACGTCGGGCGTTTCGAATCGATGCTTTAGACAATATCGAATTGGGAGCAGAAGGGGACAAAATATTCGAACAAATCGTAAAGCGAAGAAGGCGCCACGCAGATTTATTTGTTCGCTGGGAAGCCGGGATAATCACTCCCAGGGAATTGCGAATCGAATTAGTCGACTTTTATATCTCACAGGGTTGTAAAGACCTCGATAAGCGATTTTTTTCCAACTCTGAACAAACGGTGAATCATCTCCCAGATGAATAATACGCTTTAAAATTATCATTTTATTCTCACCACTTTTTGCTCACTCTTTTTCCGGTTGAGGGTACGGCGTTATGAATATTGTTGTTTTAGGCGCTGGCACAGTAGGCACGTCCATTGCCGATCTACTCTGCCAGCATCGCCACAACGTGATTGTTGTGGATCACGATGGTGAGAATATTGCCGGGATAAACGAGCGACTCGACGTACGGGCGATCCACGGATCAGCATCTCAGTCGAGTGTGCTATTTCAGGCTGGGGTGGCAAGTGCTGATTTGTGTCTCGCCGTAACCGGCAATGACGAAGTTAATCTAATCGCCGCAAGTCTGGCCAAAGCAATGGGGGCGTTACGGACGGTCGCGCGAGTTTATGCTCCCGTTTACAACGATTTAAGCACCTTCGACTATCAAAGACATTTTCATATCGATCGGCTCCTCTCCCTTGAACACCTCTCCGCAATAGAGATTGCCCACAATATCCGCCACCCCGGCAGCGTAGCCATGGAACATTTTGCTCGCGGAGAATTGGAGGTCGACGAAATTGAGGTGACCGAAAAAGTGCCCACCTTGGGAAAACCAATCAAGACTCTAGGCTTGCCGCCCGGTGTGCGTATTGCATCTATCACCCGAAATCATCGAACATCCTTAGCACTGGCCGAAGACGAACTGGAAGTGGGCGATCGGATCACACTTATCGGTACGGGTGACGACATCGATGAGGTAAAAGAATTGTTTCAAAAAGGTTCGCCTGCGAAGTTGGGCGTGGTCATCGCCGGCGGCGGGGAGACGGGATACCATCTGGCTCAGTCATTAGAGAATAGCCGCTGTGGTGTGGTTTTATTGGATGCGAATATAGAAAGGTGTAATTTTCTCTCCGAAAGTCTCCCCGGCGTCACGGTAGTTCATACGGATGCGACTCAGCGTGCCCATCTGGAAGAAGAACGAGTCGGGCGGGCCGATGTTTTTGTCGCCTGCATGGCGGATGATGAAGATAATATTATGGCCTGCGTGACCGCCCGCGAGATTGGCGCTAAAACCATCAATGCGGTTGTCGAGCGACCTGATTACGCGGAAGTTGTTGGAAAATTGGGAATTGATCGCGCTGTAAGTCCTCGAGAGGTTATGGCGAGGCAGGTGCTCAGCCTTCTCTTTCGCGGTCCCGTAATCTCACGAACTGCGATCGGTGGCGGAGATTTGAATGTTCTCGAGCTTGTGGTGCGGGAAAACTCACCCTGTACGCAACATGTACTGGCAAACTTGAAACTTCCGGAGCAATGTCTGATTGCAGTTATTGTTCACGATGATTATGTCCGGGTACCCGGTGCTGATGATCGCCTAGAGCCCGATGATACTGTTGTGGCACTGATTGACGACTCGGCGATCGAGGAAACAGTAGCTATGTTTGAGTCCGCCGCCACTTAGATTGAAAATCGTGATAATGAATCAATATTCTATAAACAAATAGGTGGTCTGCCCGATATCTTGGCAAGCCCTCAGCGATTATGAACTTTTTTCTACTGTTCAAGTTATTAAGCCGCATCGTTTTCCTTATCGCGGCGACCATGATTTTCAGTCTGCCCTGGGCCTTTCCAGCCATCGGTGGAAGTGCGGAGTTCGAGTACGACGGATTTTTCGGTATTGTAGGATCGATTGCCGTCGCTCTAATCATTGGCGGCCTACTGTGGTACATCGGAAGAAACGCCACTGGCTCACTGTATCGTAAGGAAGCGATGGCGGTGGTGGGTCTGAGCTGGATTTTAGCAACCGCTATCGGAGCGATGCCCTATTTGATCAGCCGCACAGAAATGGCACCTGGACGAGTCATGCAGGTTTGGGATGCATGCTTTGAATCGCAATCCGGTTTCAGCACCACCGGTGCCACTGTTTTGACCGATGTGGAAATGCACGGCGGGGAAGCTTTGGTGCCCCGCTCGATACTTTTTTGGCGAAGCAGTACACATTTCCTTGGTGGGATGGGAATCATTGTGCTATTTGTTGCCATTCTCGGTCAGGGATCGGCCGGAAAAACGTTAATGCGAAGTGAAATACCTGGACCGACGAAAGACGGACCACGGACCCGCATGCAGCATACTGCCTGGATTTTTGCCGCCATCTATTTTGCGCTGACTGCAATCTTATCGATTCTGTTGGCATGTTGTGGGCTTTCATGGTTTGATTCCTTCTGTACGTCATTTGGCACGATGGCAACGGGGGGTTTCAGCACTTATGACAACAGCATCGGACACTTTGCTCAAATACCCAGTGTCGGTCCGGTTGGAGCAACGTGGGCCGAATCAATCATCATGTTGTTCATGGTCATCGCCGGTACCAACTTTACATTGCTCTACTTTTTGGCAATCGGTAAACCCCTGAAACTATTGAAAGACGTGGAGTGGCGAGCATACGTCATGACACTATTTAGCATCTCATTGTTGATTCTTTTTTTCGGATATTTAAACCAAGATCGTCTGTTTTACTACGGAGATAATTTTTGGCAGTCGTTTAGCTCTGGAATCCGACAAAGCAGCTTTCAGGTGGTTTCAATTATGACAACCACAGGATTCAGTAACTCTGCAAATTTCGATGAATGGAATAATTTCGGTCGCGGGACCCTTTTACTTCTAATGTTCATCGGGGGTTGTGCGGGAAGTACCGGAGGTGGTCTCAAGGTCATTCGGCACATTATGTTTCTGAGTATCATGCGCCTGGAACTTGAGAAATCTTATCATCCCACAGTGGTGCGGCCGCTAAGGCTCGGAGGACATCCGGTAGAGGATCAAAATTTACGGAAGAATATTCTCGTTTATTTCGGACTGATTCTGCTCATTTTCGTTTTTAGTTGGCTCTTTCTTATCACCACCGAGCCAGACTCTACATGGATCCGCGGAGCTACCGGTATCGAACACATGGACCATAAATTGATCGACTGTGCATCGAGTGTGGCAGCAACACTCAATAACGTTGGCCCTGGTCTGGGAACGGTGGGGCCCAAGTACACGTACACCTACTTCACACCTCAAGCAAAGTTTCTCTTTATCTGGCTGATGATGATCGGTCGTTTGGAAATTTTCACAATACTAGTCTTATTTTTACCCGGTTTCTGGCGGAACCAATAAAGCCGACTGGCAAACTAGAAAGCGGCCCACGGCCTGAAGATCGCTTCGCTGGTCTGCATCAGCTTGCCGCGTTACAATGCTCGAATTGGCGGATTCCACCACGCAACCGTCCTCAGGAGGAAAA
>CEVF01154684.1_pt1 | contig 26024 bp, 20 predicted proteins | sample 356441 | NCBI WGS metagenome assembly CEVF01 (sample SAMEA2622765, study PRJEB7988) | marine metagenome | biome: marine biome (ENVO:00000447); feature: surface water layer (ENVO:00002042); material: "saline water (ENVO:00002010), including plankton (ENVO:xxxxxxxx)" | depth 5 m | reverse complement strand
TTTGAACGTTCGTTGGGGGATTTTGTGGACATGTACGTATCCAATATCCAGGCCATGGTCTGCGGATTGGTATTCACATCCGGGGCGGGAATATCCAATTCCGGTCCAATATTATCGCCAAGGGCATAGGTAAATCTCCTTGTGATTCGTTGCAGTTCGTCCTGTGAATATTTCGTAGGGTCCAATTGAATTCCCCCCTTGGCCCCACCATAGGGCAAACCTGCCAAAGAAGTCTTCCAGGTCATCCACATGGCCAAGGCCCTTGCGGCATCAATATCCACCGTTGGGTGGTAGCGCAAACCTCCTTTATAAGGCCCTAGGGCATTGTTGTGCTGTACACGGTATCCCGTGAATATTTCCACTTCCCCATTATCCATGCGAACGGGGAAATGAACGATAAACTCGTTATTGGTAACTTCAAGAATTTTCCTAATGTTCTTGTTCAATTCTATAATGTCTGCAGCATTGTTGAATTGACGCATAACATTATCCAACATTCCCTGTTTGGTTTGCTTTTTCTCTGATTTTAATGTTGTTGTCATATTAGAATATTTGAGTATACATTATACCTTCTTTTGATCATTAAATTAATACATTTCAGCCGATACTACTACAATAGATTCTCCATTATCTTCCAAATAGTGACGATATTCATTACATAAATTAATATTGGTTCTTTCCTTGCTCAAAGAACAATCCGATCTATGGCTACAGGTTGAGCATAAGCTGCGTACATATTCATTCATGGAACTATTTTTTGCGTTCTACCTAACTTTTGTGATTATGGGGGCAATCCTCCGAACCCAGTTGCTTCCATAGGTGCTTCTTAATGATCAAAAAGTCGTCCTTTTCCAAAATATGGTCACCGTAAATCAAAGGATATCCCATCATAACTATCTTTCTCTATTCTCATTTTTGGATAGGTTTCAAACCCATCCTGGAAATTTGAAAATGTATGGCAAACCAAAAAGCAAAGGGTGTGCCTTAGAAAGCAAAAAAACATATTTATTTTACAAATAATTGATTTTGTGATAGTTACATGAACAGATGAAGAAGATGAAAAAATGAAGACTGGGTAAATTCTACCCGGTTGGTTATAATCTAACCAAACCAATAAAGTTTATCGGGGCGTTTTTTTTGACCTGCACAATTTTCACTGCTATGACCTTGCTCCCTTTCGTATGTAAAAGTGCGGGTAAGGCACACTTGATACGGTCATTTTATGTGGCAAAAAATATGGCACCATTTACAGATTAGGAAACTCCATAGTGAAAATGGTACCCTTTGGAGCATTGGGTCTATGGGTAATGGTCCCTTTATAGCTTTTTATGATTCCATGTACCACACTCAGGCCCAATCCCGTGCCTTCGCCGATCGGTTTGGTCGTATAAAACGGCTCAAAGATTTTATTTTCCTGGTCCGGGGCAATTCCTTCACCTTGGTCAGCAATGTTAATGACGACCTTATCCTTCTTTTTAAGGAGTTGCACCTCGATAACACCTTGTTCCGGGGAATAATAGGCAGCGTTCATGATCAGATTGAACATCACCTGTGTCAGTTGAACGGTATTGGCCCGTATTTGTATGAGGTCATCATCATAAGATTTGACCACTTTCAATTGCTTTGCCTTTAGTGAGGGGCCCATTAGCTTTAGCACGCTATCAACCACCTTGTTCAGTTCGATCATCTCCATTTCCTGGGGCATCTCACAAGTAAAGAACATCAATTTTTTAACAATCTCCCGACTGAATATCGCATTGTCCATTATCTTCTGTAAATCCCTTTTTGTCGTCGGATCGTTGGTCTCATCCATCAATAATTCGGCAAAACCCAAAATATTGGCCAAGGGTGTATTCAGTTCATGGGCAATTCCGGCAGTTATCTCGCCCATAATATGCAATCGATCGCTACGTTCCATTTGTCTTTTGGTCTCCACCTCTTCTTTATGGATTTGCTGACGTTCCACAAAGTTGCCCACTGTCAAGCAAACATTTTTAAGCAAGGTCCTTTCTTCTTGGAGAAAATCCTCATGGGTATGATCAGGGGAAGGATAACCAACGGAAATGCTCCCCTCCACCTTGTTAAACACAATAACATCACTGGACAAACAGACCATTTTTTCGTTAAACCCACTTGTTTGCACCTCATATTTTCCTATGGAAATTTTTGCCTCCGCATCTTTTGGGAACTGCCAACCTCTTTTTAAACAATAGGCAATGGCTTCCAGGGATGTGGTCAATTCGTTATAACCCGAATTCACAATGATGGAGGTGACCTCGTAGAGACAGGTCAGCTCCTTGACCCGTTCCTTTAATTTTTGTTCTGTATTTATCACGTTTTACAAACTTTTAGCCATAAAGATATTTGCATACCTACCTTAACGCCCAAAACCAATTAAGGACATACGATCAAAGTACAGTTTTTGTACAATGAAAACAATAGGTTCTGCCACCCCTAAGATCGTAACTTAGTTAAAGTTATTTAATTAAATTAAGTCTTTGTTCAAAGACCTTGCTTTTAACAACAGATAGGGGTATCAAAAAAACATCCTCAAATGCTGCTTACATTGAGCTATGGGGAATCCAAAAAGTCATGCGTTGTCAAAGGAATTTTGGCAAATCGCACCCTCGGTCCCGGTTAGGCCAAGGACCATCCCAAAATCCAAGAAATCGAGGACCTACAACAGTGTGTTCCCATTTAGCCCTAAATTGCAACATATTATGTTAGTCCATCCTCTTCAATTTTAAAATAATGTGTATTATTTACCGTTTCCCTTATACGAAAATTGAATAAGCGAAAAATATATTTTTCAAAAGTTCTGATGAGGAATACCGACCAATAATGTTTCTCTTTGGAAACGAACACTCCCATAAAGTGGGATGAAACAACCGATGCCAAAACAAAAAATGAACCCTCAATTAGAACCTTTTTTTGACCAATCCATGGATTGTCTCTGTATTGCGGACTATGATGGATATTTTGTCAACATAAACCCTGCCTTTATAAAACTATTGGGGTATACGGAGGAAGAATTGAGCTCAAAATTGATTTCAGAATTCATCCATCCTGAAGACAGGGAGCTCACTGCCGCATATAGGGAGAAGATAAAGAACAATGTTCCCCTTGTGGATTTCGAAAACAGATATGTGTGTAAATCGGGAGCTATTGTATGGTTGAACTGGACCTCTGTACCCCAGGAAAATGAACAATTGATCTACGCCATAGCCAAGGACATTACACATACCAAAAAACTGGAAAAAGAGCGTGTTTCACAGTTGAACAAACTTTCCAAAGTCAATAAAAAGCTAAAACGTCAAAACTATAGTACCTCCCATGACCTTAGGTCGCCATTGAACAATTTGATATCCTTGGCCAATTTGATCGATATGGCCAAAATCGATGATACGGACACCAAAGAAATACTGAGTCTAATAAAACTTTCAGCCGAAGGATTAAACAATACCATGAATTCCTATATCGATTCCTTTAAGGAATTGGACACGACGGGCATGCCATTGGAAAAGGTTGATTTCATAAAGGTTTTTGACAAGGTACAAAGCTCCATTAGCTCACTGATACAAAGGGCGGGAACCACGTTCATTGTGGATTTCAGTGCAATGGAAACCGTAAATTTTAAGGATATTTACCTAGAAAGTATTTTTTTGAACTTAATCACCAATTCCATTAAATATGCCAGACCAGGCGTTCCCCCCGTCATCACAATGACCACTATCCATGAAAATGGAGAGAAAAAAATGACCTATACCGACAATGGTCGTGGATTTGACATGGAGAAAGTAGGAAGTCTTATTTTTACATTGAATGAGAAGTTCCACGACCAAGAGGACAGCAAAGGGGTCGGTCTGTACCTGATCCATGAACAAGTCACCAGCCTTGGGGGAAGTATAATGGTGGACAGCAAGGTTGACATGGGAACCACTTTCACGATTCAATTTAAATCCTGATGCATACAGAGGGCATTGATTTCCCCCGCATCTTTTTAAAATTTACCACACCGGAACGGGCATAGGGCAAATACTATTTTGACCGATTCGCAATCCTTCGGAATGAGGTAAAATCCTATGGGAGCCATGAAACCCAATCCCGAGGCATCCATAAATTCATTATTGCTCCAGACCATTTTTTATGAAATCAACCGAAATATGGATTGATTTTCAGGACGAGAAGCTGTTTTGGTCATTTGTTGTTTCAACCCTATATAGGCTTCATCTTGCCCACCCATTTAAAATCAATGGTGCCCCAAATATGATTTTGGTCATACCCGATGTGAACCAAAAATTAAACCTTTGGTTTTTCCTTTTTTTTATGCCACTGGACATAAAATAATTATAGATGGTTGATAAAAACAGATAGCTGTCTGTCAAAAAAGATTGCTCTGGCTTCTTTGGCAAGATTGATCACAAATCGATTGAATATGGCTGCATTTAAAATTCCAAAACAAAAAGAGATCCAACGGTACATTACCCTTTTCAATGTACTTGCCAAATATGGTTTTGAGGACGTTTTGGTACAAAGCGGTATCGCAAAGGTAATTCCGAAAAGCTATCTCGGTGGGCATCCGGACACCAAAGAGAACCTTTCTTTTTCCACCTATGCCCGCATTCGTATGGTACTCGAAGAACTGGGACCAACCTATGTGAAATTGGGCCAGATTTTCAGTAATAGAGAGGATATGCTTCCCCCGGGACTCATAAAGGAATTGGAGAAATTACAAGATCATGTGCCCCAGTTAAAGAACTTTGATGTACAAAAGGCCATTGAAACAGCATTGAACATGGACCTGTTGGACTGTTTTCTGTCCATCGACCCCGAACCCTTGGCCGCAGCCTCCTTGGCGCAGGTTCACCGGGCACGATTATTAAATGGGGAGGAAGTAGTCCTTAAGATCCAACGGCCCGATATCGAAGATGTCATTGAAAGCGACCTATTGATCATGAGGCAGGTGGCCAAGGCACTCGAGAAACACAGTCCCCAAGCCCAGGCTTTTCAACCGGTACGCATCATTGCTTCTTTTGAACAAAGCATCCATGAAGAACTTCAGTTTCTGAGAGAGATGGACAATACGGAAAAATTTGCCAAGAACTTTGAAGGCAATGAAATGATCCATGTTCCCAAGGTCCACCGTCAATTTTCCACGAACCGAATTATCTGCATGGAATTTATTGATGGCATCAAAGTATCGGAAACAGATCGGCTCAGGGCAGCCAACATAGATCCTTCCGCCGTGGCCAAAGTGGGGGTGGATCTCTACTTGACTCAAGTCCTTGAACATGGGTTCTTCCACGCCGATCCACACCCGGGAAATATTTTTGTGCTACCACATACCGGACAAATCTGTTTTCTGGACTTCGGGATGATGGGCACCATAATGCCCAACGACAAAGAAGCCCTTGGCGACCTCCTACTCTATTTCTTGCGTAAAAATGTCAAGAAAATAATCCATCTACTTGATAAAATTGCCATAAAGACTGAGATACCCGACCATAAAAAGCTGGAACAAGATCTATATGAATTGATCGAAGGGGTCAGCAATACGTCCATTCAAAATATACAATTAGGAGATGTTCTCAACCGATTCAAAACAGTATTGTATGAAAACAAAATTGTTTTGCCGCATTATGTCTACATGCTGATCAGAGGGCTTATCATTATAGAAGGTGTTGGGAGAAAATTGGACCCCACATTCAATATGACCGCCAATTTGGAACCTTACACCTCTGCCATTGTCCGCAGACGATTTAGTTTGAAACGCCTGTTCAAAAAGAACCTCGACCGGTTTCAGGACATCAACGACCTTGTGGACACCTTGCCCGATGACATCAATAGCATCCTAAAAAAAATAAAGGACGGTAAACTGGTCGTGGTACACGAGCACAAGGGTCTTAAAGAATTTCAGACCGCAACCAGCAAGTCCGTCAACCGCTTGGTCTTTGCCGTTATCATTGCCGCCCTGTCCATTGGTTCCTCCATATTGGTCGTGGCCCAAATGCCTCCTTTGGTAAATGGTATTCCGTTATTGGGGGCGATAGGTTTTATAGTATCGGCCATCTTGGGTTTTTACATTGTGATATCCATATTCAGAAACGACGAATCCTAAAAAGTACCTAGCTAATCCAACATACAGATGATACATTTCGAAAACATTGATGAATTTACGAACAGTTATCTTTTAGGTATCCTCATTAGTATGGGGATAGGTATGATCATTGGCCTTGAAAGAGAATATGACAAGATAAAGGACCAAGGGTTTGCAGGTATCCGAACGTTTCCCACCGTGGCCATATTGGGGTTCACCCTGGAAAACCTGACGGATGAATTCACCGTTTGGTTACTGATCGTGAGCCTGGCCGCGTTTATCCTTTTTTTGGCATTTAACCATGTTTATCAAAAACAGGAGGAATATGACAAGGGACTGACCACCAACTTGGCCTTGATCGCCACCTTTATCTTAGGGGCAATGGTGTCCGCTGAATATTATAGGGATGCAGTGGCCACTTCCGTTATCATTGTTACGCTGCTTTCCTTAAAGACAAGATTCCGTATGGTGATCAGTAACATTACCTCCGAGGAACTTTTTGCTTTTATCAAGTTTTCGATCATCTCACTTTTGATACTCCCTTTTCTTCCCAATAAAACTTACGGCCCCAATGATTTGCTCAATCCGTTCGAGATCGGTTCCATAGTGGTGATCGTGTCCTTTTTGAATTTCATAGGCTATTTTTTGGTCAAGTTCGTGGGGTCAAAAAAAGGGATTTTGCTAACCGCCATACTTGGGGGCCTCATTTCCAGTACGGCAGTGGCATGGAGCTATGCCTCACGAAGTGAGGAATCACCGGAGCTCTCAAAAAAATATGCCGCCGGTATCATTATGGCCTCGGCCATAATGTTTCCCCGATTGTCCCTTTTGGTGTATATTTTCAATCGTTCCCTACTAACTTATTTGGCCATCCCATTTTCCCTATTGACCATAATTTGTTTGGTGGTATCCTTAATTCTTATCCAAAGGGATTCCAAAAAATCAGACACCAACATTAAGCTGGGAAATCCACTGAACATATTGAACGCCATAGGTTTTGGGGCCATTTATGTGGTCATATTATTTGCGGTTTTCTACAGCAATCAATTTTTTGGTGAACGCGGTCTGTACTTTTCCGCCCTTATTTCCGGATTGGCGGACACCGATGCCATCACCATAAGCATGGCCAAATTTTCTTTGGACTCCGACAAGCTCAAAGTGGCCTCTTCCGTTATTATTGCCGCCGTTTTGAGCAACATGCTCGTGAAGCTTGGCATTAGTGTTTTAAAGGGCTCAAAAACTACCGGAAAGTTCGTGGGATACTCTTTTGGCACCATCATCCTCATCGGAATTATCTTCATCATTATCAACAACGCTTAGGATCAAAAAAAAAAATTATTCACCTTATCTGATTTTGGTCATTCCAATCCATTCCAAAGCAAAGGAACTTTGCACGGAGTTTTGAACAAATCTTTATAAACGGATGGAATATCGGGTTAAAACAGGGCGAAAAATACCACTTGCAAAGATTGCGGTGCTACTTATGATGGTGCTCACTTCCCATGCAAAGGCACAGGAACAACGAATAAGTATTTCGGAAGCGTTACAAATCAGTTATGCAAACAATGAAAAAATAAAGCAATACAACGAACGTCTACAACAAAAAGTGTACGAGGACAAAGCGGCCATCGGCAACTTTTTACCTTCGTTGAACCTATTGGGCGGCTATAGTTACCTCAGTGAGAACATAGAGGTCAACACCTCTCAGATTTCCACTTCATTGGACAATTTGGGGGGAAAGTACGGAGCTGCATTTGTTGCTGCCTACGGGGAGCAAATAGGTTTGTCCGGCGTAAGCACCGAAAGTGTGTACAGTACAATGGTAAACGTATTGGGACAATTTCCTGCATACCCAAATATGGAGGTGGACAACCAACAATTCCCAACAGCGGCTTTAACGGCCACACAACCCCTATTTACCGGAGGAAAAATAATTGCCGCCAAAAAATATGCAAGAGCGGAACTACGTTCGGCAGATATTGAACTGAGGAAAGTCAAGGATGAAATTGCGAACGAGCTGATCGAACGTTATTTAAACGTAGTCCTTTTAAAACAGATAGTCAAGACCCGACAAGAAGTATATGACGGCATGTTGAGGCACAAGGAACAGGCCGAACGTGCCATTCAGTTGGAAATTCTACCCAAACATGTATTGTTGAGGGCCCAAGTTGCGGTGGCCGATGCACAAAAGGACCTGGACAACGACATGAACAAAAAAGAGATGGCCATTACAGCCTTGCGCACCACGATGAACCTTCCCGATAGCATCCAATTCAAGGTGATGGACAGCATTACCTATAAAGAGCTTTATCTGGATTTTGATGAGTTGTTGGCCACGGCATATACCAAACAGCCTGTATTAGGGATGATCGATCAAAAAGAAGAAATGGCCAAACAGGCCCTCGCTTTGGAAAAGGCAAAGTTCATGCCCAACATTGCAGCCTTTGCCTCCTACAACATGCTTCGCGATGAGCTTCCAATCATTCCCCCAAAGTTTATTGTGGGCGTTCAAGCACAGGTAAATCTCTTTAACGGGTTCAAGGACATCCATAATCTAAAAGCCAAAAAACATTTAAAGAAGGAAGCTGAGAATGCAAAAGAATATGCCACCAAACAGATTCACTTGTTGGTCCAATCAAACTACCTCACCGCACTTAATCAACAAAAGCTCTATAACAGCTTAACGGCCACGGTAGCATTGGCAAAAGAAAACCTAAGAATCAATACAAGACGATTTGAAGAAGGTTTGGGCAAATCCATAGATGTAATCGACGCCTCCCTTCTGTACAAAAAATCAAAAATAGAACAATTGGTAGCCCTCAACGATTACTATCAAGCTATTGCCGATCTATACACGGCCATAGGAGAACCGGAAAAAATAATATCCTTTATCGATTTATAAGCAACATTATGAAAAAAGCATATATAACATTGGCCATTCCCATAGCCATCATCCTTTTCGCCATCTTCTTTTTCCTTGTTAAAGCGAACAGTGATGGACAGACCATATATTCGGGTATGTTGGAAACAACAGAAATTAATGTGGCTTCGGAAATTTCTGGAAGGGTACACACCCTGCTCGTGGAAAAAGGAAGTACGGTGGAAAAAGGGCAACTATTGGCCACATTGGAACCTGATATCCTAAATGCAAAAAAGGGGCAGGCCCAAGGTATGGTCAAAGCAGCCAAATCCCTATTTAACAAAGCTGAATATGGTGCCCGTAAAGAAGAGATCAACGCTCTTCAAAACCAATATCAAATGGCGAAAAGTCAGTTTGATTTTGCAGAAAAAACCTTTAAGAGGTACCAGGCCCTTTATGCGGACAATATTATTTCCAAACAAGAGATGGATGAACTACAGTTTAAATACGATGCGGCCAAAGAACAGATGAACGCTGCAAAATCTGTATGGGAAATGGCAAAAAAAGGAGCGCGAAAAGAAGATATAAATGCAGCCTATGCCAGTTATGAAAGTGCAAAAAGTGCCTATAATGAAGTAGAGGCATTTTATGAGGAGTTAAAGATTGTCGCTCCCTCCGCTGGAATCATAAGCAACCAGATTGCCGAGGAAGGTGAGGTCATGGCCGCAGGGTATCCCATTGTTACGATACAGGTTCCAGAAAAAGTCCATGCCATTCTTAATGTAAGGGAAGACAATCTTGATGATTTCAAAATGGGCCAAGTGTATAAAGCAAGGGTACCCGGTCTTAATAACGAGGAAGTGGATTTCAAAGTTAGTTACATAGCTCCAATGGCTGATTTTGCCACTTGGGTTCCCATAAAGGCAAAGGGAGAGTACGAACTAAAGACCTTTGAAGTGCATTTAAAGCCACAGGACCGAATCTTGGAGTTGAGACCAGGTATGTCCATTCATATTTACAAATAAAACTATGCTGAACAACTGGGGGATATATCGTGTTTTTAAGCGGGAAATGTGGCGATTGGCCCAGCAGAAATCTGCTCGAAACCTATTTATCATCGTCCCTTTGGTCGCCTTTTTTACACTTGGCGCCATCTATTACAAAGGAGCGCTAAGGGAAGTGCCCATAGCCGTTTATGACAACGACAATAGCACCTTGAGCCGTACCTACATCCGTTTTTTAGAGGCTTCGCCCACATTTAAGGTCACCCATTACATATCCTCTGAGGAAGACATGGAACATACCTTTGTTGAAAATGAAGTTCAGGGAATATTTTATATCCCCAAGGATTTTCACAAAAATGTACTGAAAAAAACACCGGTACAGGTAAAGATTTATAGCAACTCCACAAATATTGTCTTTGGGAATCTCATATACAGATCAGCGGTTCAGATTACGCAATCCATAAGTGCTTCCGTTGTTATAAAACGGATGGCCCCATTGGGCATAGATCCTGGTAAAATATCAGGAACGGTCCTCCCGATACCTGTAAACACCAGAGTTGTTGGCAATCCCCAGTACAATTATAGTTATTACCTAATTCCCGGGTTGTCCATTGTACTGTTGCAAATGATCGTATTCATCGCGGCCTCAAGGGCCTTTAACAACGAATGGAAAAAGAAAACCTTTCAAGAGCTGGTGTCGGTAGCCAAGGGAAACCTACTTTCCATGCTCTTTGGGAAATACCTGGCATTTTTGGTGTATGGCCTTGGTCTGGCCGGTCTTGTTTTGGCCATATTGTTTCCCGTGTTCGGAATTCCCGTTTACGGAAATATTGGAAGCTTGGCAGCCCTGCTTTTTCTTCTGATCACGGTAAATATATTCCTAGGCTTTGGGATTTCCTTACTATTCAAAAATGAACTGATCGCCCTTGACCTGTCCATATTCTATAATTCACCCGCCTTTGTGTTCAGTGGTTTTACCTTTCCCATTTGGGCGATGCCGTGGTTGAACTCGGTATATGCCGATCTCATACCCTTTACCCACTTTTTGACCGGCTTCCTTAAGATCTATCAACTGGGCACCCCCGTTCAATTTATCTGGCCGGAAGTCTGGAAGTTGCTTGTGTTCCTCTTAGTTGCATTTGTACTGATCATAGCGGGACTGTCCATGAACCGGAAACTCATTTTTCCCATGAAAAAAATAGCTGCGACATGAACTTGAAAGTCATCTGGAAACTCATAAAAACTGAAGCGCTCTTGGTATATAACGACAAGAGCATTCTTCTCGTTTTGTTCGTTGCACCATTTCTATATCTGTTTTTGATAGGCACCACCTACCTTCATAAAGACGAGGAAAAAGTGAGCGTGGGCGTAGTGGATATGGACCGGACAACAACTAGTAGAACGTTCTTGAACAAACTGAATGCTACCCAAAAGATAGACCTGAACCATACGTACAATAGCCTTCCTGAAGCTAAAAACGGACTCCAAAGCTTTGATGTACAAGGGTATGTATATATCCCCCACAATTTTGAAAAAAAACTAAAAACCAAAGAAAGTTCACCTATTGGATTGGTTCTGGACAACACCCGATTTTTACCTTCCAATGATATCAACAAGGCAGTGAACATGGTGGCCTTGGACTACGCCGTAAAATCGAGGGAAGACTTCTTTAAATCAAAAATGGTTTCCCCGAAATTGGCCCGTGACAATGCAGAACCCGTAGCGGTCCAGGTCAATGCGGTCTACAACCCCAATAACAACTATGGTGATTTTTTGTTGCCCTTTGTCCTGTTTTTGATCCTACACCAAACACTGCTCATAGGGTTATCGGAAAGTGTGGCCTCCGACCGTGAAAAGGGTCTCATGGGAATTGGTTTTAAGGAAAGTAAAAATAACTTCCTCAATTATATACTGGGGAAAATTGGCATTTACTTCTTTATATTTATGGCCTATACCCTATTTGTCCTCTTGGTCGCTTTTCCGCTTTTTGATTTGCCGCTTCGCGGAAATTTGTTTGCGCTGTTGGGGGGCTCCGTGATTTTTCTTCTGGCCACCGTGCTCTATGGTTGGTTCTTTGCGTCTTTCTTTACCACAGAAACAGGCGCAATGGAAGTCATGGCATTTACCTCCTACCCTATATTTTTGATTACCGGCATTACCTGGTCCATCAATGAAATGCCGGAATTTGTCCAGTTCGTCTCCAACCTCATCCCCTTAAACCCTTTTTTCGTTTTCTTAAAGAAAAATGCAATTATGGGTGTTGAAAGCCATTATTATACCAACGAGACCATCCATCTCCTAAGTTTGTTGATCATAGGATATGTTACGGCTTACTTTAGGTTCCTTTATTTACAAAAAAGAGAGCCGAAGAAAGAATCAGTGCCATACGGACCCCCTCCTGATGACCAGGAAGGCAAGAGGTTTCATTTTTAATGATATCGCCTAAATATAATATGCCCCTTCATTCCCGTACTTAATTTAATTATGCTATTTTGTCACTAGAAAATTTCACTTTTATATCCTTTTGTATGACTCGATATTTACTCTGGGGAACGGTACTTTTTTTTCTTGCGGACCATAGCGACAATACAAAAACCGAGCTTCATTTTGATGTCTTTCTCAAGAACAAGAACAAGGTGGTGGGTAGTTTGACTACCAGCCAGACAACAGTTGGGTCAAAGACCCTTTATCATAGCTCGACCAATATACAAACGCGATTGATCGTGGACGTACAGGTGGATTATAACTATAACGTCACGTTTGTCAAGGACCGATTGGAGGAAGCCAATGTTGAGATAACCATAAACGACAAGCCGCATTCCAAGACCCACACCCTCCGCAATAAGGATAGATATCAAATTACAAAGGACAATGGTGACCAAATTGTCCTGGACGATGCAATAGATTATTCAACTATTCTATTGTATTTTAAAGAACCCGCCCAAATAGACCAATGCTATTCCGAACAGGACGGAAGTATCAACCACATAATCGACTTGGGAGATCATGTTTACAAAAAAATCAATGCAAAAAACAAGGAGAACCTGTATTATTATGAAGATGGGGTGCTGAAAAAGGCAACGATCGACGGCGGGATCATCCAATTGGAAATATTGGCCAATAACTAGTTTAAAACGAAAAAAAACAATGAATCTATATAAATCCAAGAGCAAATGAAAATAGGCCTAGTACTTTCCGGAGGAGGTGTCAGGGGTGTGGCCCATATCGGTGCCATAAAAGCCCTGGAAGAGCACAATATATTCCCTACCCATATTTCGGGCACCAGTGCAGGTGCCATTGTTGGTGCGCTATATGCACACGGCGTTGACTGGTCGGACATATTACACTTTTTCAGGACCGCCCCTTTATTGGATACAACCCGCTATGCCAGGAAAAAACCAGGAATCTTGGACACGGAAAAATATTATTCCGACTTTTATGGTTATCTGCACCATGATGATTTCAATTTGTTGGCAAAACCGCTATTTGTGACCGCCACAAACGTGATAGATGGAACCTTGAAAATTTTCAATGAGGGGGAACTTATACGTCCTGTATTGGCCTCAGCTTCCTTTCCCGGTGTCTTTTCACCGGTGAACATCAATGGGTCCTATTATATAGATGGCGGAACGCTCAATAATTTTCCGGTGGAACCGCTAAAAGAAAGTTGCGATCGAATTATCGGCAGTTATGTCAACCCATTGAAGAAAATCAACCTGCAAGATCTAAAACATTCCTATAATGTTATCGAGAGGGCCTATAAGATAAAATCCGCCCACGATTCCATTGCCAAATTTCCCGATTGTGATATGATCATATCACCAGAAAGCCTAAGTGATTATGCCACTTTTGATATGAAGAGCATCGATGAAATTTTTGAAATAGGATATAAAGGCACTGTACAAGTGCTGGAAGAAGCAAATGTCTTTGAATAAAATAGTGCCCCGTATATAAAAACCCTTTTGTATCGGAGCGCTCGTATCCATACCTGGGAAATCATATTTTTTTTCCAGCGTTACTGACCTAAATCATTGTTCACTCTCCTAACTACCCATAATTTTGGTTGTAAAATTGACGAAAAGGTGTCATCTGCACAAGAACCAAACCTTGGTGCCCCTTAAAAACCAAATATTGAGAAGGAAGAACCTTTTGAGGGAAAATATGGGATGGAAAAATTGACATTTCTTTTGAACATAGTATGGAACCAATTTCTAAACAATTAAAATCATGGCAACAATTCTAGATTCGGCCCAAAAAGCGATAAAAAACTGGTGGATATCAATTTTAATAGGCCTACTGTACATATTTGTGGGAATCTGGGTAATACGGACCCCTTTGGAAAGCTACATATCGCTGAGTATTATTTTTAGCGTATTCATTTTTGTATCCGGAATATTCCAAATCATATTTTCCATTTCCAACAAAAATGAAATGAAAGATTGGGGCTGGTATTTGGCCGGAGGGATCCTAGACCTGGTCATCGGCATATTGCTCTTGGCCCATCCTTTGATGACCATGGCCATTTTACCTTTATATGTTGGTTTTTGGTTGCTGTTCCAGAGCATATTGTCCATAGGCCTGTCCTTTCAGTTGAAAGCTGCGGGGATACCACAATGGGGCTGGCTTCTTTTTTGGAGCATCGTAACCCTGTTGTTTTCCTTTTTACTCTTGGCAAACCCTTTGTTTGCGAGTCTCAGCATTGTATATATGACGGCCTTTGCTCTAATAACCGCTGGAATCTTCAGGATATTCCTGGGAATCAACCTTAAAAAATTGGGTAAAATATTTAAGGATGATTAAGGAGGTTAAAAATGGGATGTAAGACCATGTACCAAACATTGGGTGGAAAGGTGCCAAGTTGGGGCTTGCCATTGTCCGAAATAATAGGTGACCGTTCAATAATATAAAAGGATCGTTGTGAAATCTTGATAAATGACAATGAGCTGTACCATAAACACAAAGAAAGTATTGTTGCCCTTTTTCATGCTTTTGTTTGTCATCGTATGGTGCAATTCCTTAATTGGAACAACAGATATAGCCAATTGGCTCATTGAGAACACCTTGACAGTCATATCTTTACTGTTTTTAATAGTTTCTTATAGGAAATACAGATTCAGCAACTTGAGTTATTTGTTGATCTGTATTTTTTTATGTCTGCATGTCTATGGTTCAAAATACACCTACGCTGAAAACACCTTTGGATTCTGGTTGCAGGACGTTTTCGGTTCCTCAAGGAACCAGTACGACAGACTGGTTCATTTCAGCTTCGGTTTTTTGCTCTATCATCCCATGCAGGAATGCTTCTCAAAATGGTTGAAATATCCCCCTCGTATTGCCATCCTGTTGCCAATCACGCTAACCCTTTCCGTTAGTGGCCTTTATGAAATCATTGAATGGCTGGTGGCCGATATTTTCTTTGTGGAACAAGGTATCTCCTATTTGGGCACCCAAGGCGATATTTGGGACGCCCAAAAAGATATGGCCATGGCTTTTCTTGGAGCGGTTTCGGCCTTTTCAATTTTCCTTGCACTTTACCAATACCGGCCCAAAACTTTAAAAGTATAGGGCAATGAAACTATCCTTCCGGTTTTATCCCCCTCCTATTATGTCTTCGATGGCACCTCAATTATAAAATTTCTTTAAAAAACCAATACATGATTTCAATCAGTTTAATCGCTTTTCGATCCCAATACCTTTGAACTATAATTCATAAAAACAATAAAAATGAAAACACCTAACATTGGAATTTCAGCAGAAAACAGACAAGCCATTGCCGATCAATTGGCCAAGATATTGGCCGACGAATTTGTGCTCTATTCTAAAACCCTTAATTTTCACTGGAACGTCGAAGGTCCCGATTTTCACACCGTACACACCTATTTGGAGACCTTGTACAACGAACAACAGGAAATTGTTGACACCGTGGCCGAAAAAATACGTGCGCTAGGGCATTATGTCCCCGCAACCTTAAAAAGGTATTCCGAGTTGACACATCTTACCGAGAAAACAAAAGGCGAAAATGACAGCCAAAGCATATTTGCCGAACTGTTGGAAGACCATGAGAGCATAATTATTTTCCTAAGAGAGGAAATTAAGCCCATCGCGGACAAATGGCAGGCCGAAGGCATAAGCGATTATGTTACAGGATTGATGGAGCAACACGAGAAAACCGCTTGGATGCTACGTTCACATTTAAAATAAAATGATTCCAAAAACCATGTATGGAGACAGGAAACAGGATGCATAATTTAAAAAACTTCAAAGATGGACTATAAAAATATTACCATTGCCGGAAGCGGCGTTCTAGGGTATCAGATCGCATTTCAAACTGCGTTTCATGGATTTCATGTAACGGTCTACGATATTAACGACGAGGCGCTGGAAAAAGCAAAGGCCAAATTCAGTGATCTTGGAGAGGCATACAAAAAGGATTTAAATGCCACACAGCAACAGATAGACCGAACAAGTCAAAATTTAAGTTACACCACTGATTTGGCCGAAGCGGTAAAGGATGCCGACCTGCTCATTGAAGCCGTTCCCGAAAATCCGGCCATAAAAACGGATTTTTATAAAAAGTTGGCGAAAGTAGCTCCGGAAAAAACCGTATTTGCCACGAACTCTTCTACACTATTGCCCAGTCAATTCGCAGAAGCCACGGGCAGACCTTCAAAATTCTTGGCCCTACATTTCGCCAATACCATATGGATCCACAATACCGCGGAAATTATGGGACATGCCCAGACCGATCCCAAGGTTTTTGATGATGTCCTGGCCTTCGCAAAAGCCATTGGTATGTTGGCCCTGCCTTTGCACAAAGAGCAACCGGGATATATCCTAAATTCATTATTGGTACCCTTGTTAAGTGCCGCTACCCGTTTATTGGTAACCGAAGTTGCCGATCCACAAACCATAGACAAAACATGGATGAAAGCAACAGGGGCACCCACGGGCCCTTTCGGAATTCTTGATATCGTGGGTATTATGACTGCTTATAATATTGACAAAATAGCGGCGGAAAAAACGCAAGATGAGTTGAAAATCAAAACGGTAAACTACCTAAAAGAAAATTATATAGATAAAAATAAATTAGGGGTCTCTACGGGAGAAGGATTTTATAAATACCCAAACCCTGCGTACAAGGACCCGGATTTTTTAAAGTAAGTCCAATCATTTCAATAGCTATTGAAAGACAAACTCGTTTGGCATGATGGGATAAACATGTTTAGAAATAAAAAAGATACTTATGAAAGGCCATAAGAAACTAAACGAACTGGCATCCACGGCCATATGTGGAAACGATATCAGTTCTTCAGTGTTATATGTATCCGCATTGGCCATTGCCTTTGCCGGACAGTATGCATGGATTACGTTGCTTATGGTCTCTTTTGTTCTTTTTTTGTTCAGAAAAATTTATGGGGAAGTGGTCGGAGCCTTGCCCTTGAACGGTGGTGCCTATAACGCCTTGTTGAATACCACAAGTAAATTTATGGCGTCCTTTGCTGCCACATTGACCTTGTTGTCGTATATGGCCACCGCCGTTATTTCGGCCAACGAGGCCGTACATTACCTGCACCATTTGGTACCGTCCATCCCCATAATCATCGCGACCATACTCTTGTTAAGTTTTTTTGGTGTCCTCACCATCGGAGGGGTTTCCGAATCGGCAAAGGTAGCTATCGGTATTTTTATTTTCCACCTCGCTTCCTTTACCGTTCTGAGTGCTTTTATCATTTATTTTCTCGCAAACCACGGTTTGCAGACCTTTATACAGAACTGGCATTTGCCTTTTACGGGAGGAAGCATCACCAAGGCCATTTTCCTCGGTTTTGCAGCTTCGATGTTGGGAGTTTCCGGCTTTGAAAGTTCGGCCAACTTTGTAGAGGACCAACAAAAAGGGGTTTTCCCTAAAACATTGAAAAACATGTGGATGGTGGTAAGTGTCATTAATCCATTGGCTGCACTTTTCGCCCTTTCCCTGTTCTCCATCCCCGTATTGCAAAGTGAACCTTACCAGAACACACTTTTGATCGAAATGGCATCCCACGTCGGTGGCAATTGGTTGTCCATATTGATAGGTCTTGATGCGTTTTTGGTTCTTAGTGGCGCGGTTTTGACCAGTTTTGTCGGGGTTTCCGGCCTATTGGAGCGAATGGCCTTGGATAGGATCTTGCCCCAGTATTTTTTAAAGAAAAACAACAAAGGAAGTTCGTACCGGATCATTCTTGTTTTCCTGATCCTGACCGTTTCCGTTTTGCTCATTACCAAGGGCAATGTCAAACTGTTGGCCGGTGTCTACACGATTTCATTTTTATCGGTAATGACCCTGTTTGGCATAGGGAACATACTATTGAAAGTAAAAAGAAATAGCTTGCCCAGGCCAGAAAAAGCAAGTTGGTTGGCCATTATCGTGGCCATAGCCGCAGTTGTTTTTGCCTTGATCGGAAATATTTCAATGCAACCGCAAGAAGGTGTGCCCAGTAATTTATCTGTCTTCCTTGAATACTTTGTCCCTGCGATCATTTTCATAACGGTAATGCTCAACAGGACCCTATTGTTGAAATTGCTCCTTAAGATCATCCATTCGGTTTTTGACCCTGTCCGTAGTCTTGTCCTAAAAGCGGATGATAAAATCGTTTCACTGATCGATGATATCAATTCACAGGAGTTTGTCTATTTCACCAAGGACGATGATGTGGAAACCCTGAACAAGGTCCTGCTGTACATTTTAAGAAACGAACATACCAAAAAATTGAAAGTGGTTACCGCGACAAAAAACGGCAACCCCATTTCCGAGCAATTTAGGAACGATATAAAGGTAGTGGATAGGGAATACCCCAAGATCAAGATCGAGTTCATTGAATTGGATGCCAGTTTCGGTCCTGACCTCATCACCAAATTATCCAAGGAATGGAATATCCCGATCAACTTTATGTTCATAGGCTCTCCAGGCGACCGTTTCCCCTATAAAATTGAAGAACTGGGCGGTGTTCGGCTGATAATTTGACGGAATCCCTGCCAGTTAGGTATCTCAGGTCGGTTTTCATCTATGCCTTTAGAGCTTACTTGTCATTGGCATATCGATTAAAGAAACTGAGCTCGATACTTTTCTTGGCATTATCAAAAAGCTGACGTACCCGATCCAAACTTTCGTTTTGTATCTCGGCAATTTCTCCAAGGGTAAACTCGTACTCCGTAGCCAGTTCAAAAACGGTCCGCATCGGCAATGGCAAGTTGTGCAATACCATTTTCATGTGCTTTCTCATATCCTCCTCATCCAATTCCCGATCCAGTTTGTCTTGAAGTTTCTGTTTGTTGTCTTCAACAAAAACATGGTTCAGTATATAATCGTTTTTTGGATAGGAGATATCGTCGAGTTCCTCGATCATCACATAGTCACCATCTCCGTCCGTAGAAAAATTTTCTTCCATCTCGTCCCATTCCGCTTTTGAGTAATCATCAATGTTTTTCAAAAAATGGTCGTCGAACTCCTCATCCGTTATGGTGTCCTCGAGCAGTTCGTTTGCTTTTTTGAACAACCAAGAGTGCAGTGCTTTTTCGTTCTTGACCTCATCAAAATGGTCATAGGCCTCTATAAATAGTTGATCTATGAAATCATCGGGTTTGTATTTACCATGGGGCAGATTGCCCTTGGTCAAAGCTGTGCCAATCCTACTGGTGATATAGCGCCGTACCTGATGAAGTGTTTTCAACAACAAGTTGTTAAATGCAGATTTGTTATTTTCTTTTTTAAACCGCTTTAAATCGGTAAACGTACTTGCCACAAATACATTAAATGCCTTATTGCTTTCGTAATATTGTAGAGTATCCATCTTTACTGTTTTTTATATCTATACCCTCAAAATTGCAGACTTGTACCGAGTAATACTATGACCGAGGTCAGGAAGCGCAAAAAAATCCAGGATGTTCCAAAGCAACCAAATCAACCCTGACCTTTGATGGCAGAACGGTATTCCATCTTTGTCCCGGTTCCAGTAACATGGACATTGAACTAGCTCGACTTGGCCCTTCCGATAAGACCATTGCCCGCGTACTTTATGGCCTGTGCCACTACCAAGGATCCAAAAGCGAACAGTACAACAACGCCCATTTGTCCAAAGGACAAAGGCCTTAGGTAAAGTACTTTTGCAACTGGGGGTACAAAAACAATTCCAAAGGCAATGATCAAGGACAGGATGATAGCGCCCCATACCCAAGGATTGGCCGTAACTTCGTTTTTAAAGAAAGACTCCTTACTTTTTGGCATGTTAAAAACGTTGAGCAGTTGTGCCAATACCAAGGTATAAAAGGCCATATTGTTCGTGATTTCGGCAGAAAGGCCCAAACTGTAGTGGGCGTACACCACCATACCAAGTACAGCGGCACTGATGCAAAGACCGTAGGCAAGGGTCTCATACCAGTCCACACGATCCAAAATGGGCTCCTTTGGATTTTTGGGCGATTGCCGCATAATGTCCTTTTCCCCTTTTCCCAACCCGAGGGCCAAGGCAGGAAAGATATCGGTGACCAAATTCAAGAACAAGATCTGTAACGGCAGCAAGGGAGAAGTCAGGTTGAACAAGGCCGCTACAGCCACCGAAACAATCTCTGCCAGGTTACAGGACAAGAGATATACTACAAACTGACGGATATTCTGAAAGATCACCCTACCCTGCCGAATGGCCAATTCTATGGCTGTAAACTTATCGTTCTTTAAAATAACATCGGCGGCTTCCCGGGCGGCTTCCGTACCGCGTATACCCATGGCAATACCAATGTTCGCTTTTTTAAGGGCGGGCACGTCATTGATACCGTCACCGATCATACCCACAATGTGGTTGTTCCTTTGATAGAACTTGACCAAGTTCAGTTTTTGCTCTGGGGTTACCCTGGCAAAGACCGCCGCATCCAGCAATTTTGGGTCCTTATGGGTATGGAAATCCCCTTGTTCAAGGTCTATGCCCCGAAGTACGGTCCCAGGCAGGGTGCCACGCTCCAACAAGCCCACCTCTTCCGCAATTTTTTTGGCGGTTCCCGGATGGTCCCCTGTGACCATGACCACCTTTATACCTGCCTTTTTATAAATATCGATGGTGTTTTTTACATCATCGCGGGCGGGATCGATAAAGCCAATGATTCCCAAAAAAGTAAGTCCTTGCAATAGGGTTTCCCTTTCCGGGGTTTCCTTTACATTTTTATGGGCAAATGCCAAAGTCCTCAAGCCTTGGGAGGCCAATTCATCCACTTTTTTTTCCCATTCATTTTTATCGTTGAAGGCTTCAATGCCACTGCGCCCCATGATACTATCGCAGGAATCGACAAGGTTCTCAAAAGCCCCTTTCACATAGACGTTGAAGTGTTCCGTTCCCCTATGGGCCGTCGCCATCAGTTTTTGTTCCGCATCAAAGGGGAGCTCCAATATTTTGGGGTTGTTTTCTTTAACCTTCCCAGGGCTATACCCTGAATATTCGGCAAAATCCATCAAGGCCAGTTCTATGGAATCGCCCCGTTTTTCCTTTACTGTGGGGTCTACATTATTACACAGTATCCCGGCTCTCATCATTTCAGCGAAAACCCTGTTCTTTTTGATGTCCTCAAACGAGGTATCGTAGGTTTGGTACACATCCGATAGCAATGTGTCCCGAAGGGCCACCGTATGTACATTCATCCGATCTTCGGTCAACGTCCCGGTCTTATCCGTACAGATAATGGTCGTGGCCCCCAAAGTCTGTACGGCCTCCATTTTTTTGATCACCACCTTTTTTTGTGCCAGTTTCAGCATGCCTTGCGCCAAGGCCACCGTTGCCACGATCGGCAGACCTTCCGGTATGGCGGCGACGGCCAATGCCACCCCGGTTTCGATCATCAGCAAGAGATCTTTCCCCCGAAGAGCGCCAATGAACACGATCAAGACGGCAAAAAACAAGACCAGTCCGATAAGTCCTTTACTCAAACGGTTCAATTTTTTCTCCAAGGGAGTACTCTCTTTTTGGGCATCGATACCCATTTGTTGTATCCTTCCCAATTGGGTGTCCTTACCTGTTGCCGTAACGATGGCACTGCACGACCCGGTAATGACCATTGTACCCCTGAACACCATATTGTTTTGGTCGGAAATCGGGGTTTCTTTGGCTATTGGGTCCGTGGACTTGGCCACTGGAATGCTTTCCCCGGTCAGGGCAGATTCCTTCACGCTTAGATTGTCGACCTTGATCAACCGGGCATCTGCTGGCACTACGTCACCTGGACCCAGTAGCATGACATCCCCGGGAACCAATTCCGACGTCTTGATGTTCAACCTATGGCCGTCCCGGACCACCACGACCATGGCTCGCCCCATTTTTCGAAGGGCCTCCAAGGAACGTACTGCCTGTAGCTCCATAAAAAAACCGATGGAGACTGAAATCACAATCACGACAAGGATTGCAAAGCCCTCTAACGGATCATCGAACATAAAGGCCAGCAGGGCTGCCACCGTAAGAATGTAGATTATAGGGTCCAACAATTGGTCGGCAAGTATGCGCCACCGTTTTTTGGGAGCCTGTTCGGGGACTTCGTTCGGGCCGTAAGATTCCAGACGTCGTTGGACCTCGTGTTCGCCGAGGCCTTTTTCTATGTGGCTTCCCAAGCTCGAAACAACATCTTCTACGGAAATGGCAAAGGGATTTTGGAGCATTTGTCACGTTTTTTGGGAACAGGGACAAGGAATCAAGGCCATCGAAAAAATCAGGGGCGGCCAACTTCCTCCGTAACTTTTTATCAATTTAATCAATGACATGGATTGATCGTTTCAGGTCAAACACTATCATTGGGATAAAATTAGAAAGGGGAAACGATCCAAATGATGATTTAGGTCAGGATAGCTTACTAAATGGACGGAAATTGGTACTTGCCAATGAAAAGTGATACCGTTGTCCCCCCCTTTTTTATTCCATTTGATTTTTGGAGCTACCCATTGCCCAATGTCACGCTCCCAAAGTGAACTGGCTCCAGGGGTACTCGGACATAGGATTGGATTCTGCTACTTTTAAGGATATGGTTAATCACAAAACCTTTTGGGTTAGGCCCATCACATCCTCTTGGTGAGGTCTATTGGGGTTCAATATTATTAAAAGCAATCATGGCAAATAAACCTCTGCTTCAAAAAATCGGTACAACCAAAAAAATATACTGACGATTCCCTAGGTCAACCTTTGGCCACACACCTTGGTCTAAAGGTCAACGATACCTCCCATAAGGCCCCGGTGTCCATCAGTCGGTAATTTCAAAAACCTTCAACAGGCCTTTTTCTTTTGTATTGGGCACCTCAGAAATAAAAGCATATTTCCCTGGATCTAATTCCACGGTAAAATAGCCCGTACTTTCCGCCGACATATCATTTACCCCTCCAAGAAACGTAACGCCATTGGGAACTGGGGTGATCAGTCCCTTGGGATGGGACCAATCCATCCATTTCTCCAAGGCTTCGATATTGGCATGGGCATCCAACCGGGCGATATTGATGTCGTGCCATATGAAATTTTCGTGTGGCTTTTGGTCTTTCACATATACGGAGAAGGTGTGCCTCCCTTTGGTAATGGGCTTGTTCCAACTGATACCTTCCTCACCCGAAAGAACAATGTCAATTGTTGCCATAGGGGGTTCACGGCCATTGTCCTCATTTGTTACTATGAGGGGCTTGGCCATACCCATAAGGGTATGAAACTTCCCATTGGGCATTTTTACGTAACACTCCATAATGTAATAACCAGGATCCAATTTCAAGGTGCTTACTGCCGAATGTTTGGGTGAAACCAGACCTGAACCACCACTGAAGACAATGTCAAAATACCAAGGCGGTAATTTGCCGAACGCCGCAAAACCTTCTTCTGATTTGCCCATATTGATCAAGGTCATTCCCTCTTCAAATACAGGGGCCACATCAGCAATCGTGTTTATAATGGTTTTACCTTCGGGATATTTGTCCAACAGGAAAAAGTGGGCCTCATCGGAGAGGTTTTCATAGATAAAGGTGTTCCAGCCGGAAGAAATGGTATCCACCGATTGAAATTCCATGCTACGGGTCGTGATCTTGATGGTATTTTCGTTCATGGCCACCGGTTGGGTCGTTGCCGGGGCCTTTTCAACCACATCGGGCTGCTTGTTCTTCTCCTTACAATTGGTTACAACGAATGCCAGAAACGACAGGCTCACTGTTCTAAGTATTGTTTTCATATAGCTTATTGTTATTGGGTAATAATTGCACATATTCTACCAGAAATAGGAAAATCATTGTCCCGCTCCGTTATTCCACTACTTCCCCCAAAAAAGGTCATTTTCAGTTCGTTGTCCGTTAGTTTATCGGTTTGCATAGTCCCTTTTCTGAAAAATCATTCATTTATTGATTCTTTTTGTGTCCCTGTCCGCATTGAAAAAATTCGGGCCTCCTTTATTTTTCCAACACATCCATCCAGCATGGTGTGGTTATTTTTTAAGTATCCCGAAATTCGGTATGCATAAGGTCCAAATTAAACCATGAGCCCCTTACTTTGGAGTAAAGATGTCCAAGAGTAAGAGGCCATAAGTATCCCAGCTGTAAAAGCGTATGGGGAATGCTTTTTGGTTTGATCACATCTTGTGTTTTAAAGTGATATCAATCACAGGATTCGTTCGCCACTTCCGATTCTGCCTCATCTATGGCCTGGTCAATGGCGGCTTTATTTGCCGTCGGGACACAATCAGCTATATCGCGAAGTGCTTCAAGATAATCAAAAGCTGCCGTTTTAAAGGCTGAACAATTTTGGTCTGAAGGGTCTTCCGCATATGCATTTAGGGCATTGGAATAGTCAGTGAGTTCACTTTGGATCCATTCGGTCCATGTTCCCGCTTGGCAATCAACGGATGATATATCATCCTCGCTGTCGTCACCACTGCAACTTACAAGTAAGGAAGAAGTTATGGCTATACAAAAGATAACAAAAATATTTCTACTTATTGCTTTCAATAGAATGTCATTTATGTCCATCTTATTAAATTTATGGTTACTGTATTTTAGTTACTTGGATTTATATTTTGGATACTGTTGTTTTTATCAAAAAAGAAGGGGATTTACCATTGACTATTTTATATGGCTTATCAAAATTGTCCCCTCCTTCTTTTAAAATGTGACCTGCAAGCCAAAATCAAACTAGGAGACACTAATTTTCTTGTGGTTTTGCTCCAAAGTCACATAAGTGGTGGTCATGTTATCTTTTTGTTTCCTTTTTTGGATGACTTTAGATGCTGAACTTTATCCCTCCTGCGATGACCAACTGTCCTCCATCGATGATTACATATTTCAATTCAGCGAACGGGGTTATGCTACCTCCTATATTAAAATTGGCGCCACCTCCAAGGTTAAGTCCAAAACGCCCATCGCTAGCGGAATAATCATCCAAGAAACCGCCAAAGGCACTGTCATCATAATCCACTTTGACACTGGAATAGTTCAAACCGGCTATTCCGTACACCCCGATACCGTCCTCATCCAAGAAATAATAATTGGCATTGGCGTTCACTTCGAACCAGTTGATCTTAATTCCCGCTTCGTCTTTGGGAAAATAATAGATCAAGGATGGTGAAATGGTCAATTTTTCCACAATGGGAAACTCCGCATTGGCTCCTATTCCAATACTTTCAACTTCAGTGCCGTATGCCAATAGTGCACCCAGTTTGGTTTCTGATTGGGCATTGGCAGTGAAAGAAAAGGTAAGACATAAAAATGCTGTTACAAATAAGAGATTGATTGTTTTCATTTATTATAGTATTTAATGGTTTATATTATTTTATTATTTGTCCAACTGTTCCAAATCCAATTCCTTGAGAATTTGCTGTAATTCGTTATGGGCGATCTCTTTGGTTTTGATATCCACGGCAAACCTATCCCCATAAAAAAGGGACAAGTTGTAGGTGTCATCTTTCAAATCGGATTCCTTTACTTTGAGTCCATTGATGATTTTTGTCTTGGTGGTGCCCCATGAGCCCTTTTGGTCATAATTCATTGTACTTGACATACGATATGGGCCTACGCCACTGGCTCCTTTTTCCC
>CEVF01046703.1_pt1 | contig 26197 bp, 20 predicted proteins | sample 356441 | NCBI WGS metagenome assembly CEVF01 (sample SAMEA2622765, study PRJEB7988) | marine metagenome | biome: marine biome (ENVO:00000447); feature: surface water layer (ENVO:00002042); material: "saline water (ENVO:00002010), including plankton (ENVO:xxxxxxxx)" | depth 5 m | reverse complement strand
GACAACCTTGATGAGTTCTTCGAATCCACACTATTTTCCGAATAGCCATTAAACTGAGCTAGAGGGCAACACCGACCCGGCACAAGGCACCGGCGGGCTCTGCCCCCCGTTTCCCTGAACCATTTTAGAACAGCTGGTAGTGCAACCATAACATGGCCGCGCCTTGTAACCGTAAACTGGCCGGGTATGGCTTGGATATGGTGTTATCGATGCGAAGTGTGATTTCAAGCTTTTAAACAAAAGCGGACATTCGTAGCGCCTCTTCACTTGCAGCATTCAACGCCTTTGGAGCAGAAAGCTTTTCAAACATGGTGTGCCAGCAGGCCCCGTACTTCAGCACCATCGAGCCAATACTTACCGATCTGTAGCCGGGGTACGCGGAAGCCAAAGTTCCCTTCAGAAAGGAAATCACTAACCATCTGGGCACCGTCCACGCCATTGCCATGTGCAACGCGGCTGAACTGGTGGCTGGATTGATGACGGATGTGTCCATTCCCAGCAATGGCAAGTGGATTCTGCAGGCGATGACGGTGAATTATCTGGCCAAGGCCAGAACAGATCTGCGTGCTATTGCAGAGGGAGACGGTATTGATTGGGAAACGGCAGGTGAAAAAGTGGTGCCGGTTTCAGTGATTGATGAGGATGGGCAGACGATATTTACTGTCCGGATCACGATGAATGTGAAGCTCGCCTAGTGGTTGACCAAGTAATAGATTGAGCGGCGGTGGTGGTGGCATGAATTGTCATGCCACCTCTCCAAAGGCCCTGCGCCAGTCACGAGGGCTCACGTGGTGACGTTGCTTGAAATGCTGCCGGAATGACGCTGCTGTGTGGAAGCCGATTCTTTCCGAGATGGCTTCCACAGACAGTGACGTGGTTTCCAGTAGTTCCCGTCCTCGTCGAAGCCTTTCACTCACTAGCCACTCCACAACCGTCATGCCAGTGGCTTTCTGAAAGTGACGGGTGAAGGTGCGCCGGCTCATGGCGGTACGGGCAGCCAGTTCATCGATGGTGTTGGCTTTGTCCAGATGTTCCCGCAAGTAATCCAGTAGACGATTCATGTGCGCATCCTGGGTGGAAATCGCGATCGGCTGCTCGATGAACTGGGCCTGACCACCTTCCCGGTGCGGAGGGACCACCATCAGACGGGCAAGGGTATTAGCGGTCCTGGCACCGTAATACTCCCGCACCAGAAACAGGCAGCAATCGAGCCCAGCCGCCGTACCAGCGGAGGTAACCAGCCGGTCGTCTTCCACATAGAGAGCGTTGGTATCCAGGTTTACCTGCGGAAACCGTTTGAGGAAGTCCTGCTCCGCCAACCAGTGGGTTGAGGCCCGTTTGTTATCCAGCAAACCCGCGTAGGCCAGGGCATAGGTGCCGTAACAAAGGCCCACCACATGGGCACCGCGCTTATGGCAGCGGGCAAGGGCTTCAGACAATTCAGGGGGTGGTGCTTCGTTCAGATCGTGCCAGCCGGGCACTACCGCAATATCAACTTTGTCCAGTAGTTCCAGCCCGCCATCCGGCTGCACGGTCATGGCCCGCTCGGATGCCAGGGGTTTGCCGTCCGGCGTGATAATCAGCAACTCGAACAAGGGGCCTTCAGGCAGGGCAATGCTGAACACCATGTAGGGCACGGAAAAGTGAAAGGGGCTGAATTGTGGATGAAGGACAAGCCCGACTCTGGGTAGTGTCATGGTGCCACTCCTTAAGTTCATTTGACCTAATGATAACTGTTTGGCCCAATTCTTTCGATAATTGTCCTTCGGGTCAATATTGGTGATGGCCAAATCTCCGTAGACTTATTCCATCAACGAACACTCTGGTAGAGGACAAATACCATGTTGATCAAAACCTTCGCTGGCGCACTGGTGCTGGCTTCGACTGTTTTTGCTGGCGCCACTTTCGCGGAGTCTGGCGCTCAGAAGTCCAGTCATCAGATACAGCAGATCCGTAATGCCACTATAAAGATCACCTACGGGGAGACTACGTTTCTGATCGACCCAATGCTGGCTGATCAAGGTGCCTATCCGGGCTTCGAAAACACCTACCGTAGCGAATTGCGCAATCCTCTGGTTGGGCTGCCCATGGCCGTAGAGGATGTGGTCGAGGGCACGGATGCGGTGATTGTGACCCACACCCACCTGGACCACTGGGACGATGCCGCCCAGAAACAATTGCCAAAGGACATTCCCCTGTTCGTTCAGAATACAGCCGACGCCGAGATCATTCGTTCACAAGGTTTCAAGGATGTACGCATTCTGGACGATGTAGCTGAGTTTCGGGGCGTGACGCTCCATAAAACGGGCGGTCAGCATGGATCAGATGCTATCTATGCTGTCCCCGAGTTGGCCAAGTTGCTCGGTGAAGTCATGGGCGTGGTTTTCGAGTCAAAGGGGCAGAAAACAACGTATGTGGTGGGCGATACCGTGTGGCGTGATGAAGTTGTGCGGGCGCTGGGACGTTACCGTCCCGAAGTCATTGTGCTGAACACCGGCGCTGCGGAGGTGTCCGGCTTTGAGGGGGACCCTATCATCATGGGTAAGGAAGATACGTTGCGTATACACCGCGCAGCCCCGGATGCCACCATTGTCGCCGTGCACATGGACGCCGTGAATCATATGACCCTGAGCCGCGAGGAGTTGGCGGAGTTCGTTCAGCACGAGGGGATTGATGAGCAGGTTTTGATCCCGGCGGATGGTGAGAGTCTTTCTTTCTGACCAGAGCACACCTGAAATAAATGACCAAATGAGGAACAGTCTAATGAGCAAGCGAGCCGTTATTGTTGTCGATATACAGAATGAGTACTTTGCCTCCGGCAAGCTGCCGCTGGTGAACATTGAACAGGCAGCCGCCAAGGCTGCACAGGTGATAGAGTCAGCGCGTCAGAACAAAGACCTGCTGGTGCATATTCACCACGAGTTCCCGGACCCCAACGCGCCTGTATTCACACCGGGTTCAGATGGCATCAACATCCACGAGTCCGTGGCACCGAAAGGTGAGGAGCCGGTCATTCTCAAGAACTATCCCAACTCATTCCTGAAGACCAACCTGAAAGAACTGCTGGATACCAACGACATTGAGGAAGTAGTAGTGATTGGCGCCATGAGCCATATGTGCATTGAGGCTACCAGCCGCGCCGCTTCAGACTTTGGCTACAAGGTCACTGTGCTAGAAGATGCTTGCGCCACGATGGACCTTGAGTTTAACGGCGTGAAGGTGCCAGCTACACAAACGCATGCCACGGCTATGGCGGCTTTGGAGTTCGCCTACGCAACCGTTCAGTCCACTCGCGATTACCTGTAACGATATTGTCCTTAATATCTAATAGTGGCTCCCGTAACCGAGCTGACTGGCGAGGCATGTTTCGGGGGCCCGTTCGATCCTTAACCACCCGTCGTCTGTAACCGTGAGTTGGCAGAATGATGCAAGTAATTAATGCCCGTCCGCCGCAATGAAGGAGTAATAGTCCACTCCTCATTCTGGACATAGAACTGCCTAATATCTTTCTTACTACATCAAAAGCCACACGGCTCATTACAGTCCGCGTTTACTCCAACAAACTCCGCCTACCGCCTCCGCTCAACTAGTTACTGTACGAAACCGATGAACGCCACTAAGCTGGCAAAAATTAGAGCTTTTATGCGGATACTGACAAAATGAAAAAAGCTTCCATACGCGCAGCAATAGTTGCTATTGACGGGTGTTATTCTTCTAGTCTTGCCGGTTTTGCGGATGTCTTGCAGGTGGCCAATTCCCACCTTCGTCGATACGAAGGAACATCCGGGAGCGACATCTCTCGCACATTCGAATGGGAATTCGTGTCTCTCGTAAGTCAACGAGTTACCGCTTGCAACGGACTGCCGATTACACCCGTCCGTTCCCCGGCAACGAAGCCCTATGATCTTGTGTTTATTCCCGGGATTTACTACGACGGAAGAGAGGCATTCAGTCAGTTGTTGAAGGATGCCGCGCCATTATGCTCGTGGTTGGAGGAGCAATGGGAAGCAGGTTCGATGCTAGCAGCCAACTGCACTGGTACCTTTATATTGGCAGAAACTGGACTATTAAGTGGCCGTGATGCCACAACGACTTGGTGGCTAGAAAAATTATTTCGTACAAGATACCCAAAGGTAAAGCTGAAGCTTAAATCGATGGTAACAGAGTGTGAGCGACTAAGCTGCGCCGGTGCCTCGGCCTCTCACTTGTTACAAGCCGTGTATATGGTCGAATATTTCTGCGGCAGTTCGGTGGCATCCCTGACAGCAAAAACAATGCTGATCGACACTAGCCAAACAATACAGCTACCGTTTCTTTCATTGCAGACTGAAGAGGAGCATGGCGACGCAATAGTTGCAAAAGCCCAGCTGTGGCTTCAGAAACATTTTTCAGAACCAGTGAGGTTACCGGAGCTGGCGAATATGCTGTCAGTGAGCGAGAGAACCCTTATCAGGCGATTCAACACAGCTTTAGGCACTACGCCTGGCGCCTATTTGCAGACTCTCCGATTGGACTTAGCTCGCAGGTTACTGGAAAACGGTAACCTTGGAGTTGATGAAACAGCCCATCAGGTAGGCTATCAGAATGGGAGCTCCTTCACGCGACTATTTCGTAAACAGGTTGGTATGACACCGGTAACTTACCGCAATAGATTTGCCCGCACTAACACTACTGTGGTGAGCGATCAGGCTGGCTGCCAATAGCTGTCCGGTTTAGCGGAGGCTACTCCAGAATTACCGGACTGCTACCTATCCAAGTTTAAATGGCCCGAATTTCTATGCTAGGGCCAGTTGTAGGAACGAAGTGGTTATTCAACTTCTTTATAGAGCGGGTGCATCTTTTCGTCAAAATCGTCGAGTGAGGGGAATTCAAGAGGAGTGAGCCTGTCGAGATTCTGTAGTCTTTCCTGATAGTCTCTCAGGTACTGAACCCGCGCTTCGTGACTGATGTAGGGAACATGGAAGGCGACAAACGGCGGCAGCACCGTAAAGCCCAGATATCCCAAAATACCACGCTGAATGGGCCTAATCATCGCTTCAAGCTCACCATGTACAGCACGGGAGCCGAACATATGCTTTTGGGAGCCGATTGTGAACGAGAGCATGGCCTTTTTGCCGCGCAGACCGCCATAATCATAGAAACGGGTTCCACCATAGCAGTACCCTGAAACAAAGACACGATCAATCCACCCTTTCATGATCGCAGGCATTCCGAACCAGTAGATAGGGAAATTGAAGATGATGAAATCCGCCCACTTCACCTTTTCAAGCTCTGCTCCAATTTCTGGATCGAGGCCGCCTTGCTTATACGCATTGCGTTGCTCCAATGCATAAACAAGATATTCCGGATCAATTCGCTTAAGAAAATCATCCCCAGTCGCGACTGGATTAAACCGCATCTCGTACAGATCGGAGACCTGCACAGTGTACCCTTGATTCTCTAGCTGTTCTCTCGCGAGATTCTTCATTGATGAATTGAATGATTTGGGTTCGTTGTGTGCGTGGACAATTAGTACATTCATAAAACCTCCGAGTATTTTCCAATAGCTCGAACAATACTGCGGATGCGGATTCGGTATAAATGTCAAATATGACGATTTTTATGCCGATACTGCCAAGATTAGAAAGGGCTAATGCTTGTCATTTACTTTGTCTGACCTAAATCTACCGATCTCAGTGGCGCCCAGGTAGGTTCTACAGCCGGCAACGAGCTCATGCATCCAACGACGGCATTTCGCCCGTTGCCGCTGTGAAAAATCTTAAAATACTGTCCTGGATTAGTTGACCACTACAATTGTCCGAATTGCACATGGCAGATCTTTATATTGATAAACAAGCTCCACTGGTTATAAAAGTATGGCGTCCAGCTAGTACTGGTAGAAAATACTATCCTTCATTCGAATCAACGGTGGGCTAGAGAACGCCCCTGAAATTTACTATTCATATAAAGTCAGTAGCGCTCAAATAGCGCAGCGATACCTTGGCCACCGCCGATACAGAGGCTCACCACAGCGTAACGCCCTTGGATCCGTTTCAGCTCATGCAGCGCCTTCACAGCAAGGATCGCGCCGGTGGCACCGATGGGATGCCCTAAGGCGATGCCGCTGCCATTGGGGTTTAATTTGTCGACGGGAATCTCGAGGTCCCCTGCGACAGCCAACGCCTGTGCAGCAAACGCTTCGTTAATTTCCCATATATCGATATCTGTCACCGACAGGTTGGCATTCTCAAGCAGTTGGCGAATAGCCGGGACGGGGCCAATTCCCATATATTTGGGCTCCACTCCGGCAAAGCTATAGCCCAACAATCGCGCCATGGGTTTCAGCCCTTGATCCTCAGCTGCTTGTCGTTCCATCAATACTAACGCAGCCGCCGCATCATTCAGCCCCGACGCATTCCCGGCAGTGACCGTGCCCTCCTTCTTGAACGCAGGCTTTAGCTTAGCCATGTCATCCAGCGTGCAGTGGTGACGCACATGCTCGTCGGTATCGAAACGAGTAACGCCTTTCCGGGACAGCAACTCAATTGGCACAATCTGTTCTTTGAAATAGCCCTGTTCGATGGCGTGCTGGGCACGATTATGGCTGGCCACCGCCGCTTGGTCTTGCGCCTCACGGGTGATCCCCCACTTCTCGGCGATATTTTCTGCGGTAATTCCCATATGAATCTTCTCGATGGGGCAAGTGAGAGCCCCTACCATTGCATCCACCAATGCGCCATCGCCCATGCGATAACCGAAGCGTGCGTTGGGCACCCAATAAACCGCCCTACTCATGGACTCCGCACCGCCGGCCACGACGCAGTCACAAGCACCGGTCTCGATCTGCTGAGCCGCGCTAACCAAGGCTTGGAGCCCACTGCCGCAAAGACGGTTGACGGTTAACGCAGGGACCTTTTCAGACATCCCCCCCTTCATCGCCGCCACTCGCCCCATATACATATCGGAGGGATCGGAATCTACCACATGGCCAAAGACACAATGTCCAACTCGCTCCGGATTGATATCCGCACGGGCCATCGCTTCACGAACTACAGTACCGGCGAGATCGGTAGGTGCGTGGTTTTTTAGACTGCCGCCGTAAGTACCAATCGCCGTGCGAACGCCGCTGAGCACAACCACTTCAGGATTATTTACTTTCATATTTTTCTCCTGTTATCTGCGTATTAAAGGAAAGAACATGCATATCAATAAGAATTACGATGCTGTACGCCAGCGCGTCTAAAGGTTTACATAGGGCATACGATCCCATGCAGTGAGACGCATAATGGAAATCGGTTCATTTCATTTGGGAAGCAAACATATTCTGGATTTGCTTTTCGTGGATCAGTTTGTGCTCGATATACTTCAGTAGATGTCACCAATCTTCTGCATTTTCCATACTCTGAAAACAATCATGCGCTTGGGTGCGCTGTAAGATACTCGCCAACCTCTCAACTCGAATTGGTCCTCACGTTTCCAATCCAACCTTGTTTCTCCATCCAAAAAGCGATCCATTTGCCTTTTTCGTGGCCCAGGATTTCTATGAGAACCAAATCTGGTGAGCGATGCGGCTCGGCTCTCACTGCGTTAAGCAGACGTGCTAGGGGAACCTCATTCAAATGCCAAATGCCCAGCGGAAAATCGGGAGTAACAACCACTTCTTTTTCTTCAATACAGCCGTTGTTAACGACCGGCCGGAAAGCCGTCACGACCTCATTCGGTCTCACTCTGGCGTGCACCGGTTGGGCATCAGGCCACTTGCGTCGAGATTGCCAAAAGGGGCTTATCGACCATTGGTTCTCTGAGTCGTAAAAATCTCTTCCTATGCGTGCAAAACGATAGAACAGAGTTTCTATGCGCGTTTCATAAAACTGCTTCGCCAGCTCGGACCGCTCCGGGCATTTTAGAAGTGTGTTAATAACGGCTGGCGCCTGTAGGGCAGACGACAATGCCTGGAACATTCCGTTGCCTGACAGAGGATCCACGGCCATAGCGGCGTCTCCAACCCGAATCCAGCTATCCCCGATATTGGACTTGCACAACACCGCTGTGCTGGTCCTGCCATAAGGTTCGGCAACGGGTTCCGAGCCTTCGATGAAGGATGAGGCTTTCCGCAGGCCGCCCAGTTCCTGTCTGAACCATTGATTGAGGTGTTTTTTAGCCGGCAAACGTGATGACGTTGCATCAAGTGTTAATTGGAGATAGCGTTGACCGTCGGATCGAGTGGCCATCCAGGCCCAACCATCTGCAAAACTTTCCACTGCTGAACGGGGACAAATTGGCGGCCCGTGCCAGGGTTGCAGCAGTGATACCGTTTGCGGTCCTTTTCTGCGAGTCACATGAGCGGATGGCGCAGTGCGACCACGGGCATCGACTATGAAATCTCCTTGTAGATTTGTCGCGTCTCCATTCTCAAGTTCAACGGCCACTGTATATCGGCTTCCGTCCCGAGAGTGGTTTCGCACCCGCCCTTCAATGACTTCTGCGCCATGGTTCTTTAGATCAAGTAATAGGGCTTTGTCGAATTGACTGCGCCAAATCAGGTGTTCGGTATTGGCTGCAACGGTTTGCCCTCCCCAGGTGGCATGTCGGGGTGACGGTTCAGCAATCTCATTGAGCGCAAGGCTGAACCCAGCGCCACGCATGCCTTCCACAACACGATTGGAAATACCTTCGATGGCATCAAATGGGCGCGGTTTGGCAATCACGGTGACCTGGTAGCCAAGCCTGATCAGGCCAATCGCAACGGCTGCCCCTGCCGGCCCTCCACCGAATACCAGGATTGTTGGCTCATTCATGAACGACTCCCCTGCGCTCAGGGCCATGATAACGGGCCTCTTGAGCTAACCACTCCTGAACATCACTAAATCCGGTTTTCTCGGCATTCTGCATATACAGCGCAACATGGGCGGTAAGATGAGCGCAACCTACGCTGGCGCCGGATGAGCCAATAGCCTCACTGATTGGCCTGACGCAAGCACCAAAATCTGCAAAGCGGGAGTTCAGGCATGAAATCTCGTGCCTGCCACAGCGAGCATCACCGGTCATCCGAAATATGCCGGGATAAGCGGAGGGGAATACGGGATCGCCCCTTGCCGGGCTCGACGCGCAGAGGATCGTGCCGCGAGTGATGGCTCGCTCGCAAGATTTGCGCAGTGATTCTGAATCACTCCGTAACCCCAGGCTCAGGTTTATCACCTGCGCTCCTTGATCAACCAACCAGTCAATTGCGGCGCCTACCTGCGGTGCAGACGTTGTATAACGGTCCCCGAACACCTGGGCAGAAATGACTTCGCTATCCGGCGCAAGCATGTTGATGATTTCGATAATCTGACTGCCGTGGCCCAATTGATCCGGTTGGGATTCTTCCAGCCAGAGTTGATGATTCCGGAGTATAAAAGCAGCGCTCAAAGCAACCTTTTGATGTTCCGAAAAACCGGAATCGACCACTCCGACGCGGACGGCTTCAGGTGGCATCCACCACCTCCTTGACGACCTCGAGATATCCATTTTGAAGAAAGAGGCGTTTGTCTGCACCGGCCAGCGTTGATGGGCGATGACTGATCAGAATTCGGGTGCGATCCGCAAAGAGGCGGTCCACTGCGGCGATCACTTGTTGCTCGGTGGTTTCGTCAACGGCCGAGGTGGCTTCATCGAGTACCAACACAGCGGGTTGCTGCAGTAGCGCCCGGGCAATGGTGATACGCTGTTTCTGGCCGCCTGACAGTTGCTGGCCACGTTCTCCCAGGGGCGTATCCAGGCCTTGTGGGAGCTGGTCTATCAGTTCTGTGAGTTGCGCGTCCTGTACGGCTGCCAGCACTTCCTCTCTAGTTGCCTCTGGGCAGGCGTAACGCAAATTGTCCAACAAAGAACCGCGAAACAGCGTAATTTCCTGGGAAACAACCGCGATGCTTCGCCGAACGTCGGCCAGGCTCAGTTCCCGAATGTCGACACCATCCAACAGAATCCGCCCCTTTTGGGGGTCGTAATGCCGTTGAAGAAGGTCCAAAAGCGTGGATTTACCGGCACCTGATGCGCCTGCCAGGGCAATTTTCCGGCCTGCAGGTAACATCATGTTGACATCCCTGAGAACAGGCGTTCTGGTGTCATAGGTAAAGCAGATGTTCTCCAGCCGGATTTCCCCACGGAGTGGTGCAGGGAGAGGAGAAGGGTTTGGCGTCACCTGTATATCGGATTTCGCCAGCCTCAGCTCACTGACCCGGTTCAGACTGACGCTCATCTGCTGGATCGCCACGTAGAGACCCAACAAGCTATTCACTGGACCGGTCGCCATGCCGAGGTAGGTGGAGAAAGCAATCAGGGAGCCCAACTGCCACTGATCCTGGATCACCCACCAACCGCCAATCAGAAATGCCGAGGCACGAGTTATGGAAGTCAGGGTCCCGGGAATGGCATTGGTGAAAAATTCTGTGACCTGCAGTCTGAGCAATTGCCCTAGGTATTGGTCATTCAGGCCATCGAGTCGATCACGCTCACGCCCTTCCTGGCCACTGGACTGGATAAACTTGATAGCCGGTATGGTCTCCACCAGAAAACTGGAAAGGTCTGCTGAGCGTTCTCGCATTTCCCTGGTATGAGTTTCGACCTTGCGGCGCATCCAGCGTAACCAGACCACTTCAAGCGGAATGAGCACCAATACCAACAGGGAGAGTTTCCAGGACAGGGTTAGCATGAGTGCCACCGAGCCTACCAAGCCAATTATGCTGCTTACGGAGGAGAACAAGCTATCGACTGCGAAGCGCTGGATCGCAGCGACATCACCATCAAGCCGGGAAAGTAGGTCGCCAACGCGGCGTTGGCTGAAAAATGCGGGTGACAGGCTTTGCAGATGGGCATAGAGGTCACTGCGCAAGGAAAACAGAATGCGCCCGGACAAACGGGTGTGAAGGTATCGGTTTACCCCGGCCAGAGCCGTACTAAAGATGCCGGCCGCGATCATCGTCACTGCCAGCGTGACCAGCATTCCGTAATCTTTCGCCAGCAAGCCCTCGTCAATTAATAGCTTGATCAGCCAGGGCTGAAGCAGTACCAGCGCAGACGCAACGAACGAGAGTAGCAACAAGCCGAGGATGGCTGGTTTCTGGGGTTTTACAAAGCTGTACAGCCATCTGAAACCGGCTTCCAACTGTGAGCGGTCCGAGGAATGAATTGCGCGCACTAGCCAATTGAGCATAGGGCTGGCCTCACGCCAATTTAAATGTTTTCATGCGACGATAAAGCGTAGCGCGACTGATACCCAAGGTTTTTGCAGCGGCACTTATGTTACCGTCCTGTTGCTCCAGTGCCTGGCGAATCAATAGTTCTTGTGTTTCGTGAAGAGTGCCGCCGGCAGCCGGCGTAGCTTTCAATTCGTCTAGGAAGTCATCGCTCAGATGCTCTTCCGTTAATGTCGATTCGTCCGGATCCATAAACACCAGCGCAACCTTCAGGACCATCTCAAGTTGCCGGACGTTGCCTGGCCAGGCATAGTTCGCCAGCCGTTCTTCCAGAGCAGGAGCCAGAACCGTATCAGCCCGGTTGAGCTTTTTCAGCAGCTGTCGGCACAACCCTGGAAAGTCTTTCCGATCCCGAACGGATGGCAATGTGACGGAAACGCCGCTGAGCCGGAAGTAAAGGTCCTCACGGAAGTTACCCTCAGCAACCAGCTGTTTCAGGTTTCGATGGCTTGCGGCAATCACGGCAATGTCCAAATGAACGGCCTCACCGCCGCCGAGAGGCTCAACACTTCGCTCCTGCAGCACACGTAGAAGCCGGGCCTGGAGTGACAACGGCATATCACCGATTTCGTCCAGAAACAAAGTGCCTCCGTTAGCTTGCTGAAAGCGTCCCACCATGCCCCCCCTTCGGGACCCTGTGAAAGCGCCTTCGCGATAGCCAAACAACTCGGACTCAATCAGGCCTTCCGGGATCGCGGCGCAGTTCACCGCTACCAGTGGTTGTTGGCTTCGGCTACTGCCGTGGTGCAGCACCTGCGCTGCAATTTCTTTACCGGTACCGGTTTCACCTTTAAGTAAAACTGGAACGTCATGCTCCAGTGCCCGATTTGCCATCTTGAACGCGCGAAACAGCCTGGGTTCGCCCGCGGTAAATTCCTCCAACCTGGGAATGGCTGGCTTTGATTTTTTTGGGCTATGGGAGGGCTTGGTGGTAGATGTTACCGGGGTTAACCGCTTGGGGAACTGTAACATTTCGCAGAACAGCTCTCCGGCCTTCGTTTGAACCGACGTGATGGGCTCGCGCAGGCATTTGGTCAGTAATGTGCCGATCTTTTCGCCCACGAGCTCTTCAATCATACGACCGACGATCTGACGGCGACCATGCCCTAACAACTGACAGCCTTGCTCGTTGATCGCGAGAAGTTTGCCATCCTCTTCAAGGGCAACCAGGCCCAACCAGGCAGAGCGCAGGTAATGCCGACGGGGATGGAACGCCAAAACAATCTGGCTCTGGTATTGAGTGGCAAACAGGCGGGCCTCGATATTTCTGGCTGCCAACTGCACCACGCCCAACGTATCCTGAGGCTGGAGGTTGTAGCCCTCTCGGGTAATGTCGATAACCCCTGTCAGCCTGCCGTTGGCATCCATAATCGGCGCAGAGGTACACGAAATGCCAGAGACCGCATCAAGGAAATGTTCTTCTTCATTAATCAGGATCGGCCGATGCTCAACGACCGCTGTTCCAAGAGCATTGGTGCCGCGATTGTGCTCACTCCAAGAAGCACCTTGTCGGAGCACCAGGCGCCGGGCAGGGGTAAGAATATCGTGGTTGCCTCCAAGCTCCACAATTTGCGCATCCGCATTGGCCAATAAAATCAGCCCCTCTCCACCGAACTGCTGTGAGAGCTGTTCAAAGTCCGGCATCGCCACGTGAAGCAGCAACTCGTGCTGCTCCCTAAACGAGCGCAGATCATTCACTTCATCCTGGTTCTGTGCCTTATCGTTCGAACAGTCCAGACCCGCCTCCAGGCTGCGTCGCCAGGAAGCTTCAATCTCATCGCGTAGGTATCCATCGGGCAGTATACCTTCCGACCGCAAGCGCTCTCTTGCCGCTCGGGCTGCAATCACTGGATCACTGATTAACTCTTGGCGTAACCGCTGTGGCATGGTCAGAGCCTCACTGTTGTTATATTGGCGACCTTCAAATGCAAGTCTACTCCCTTTCTATACTCTCAAGTCCAATGCCATGCAAACGCTCCCCTGCGCTTAATTTTCATAGAAGAGCTGCCGCGCCCGAATGGTGATAACAAACCATGATCCGGGCACTCACTCTTATTCAGGCTTAGTAAAAGTACATCAGCACTGCCTGGGCGTATAAGTTATTATCATCATTGCCCTGGCTGGCAATCACATCGTCGCCTTCAGGCTTGTGCCACCCCACCAAGGGGCTGAAAACGAAATTGTCGTTGATGCTCCACAGGGCATAGATATCGATTTCCTGTCCGTCGAGGTCCGGAGCGTCATCCTTGGATGAAAAGTCCCAGTACTGGGCGCCCAACTGGAGATCCGATCGGGGGGCGAGCGTGAATTCCACACGCTTCACATCATTGCCGCTGTTGGCCGGGCCCGCATAATTGGAAGCCACCTCGCCCTGGAACCAGGTGCCAAAGCCGCGAGTGAAGCCAAAGAACAACGGATCGTAGGCTTCGTTATCACTGGTATCCGCATCGTCCCCGGAAAATTCCGCGTAACGTAGGTTGACGCCGGGGGTCCAGGGAACGTCACTGAAGGTCCAGCCCGTTTCGATGTACCATGCTTGGGCATCATTTTCGACGGCGGTATCACCACCGGACTGGTCGGCGTACTCGAAAGATAATGAGAGGTTCTCAATCCCCAGGTTCCCCTGGCCGCGAATACTGAACACCTCCATGCCATCGCGTTGGTCCCAGAGTGCCAGGTCGGCTCCACGATCCACATCAAGCACATTCAGATAACTCAGGCCGAGAGTACCCCTGGCATCGTCTACAAGCTCAAGATTGATCCCGCCCAGTTCGGTGTCTTGTTGATAGGGATTGTCTGACTGCAGCCAGAAAAGATCACCGCGCAAGGGGCCTTCAGGGTCATAATTTACGATAGCTGTATTGCTGAAGCTTTTGCGCCCCGCCAAATAATAGGCTCCACCACGGTCGACATCGACCCCAAGGGGGTCCAGGCCCTCGCCGAGACTGATCACATCACCGGCAATCAGGAATCCATCTCCCAACTGAAAGCCCTGCCGTCCGACCGAGAGATCGAGTGTACTCCCAGCACTACGCCAGCCGACATAGGCGTTTTCAATGTCAGCATCACTTTCATCACCGGTGGTGAAACCGGCCGCATCACCGTCACCGAAGGTGCCCAGGGCGATAACACCCAGTCCGCCGTAGATAGTGGATGCATTCGCCAACGATTGTTCGATGGCCACCGTGCCCTTGCCATACGCTTCCTGCCAGTCTTTTCCTCCTTCTGCGAGGTAGTCTTCGCTGGCCGAGAAATAGCCCGCCATGGCTTCGAGGTTTAACTCGATGGTCCGCTCCTCACTCTCGCTGAGCACAGCTGAATGGACAGGCGTTGCCAAGGCTACCATTAAGGCAGCCGTTAGGATTGCTTTCCGCATTGTTGTTCTCCGGATGATGTCTGAAAAAGGTCCGGGTGGAGGGAACACCCGGACAAGTTGCCCACTTAAAGTCCGGTCTTGTTGCAGATCGTCAGAAGAGAAAGACGCGACTCAGCGGGCACTGGCAAACTTATCGAATAAAGATTTGTGGGTTTGAGAGAGCCATATCACCCCCGGCCGGAAGCTGCACTTGACCTATTTGCTCCATCGTTTCCGAGTCGTAAACGGCGACATCGCTCCATGCGCCGCTTAGATAGATCTTGCTTCCTGCATGATTTATCGCTACGGAGTAGTACGTGTGCTCCAACTCCGCAACACCGATAAGCTCCTGCTTCTCGACGTCATATTTCGCGAGTCGATTGAGCACTCCGAAGACAATATTGTCGTCTTTAGGGTGGCGCATACCGGTAAAGTAGATTTCAACGAGCTCGCCGAAATCCTGCGTTTTTGTCTCACCGGTTTCGAGGTCAATATTCATGTAACCGTATAGCCAGTCCGCCGTGTTTAGATCTCTGCTTTCATCCTGGAACTTAGCGGTGGTGTACAGTATGGTGAAATCATTTGAGGGCGACCGGGTTGGCCATACGTAGAGCACGTCAGGCGGCGCATACGACGGTCGATCCCAGTTTCGGCTCGCAATTGCTACCTCCTTTTTGCCGGTTTCCACATCGACCTTGTAGATATCTGGACCTGCCATGTAGAGAGTCCCGTCGTCGGCGGTCATCATCACGGATATCTGACGTGGCGCAGGGAAGATCCTCACCGGTTTGGCGTTGCTCCCTGAGTTAGTGTCATAAACGGCCAGACGGGGCGGTTGTACCTCGTAGTGATCCCTGAACAACAGGGTCGGATTCTGCACCGTGTATAGTTCTTCACCATCGGGACTGATCGCGATAGAGAAAATGGATTTGGTGCGTTCGCCGGCCTTCAATGCCATCGGGGCATGAAAGGTGACTTCACAGGTATCCAGCTCAATACCATAGATATCTTCGTAACGATTAGTCAGGATATACGCAGTTTTACCGTCTGGCGCCACCTGAATAGTATTGGGGCCGAACGAACCCGGCAGGTCACAGCTTTTAAATAGCGTGTCTGTTTCCGTGTCAATAACGTGTATGTTGTTTGGGTAGTTTGCCACCAGCAGATATTCGTGGCCTTTTTCGAGCGCTGGGCCGGTGGCCAGCGCGCTTCCGGAGAGCGTAATGCCAAAAGTCAGCGCCCCCGTCGAAATTACGGATGTCAAGATTTTATTAATCATTGTTAGATCACCCTCAGCTCATTTTTTATCTTCAGGGAACACGGTGTCCAGGTTGCGCCAGTCCTCTTTCGAGTTCATAGCATCCTTGTTCCAGTCAGGGTATGTGTTCATCATGTCTGGCACTTGCGCCGGCCACCAACAGGGGTCAGCGCAACCGTAGAGGTCAGATTCCATGGGTTGGCAAAGGGAAGTAACGCCGCCAAATGCATCGACCTCCCAGCCTGGATCCGTGGTGGCGGTACAGCCAGCCAAAGACGTCATGGCGACCACTTCTTCAACACTCTCCTCGGCCACCGCCTGGCTGAGCAACTGAGCCTTGTTATTTATCGCTTTGAGATGTTTCATATCAGTGTGCCCTCCGCGGCGAGATGTACTGGTCTATGAAGGCCGGGTTGTGCGCCATGATGCGGCTGTAGACTTCAATGCCGAAGTCGACCCAATCCCGCATCAGGTCACAATAGTGGTAAGTCGGGTGTGTCGGGTCGCCATAACGAGCATAGCTCTCGTGATAGCAGCCCCCGGAGCAGAGATTACGGATTCGGCAGGTGGCGCAACCAGTATCGGTTCGATCCAGGCGCTTGGAGAGGAAATCACCCAGTTCTGCTTGTTGAACGCCGCCGTTGCTTACGTTCCCAAACGTCGGCATGTCAGAGCCTGTGAAGCGGTGACATAGGTTGAGGTCCCCCTCATGATCAACGGCCAGCATTTTCAGGCCGGCGCCACAAGGCAAAGCTTTTTTATGCCCTTCATGGAGATCGGTAATCAACTGGTGCATATTGGAAAAACCGATATTCCGATGCTCCAGCGCTGCTTCCAAATAGTGCTCTCCCAGACGCTTCATCCCTGCAAATATTTCCTGCAGCTCTTCAGAAGTGAGGTTGTAGTCGGAGATATCACCTGAGGTAACGGGGGCGAATCCTACTTCAGAAAATCCCATGTCATTAAACAGATGGTCCCAGATATTTTCGACTTCTGTTGTTCCATGGGTCAGCGTGACTCGTGCGCCGATCGGCCGGGAGTCATAACGTTCCAGCAACCGAAGAGCCTTGCGACGAACGACGTGGTAGGTCCCCTGCCCGCCCACAGTAATTCGGTTTTTATCGTGAACGGCTTTGGGACCATCCATGCTGACCGACAAGCCAAATCGGTGAGCATTGAGCCAGTCAATGATTTCGTCATTCAACATAGTGGCGTTCGTGGTCATGACAAAATCGACTTTCTTGCCCATTTCCGGAAAACGGCGCTCGCAATACTCAACCATCGCTTCAATTAATGGTCTATTACTGAGAGGCTCACCACCGAAGAAGACGACCGTATATCTATCTTCATCCGGGGATTCCCGCAGAAGCATCTCAACCGAGTCGATCGCGGTTTGCAGTTCCATTTTGCGACCGGCGGACGGTGTATCGAGATCCTCTTTGTAGCAATAGGTGCAACTCAGATTGCACCCGGTGTTCACGTTCAACACCACCGTCGTCAATGGAAACTTATCAACCGTGCGGGCACTGATATCATCGGTCAGAGGACGCCCATCGTTAACCAGCTCCAGTGCGAGTAATTCTTTAAGCGTCTCTCCGACGTCTTCGACGGAGAATAATTTTCCCATATCCTCCATCAACGCCTGCGCGGATTGTTTACCCTTGCGCAACCGATCAAGGATGCCAGCGGTGAGTTGGTCCAGGGCAAAGATTGAACTGGACGGAATGTGGAACAGCATCCGGGTATCCCCGACCTGCACCTCATGAAGGTTATGCTCAACGAGATTGAGTACAGCACCCATTTGACTCTCTCCTTTTATTATTGGATTCGTATAGCGTCAGGTACCTGAAGTTATTCATGAACTCGGACGCTTACGGAATCGGAGGATTATTCCAGCGTTGTACGGTGACAATCATGTGCCCCTCGGCATCAAGAGTTCTGTCTCCATCCTTTACCTCGGCCTTCACTATCAAGTTGCCGGCGTTGTTGGTCATCATGCGTCGCTCGGGGTTGGGGCCTGCGCCCGCCGGAGTGAAGACACCGGTTGCGCTGTCCATATTGCCAGCAAAGCGGACATCGTCATCAGCTTTTGCGACTTCATTGAAGGGCTCAACAGACCAGGTCGCCGGTACGAAACCAATGCGATAGTCGTCATCGGTACCAACCTTGCCATCCTGGCCAGCTGCCCAGGCTTCAGCTTCAAAGCGGGCTTCCACTTTCGGGGTAGAGCCGCCATTACCGCCAACGCGGGCGACGGCATAATCCGGCACTACCTTTACTTGCGCGATCTGGTCATAAACCACTAGGCCTTTACTCTGTGCCGCGCCAACACTCAGGTTTTTGTTGCCGGACTCACCTGCCGCAGCCCTAATACGGATGCGTATCAAACTGTCGCTTTCTTCGATGACCTCCACCAGCTCGATGCCATCGCCCAGCTCAGGTGCGCCCTGCAAGTCAGCGCCGACAATATCGATCTCAGCTTCCGAACCGGCTTTAACATATGCTGGCTGCAGCGCGAGTATTCGACTGGATTCACTGCCATCACGAGCGGCAACAACGTCGGCGCCTACCTCATCGTGATCGCGATAGAACATGCGCCCTTGCAACTGGTTATCTCTCAGGGCAAAGACCTGGCGCATGTTTTCGCCATCAATCTCAAGATTTGCGCGCCACTCAAAACCTGTGTAGACGATGGCACGTCCTTCTCCTTTGATAGGTTTGCCGTCAGCATATTCGCCCTCTAGAGCAATCTCGTACTGATCTTTGCCTTCGGCCTCTGACACGGCCATGCGAGCATGGAACGAGCCGCGACCAGGCATGTGCCCCGCCAAAGTCCAGTCACCAGCTACCGAATGTTCAGGTTGTTGTTGCCACTCTTTCCATGCATCTGAGTCCAGTGGTAGGGTCTCTGCCAGCTGAGGCACCATCTCTTCCAGAGCAATTTCGAACCAATCGCGGTCACGTCCCAAAGATTGGTATTCGGTTGTTGGCCACTGCCCCAGGTGGAAGTGCACCAAATGCTCCCACTCTTGGGCGGTTCGGCGTTGCAGCTCCACCCGGGCGCCGGAGTGGCAACGTGCGCACATTTCTTCGAATTGCTGAGACTCGAACGATTCCATCGTGTTCAAGCGGCGCTCGAGAGCGTAACGAACACCATGGGTCTCTGATGGGGCAAGCCCTTGGTTGTCTGCAAAGTATTTGACCAGTGTGCGACGGTCTTCTTCCTCAATTTGTAAACCGTGCATTACCTGCATGCGAGCAATGGTCATCAGCCAACCTTCGGGCGTCTTTCTCTGGTGGCTAATTCGGCTCCACTGCTGGTCGCCTTCAGAGGCGTGACAACCCACGCAAGTACTACCAATTATCTCTTCTGCGCTTTCTGCTGCGAGACTTGATGGGGCAATAGTCGTGAAGGCGAGCGCGACTAATCCTCCAATCCATGCTTTGAGATTTATTGTTTTCAAGGTTTGACCTCCTTCTCTGGTCAACGCAGGTGGATCTCGTATTGTTAGAAGCCAGTTTAGATTTTGGCTGACAAAACCCAAAAGCACCTAATGTGCCATCGTCGTTTTTTCGAAATAAAAACATACATCTAGCCGAAAATAATAGTGATGCAGGCCAAAAAATGGGCCATCTAAACTGGTCAATCTAGCAACACATGTTTCAATCTGACACAACCCCGAAGCCTGACAGGAGGAGAAGGGCAGAATCACATTGGTTGTCGGGATCACAACACCTCTACAAGGTGACTCGCTACTGCTTCATTCTGCAACAAATGATCTCTAGCGCTGCACTCCATGGCTTCTCTTTTTTAGTATTAAAATCACGAATATATAATATTTATTCCTTGGTGGCACATTGATTGCATTCGGACGTTGCTGAAGTCAACGACAACAACACAAGAGGTTCGCAATGAACGAATTTGACCTCCACCCCGATACCCAGTCTTTCATCGATCGCAAGCACGCCTTATTAATTGGCGATCAACGCCCAATGAGTCAAAGCGAGCAAACGATTGCTGTGATTAACCCGGCTACCGGTGAGAAATTTACGGAAGTTTCCTGCGGTAGTGCCGAAGATATAAATATTGCCGTTAATACTGCTCGCAAGACATTCGAGGATTCGGCCTGGAGCAGGATGAAGCCGGTAGAACGGGAACGCCTATTGTGGCGTTTTGCGGACCTGATTGAAGCCAATGCTCAATCGCTCGCGGAGATCGAGTGCCTGGATAACGGTAAGACGGTCGCGACGGCCGGAGCAGTTGATATTCAACTCGCAATTAACTTCTTGCGTTACATGGCAGGTTGGGCGACCAAAATAGAAGGCAGTACGGTTCAGCCTTCTGTGCCGTTCATTCCCGATGCGCAGTTTCATGGATACACGCGCCGTGAACCTGTAGGTGTGGTCGGCGCAATTGTCGCATGGAACTTCCCGCTGCTTTTGGCCTGCTGGAAACTGGGACCCGCGCTAGCCACGGGTTGCACGGTCGTCCTGAAACCCGCCGAAGATACCCCGCTGACGGCGTTGCGCCTCGGTGAGCTTGCTCTGGAAGCGGGCTATCCCCCCGGGGTACTCAATGTGGTGCCGGGTCTCGGTAATGATGCGGGGGCTGCCTTGTCGTCCCATCCAGGCGTGGACAAACTGACGTTCACGGGTTCCACGGGCGTGGGCAAGCTCATCGGCAAGACTGCCATGGACCATATGACTCGCGTCACTCTTGAGCTTGGAGGCAAGTCCCCGACAATCGTTCTGGACGACGCCGATCCACAGGAGGCCGCTGCAGGCGCAGCCAACGCCATTTTCTTCAACCAGGGACAGGTATGTTCTGCAGGCTCGCGCCTGTACGTGCAACGCAAGCTGTTTGATAACCTCGTCGCGGACATCTCCAGCATTGCTGAGAACATCAAACTGGGGAATGGACTTGATCCCCTGACCGAGATGGGGCCGTTGGTATCCAGTGTGCACCAGCAAAGGGTGCATGGGTTTATTGAAAAAGGTAGGTCAGAAGGTGCTCGCATTACCACAGGTGGTGAGCAATTTGGTCCCGGCTACTTCATGAAACCAACGGTTATGGTTGATGTAGACCAACGTTCGAGCGTCGTACAGGAAGAGATCTTTGGTCCGGTTCTGGTAGCCATGCCCTTTGATGATATTGACGAGGTGGTTCGGATTGCTAACGATTCACCCTATGGGTTAGGTGCCAGTATCTGGTCCAATGACCTATCAGCCGTCCATCGCATGATTCCTCGCATCAAATCCGGCAGCGTATGGGTGAATTGCCATACAGCTCTGGACCCAACTATGCCGTTCGGCGGCTTCAAGCAGTCGGGCCTTGGTCGTGAAATGGGCGCCGCCTGTATCGAACATTACACGGAACTGAAGTCCGTTCTGATGAAATTCTAGATGATCAATACGCGGGCCTCTTCGCCAAATTATCTAGATTAGGCCCGCCTTTGCTTTTGCGACAGTACCGACTTCCATGACTACAAAAGTAACTTTTCATTCCGAGCTCATGACAAGAACAATGGCATATACATATAAGAGGACCATGTAATGACCTCGATATTTGATCAGGGGATGGCACCCGTTGAAGCTAACTACGCCGTTCAATCCCCAATCGACTTTATCGAACGTACAGCTTCCGTTTACCCGGAGCACCCCGCAGTTATTCACGGGACGATTCGTTATAGCTGGGCGCAGACCTACGAACGCTGCCGCCGTCTGGCCTCTGCCCTGAAAGGGCGCGGCATCGGACGCGGTGATACCGTCGCCGTCATGCTGCCGAATATTCCCGCCATGGTGGAATCCCACTTCGGGGTTCCCATGATCGGGGCTGTGCTGAACACTCTGAATGTTCGCCTGGATGCTGAGATCATTGCCTTCATGCTCGAGCACAGTGAGGCCAAGATCGTGATTGCCGACAGGGAATTTGGCGAAGTAATCAAGGATGCGGTCAGCCGGTTGGAGTCCAAACCCCTGGTAATTGATGTTGATGACCCTGAGTATGGTGAAGGTACTCAGGTCAGCGATCTCGATTACGAGGCTTTCTTGGAGGAGGGAGATCCAGCGTTCCAGTGGAGCTTCCCTGAAAATGAGTGGGATGCAATCTCCTTGAACTATACCTCCGGCACCACTGGTAAACCAAAAGGTGTGGTCTATCACCATCGTGGCGCCTATCTCAATGCCATTGGCAACCAGATGGTGTGGTCTATGGGCATGCACCCTATCTACCTGTGGACCTTGCCGATGTTCCACTGCAACGGCTGGTGTTTCCCCTGGACTATCACCGCTATGGCCGGCACTCATGTGTGCCTGCGCCGGGTTGATCCCGAAAAGATCCTACAGCTGATCCATGACCATCAGGTTACTCACATGTGCGGTGCCCCGATAGTTCTGAATACGCTGCTGAATGTTCCGGAATCGGCCAAGACGGAGATCGATCACGAAGTGAAGTCGATGACCGCCGGAGCGGCGCCCCCTGCCCAAGTAATCGGTGCGATAGAGGGGATGGGCATCAAGGTCACCCATGTCTATGGTCTGACCGAGGTCTATGGCCCAGTAACCGTCTGTGCCTGGAAGTCCAAGTGGGACGAGCTACCATTGCATGAACGCGCGCAGGTCAAGGCGCGCCAGGGCGTACGCTATCACACCCTGGCAGGCACGATGGTCGGCGACCCAAACACCATGGAGCCGGTGCCTAAGGACGGCAGAACCGTCGGCGAAATTTTCTTGCGCGGCAATACCACGATGAAGGGCTACCTGAAGAACCCGACCGCCACTGAAGAAGCCTTCCGCGGCGGCTGGTTCCACACTGGTGATCTGGCGGTATGGCACGAAGACGGTTACATGGAAATCAAGGACCGCCTGAAAGACATCATTATCTCCGGTGGCGAGAACATCTCCACCATCGAAGTTGAAGATACCCTTTATCGCCACTCGGCGGTAATGGAAGCCGCGGTGGTTGCCCGGCCGGACGAGAAGTGGGGTGAGACACCCTGCGCCTTCATTACCCTGAAACCGGAAGCCGGCAACGTAACCGAGGAAGACATCATCAGCTTCTGTCGCGAGCACCTTGCCCGCTTCAAGGTTCCGAAAACCGTGGTGTTCTCGGAGCTGCCGAAGACCTCAACCGGCAAGATCCAGAAGTTCGTGCTGAGGGATCAGGCCAAAGAACTGGATTGACCCCGCGATCGGCTGCGCCACTCTGGTACAGCCGACCTTAACTTGAAAAACAACGCTGTCAGGCACACGCGCCGCGTGAGCCCGGAGTCCTTTTGATGCAGATGTTTCACCGAAAGAACGGGGAAGAGCAACCATTCTGGCCGGCCGGCCCCTTCAAGGTTCGTCTTCGGTTTGTCCACTACCGCTGGGAGTTCGCGGAGATGGTCCAGGCGCTGATCATGTTCGTGGTCGGCCTGGCGATGATTCCGCTTCTTGAAAAATACCTCGGCGTTCCCTACGACGTCGCGCTGGCCTACGTGGTGATCAGCGGTATCGGTTTCATGCTGCCGGCGCTGCTCGGCGTGCCGCTGGTGCCGGGCTGGATAACCCCTGGCATTCCGGTGGTGCTGCTGTTCCTGAGTGATTACGAACCCGGTCCCGAGGCCATTCAGGCCCTGTTCGCGCTGCAGTTCCTGGTGTTCATCATCTTTCTGGTGCTGGGGATTACCCGCCTGGGCAGCAAGCTGGTGGAACTGATTCCCCGTTCGATGAAAGGCGGCATCATCATCGGTGCCGGTATTGCCGCGCTGATGGGGGAGATCGAAACCGGTGGTCGACTGGCGGAAACGCCGATCTCGCTGATTGTGGGCGGTCTGGTGTGTCTGTACCTGATGTTTTCCGTGTCGTTCAAGGGCTTGGTCGAGAGCAACGTCATTGCCCGGAAAATCGCCAACTACGGCATGGTGCCGGGGATGGTGGTTGCCATTCTGGTGGGCTTTGCCACCGGTGAGTATGCGGTTCCGAATGTCGAGTGGGGCATCACAAAACCGGCCTTTGATGAATTGTGGAACTACCTGCCATTTTCGGTTGGCTTCCCGGATGTTGAAGTGTTCATGTACGCCATTCCAACGGCGGTGATAGCCTACGTCATTGCCTTCGGCGACATCGTGGTGGGTCAGTCTCTGATGAGCCGTGTCGACCACCTGCGCAAGGACGAGGACATCGACAACAGCACTGACCGGGTGCATTTGGTGACCGCTCTCCGCAATGGTGGCCACGCCTTCTTTGCGCCGTATCCTGGTCTGGCAGGCCCGATCTGGACCGCAGTCACGGCCACCATGGCAGAGCGTTACAAGTATGGCCGTAACGCCATGGACTCCATCTACAGTGGCGGCGGCACTTTCTGGATCACAGGTTTCATCGCGTTGTTTATTCTGCCGCTGGTGAGCTTCTTCCATCCAGTGCTGCCGATTGCGCTGTCGCTGACCCTGCTGCTGACCGGTTACATCTGCCTGATGGTGGGGCTCGAGCAGTTGGAGAACAACACCGAGCGTGGCATTGCCGGCACGATGGGTGTGGTACTGACGACATACGGTGCAGGCTGGGGTCTGGCCACCGGCGCCATCCTATATTTCCTGATTGAGCGCACCAAACTGCTTGGCTTTACCGCCGACCCGGAAGCGCCGGGCGTGAAAGCCGCAACAGAGCATTAAACCTGCGTCATTGAATATTGCACCGGATGACGCTGCCCCCCCTGTGGGTCCTTGGGAGGCTTTATGCCTCCCCTTTTTGCTGTCTGATGCATCAAAAAGTCTAGAGCCGTCTGTAGATCTGCAGGTGAATTACGGCAATGAACTCCTCGTGGTTGAGGTTCAAAATCAGCAGTAACTCCATGAACACGAGATAGCGAAGTCCCCTGCGGGAAGTATTTTCTTAAGCAACCCACACGTTATAAAAGGAAAACCTTATGTCAAATCGTATTGCAGTTGTAACCGGAGCTACGGGTAGTCTAGGTACTAGCATGTGCAAGGCACTGATTAACCAAAGACGCACTGTTATCGGCTCACACCTGCCAGACGAAAAGTCCACTGATGATGCTTTGTCTTGGAAAGATATGATGCGAAGAGATGGGTTTGATGTCGCAATCTACCCTCTCGACGTAACAGACTACGAAAACTGCAAGTCCTTTATCGCTCAAATTGAGGAAGACCAAGGACCGGTTGAAATACTTGTTAACAACGCTGGAATTACAAATGATGCACCACTTAAAAAGATGCAGCCCGAGCAGTGGGGCGAGGTTATCAACGTAAATCTCAACTCAATGTTCAATATGTGCAGACAGGTATTTGAGGGGATGTGTGAACGCGGGTTTGGCCGCATCGTTAACATTTCATCGTTAAATGGCGAAAAAGGTCAATTCGGTCAGTCAAATTATTCTGCAGCCAAGGCCGGTATTTATGGATTTACAAAATCCCTTGCCCTCGAAGGTGCCAGAAAGGGAGTCACTGTAAACTCTGTTTCTCCTGGTTATATTGATACCCCAATGATTCGAAAAGTTCCGGAAAAGATTCTCAACAGCATCATTGAGAGCATCCCTACGGGTCGATTGGGTCAGCCGGAAGATATCGCAAGAGCCGTTAAGTTTTTGACGTCAGATGATGCCAGCTTCGTGACCGGGACCAACCTATCGGTAAACGGCGGCCAATACATGAGTTAAATATCCAACAACGAAAGAGAATTTAATCGGTAAAATACGTACACCCCAAAACATTGCGAAGATTTCTAAAATAGTCAATATCCATGATTGGCAATTGAAGAAGTCGCTGCAGCAATTCTGTAGGAAACCCCTGATGCCAAAGAAATCAATAGTTTATTTCATATCATTCTATATAAGAACGATTTATTAGATCTAACTCATTTATGGATGCAGGACACACCGAGCTTCTTCGCGTGAAAGACGACAACCGAAAGGGCTTTCAGGCTATAGCTATATTATGGAAAGATTACTGTAATAGTTAACTAATACCACTTACATTAAAAACATTTATAAGAGAAGACCTATGATCGGAAATTATTTACATTTTGAAGAAGCTGAGAAAGGAATTTTTATACTGACATTTAATCGGCCGAAAGCTTTAAACGCATTGAATGCAGAGCTAATTGAAGAGCTTCATAATCTCATTCAGCACCAAATTATCGGAAACACTAACATTCGGGTTCTATTAGTTACCGGTACTGGTGACAAGGCATTCATTGCTGGAGCAGATATCAAGGAATTCTTACCGATGGATTCTAATTCGGCGCTCTCATTTGCTTCGAAAGTACAAGATCTATTAAAAACCTTCGAATCACTGCCTTATCCAGTTATAGGCCTAGTCAATGGTTATTGTCTTGGCGGCGGATCCGAGCTTGCCCTTGCCTGCGATT